>Ga0172373_10007907_pt1 | contig 13618 bp, 12 predicted proteins | sample Lak10m_2_FD_114546 | JGI IMG/M metagenome (GOLD analysis project Ga0172373, IMG submission 114546) | Freshwater microbial communities from Kabuno Bay, South-Kivu, Congo - kab_092012_10m | ecosystem: Environmental > Aquatic > Freshwater > Lake | place: Democratic Republic of the Congo... | reverse complement strand
GGGGTCGGCGTTCTGCACATCGAGGAAGCCCACGATGCCATCGGTGTCGATATCGTCGGTGCCATCGTCGACGTCGCGGGCGACGCTGTCGTTGTCGCTGTTGCCATCGAGGTGGACGGAAAGCCCATCGCCATCGACGTCGCAGGCGCGGCCGACGTTGGTGAAGCGGAAGCCGTCGAACGAGACCTGGTCGGCAAACGGCACCTGCAGCTGGAACTGCTGGGACTGGCACTGCTCCAGCTCGACGCGCGTCGCGAGGCCGTCGCCGTCGTCGTCGGTGTCGAGCCAGTCGTGCAGCAGGTCGCCGTCGCTGGCCTGGCCGAGGCAGCGCCCCTCGTCGAGATCCGAGAGGCCATCGTCATCGCTGTCGACACCCTGCAGCGCAAAGGGCGCGGCTGGGTTGCCATCCGAGAGGAACGCCGGCTCACATCCATCCAGCTCGGCCTGCACGCCGTTGCCGTTGCGATCGCCCACACCACACTCGTTGCGATTCAGGAAGCCATCGCCGTCGTCGTCGTCGCCGGGTCGGGCGCAGGGGTCGGGATCGCGCGGCTCGCCCTCGCCTTCGCCCTCACCTTCGCCCTCGCCCTCGCCTTCGCCTTCGCCCTCACCTTCGCCTTCACCTTCGCCCTCACCTTCGCCCTCGCCCTCGCCTTCGCCTTCGCCTTCGCCCTCACCTTCGCCTTCACCTTCGCCTTCACCTTCACCTTCGCCCTCGCCTTCGCCTTCGCCTTCGCCTTCGCCTTCGCCTTCGCCTTCGCCCTCACCCTCGCCGCCGGCGAAGAAGACGTCGACCTCGATGTCGCTGTCGCCGACGCCGGTGTTGCAGTGGATGAACGGCGGCAGCCCGGCCCGCACGAAGGCGGGGATGGCGCTGCAGTCGTCGGCGACGAGCTGGATGTCGGGTCCACCGACGGCCTCCTCGAGGGGGCCGGGCAGGGCGAGCCGCTGGGTGAAGACCCGGGCGCCGGGGGCCATCTGCAGGCGGCGGCGCAGGGCGAGGGTGTCGTGCACGAGGGTGTCGCCCTCGAAGCGGAGGGTGCCGGCGACGTGGTCGATGACGCCAACGTGCCGGGCGCTCACGCTCGTGACGCCGTCGTTCCCACCGTCGACGACGACGGACCAGGCGATCTCGGCGTCGCCGACGGGGGCCTCGAGGCGACCGCCCTGCTGCTGGATCGTGCCGCGCCCGAGGACGCTGCCGCTGCCGAGGCGGAGGGTGCCGCCGCGCACGACGATGGCCGAGGCGCTCGTGCCGGTCGTGGCGGCGTCGCACGGCGGCACGTCGTCGCCGTCGAGGCGGACGGTGAAGGTGCCGGCGCCAAGCTCGAGCAGGCCGCCGCGGGCGTCGATCCGATCGGCGTCGAGGCGCGGGGTCGTCAGCGTGGCGACGACGCAGGCCTCGTCGACGACGAGGCCCGGCAGGCGGCCGGCGACGCGGTCGAGGCGATCGGCGACGATGCCACCCTCGCCGGCCTGCCACTGCCCGGCCGCCAGCAGCTGGGTGCCGTGCACCGTGAGGCTGCCCCCCGCCTGCTGAACCGGGGCGCCGATGGAGACGAAGACGTCGTCGGCGTCGACGACGTCGCCGGTGCCGAAGACCGGCGTGGCACCGGCCGGCACGATCAGGGCCGAGGTGTCGGCGTCGGGCACGCCGTCGCTCCAGTTGCCGGCGATGGCGACGTCGTCGCTGGTGGCGCCGGTCCAGGTCGTGAGGGCGGCGTCGCTCTCGAGCACGACGATGAAGAGGGCGAGGGTCACGGGCCGCGGCGGCGTGGTCTGCTCGACGGCGTCGACGACGACGCGGGCGCTGCCGGCGGCGAGGGAGCCGAGGGTGAAGGCGCCGGCCTCGTCGACCTGCAGGATGCCGACGGGCAGATCGGCAAAGACCCGCGCTGTGAACGCGATGGCGTCGCCGTCGGGATCGACCACCTGCAGCTGCCCGACGACGTCGTCGTCGCCGACGCGGGCGACGATGAGCTCATTGCGGCCGACGGCGGGCTGGTTGAGCGTCGCGGCAAGCGGCCGGCTGCCCGGCAGACAGACGCCGGTCTCGAGCGCGAAGAACTCGCGCTCGCAGTAGAGGCCGGCGGCGCAGTCGCCGTCGTCGTCGCAGGGAGCCCCGGTGTCGGGCAACGGTAACACACAGGTGCCCCCGACGAGGATGACGAGAGAGACGGCGAGTCGAGAGGTCCGGCCGCGCGGATGAGCCATGACGGGGAGCGTAGCACCGGCCCCCGCCCGGACCCGCCTCCCGGCCCTCCCCTGCCCCACGGCGCACCTCCCTCGACGTCCCTCGACGGAGGGGGTGCGGACGTGGCACAGCGGCGCATGCGCCGTCCCTGCTCCCCCCTCGTCGTCGTGCTCACGCTCCTGCCGCTGGCCGCGTGCCCGGCACCGCCGCCCGGCGAAGGCGAAGGTGAAGGTGAGGGTGAGGGTGAGGGTGAGGGTGAAGGCGAGGGCGAGGGCGAGGGCGAGGGCGAGGGCGAGGGTGAGGGTGAAGGTGAAGGCGAAGGCGAAGGTGAAGGTGAGGGCGAAGGCGAGGTCTGCGGCGACGACGTCGTCGACGGCAGCGGCATCGGCGGCACCGAGGGCCTCGTCGTCGGCCGCGACGGCACCGTCTACTTCGGCCAGGCGCGGGCGCTGGGGCGCCGCACGCCCGACGGCGTCGTCGACGGCGCCTGGGTGGCGCTGCCGGGGGCCAACACGACGTGGGGCGTGGCCCTCTCGCCTGACAATACCCGGGCCTACGTCGGCTCGCCCTCGACGGGCCGCATCGCCGTCGTCGATGTCGCGGCGGGCACGCTGCTGTTCGAGATCGACGGCTTCTCGGGCCCCAACGGCCTCACCGTCGACGACACCGGCACGCTCTTCGTCTCGGACTTCTTCGACGACGTCGTCGTGAAGCTCGTGGTGGGCGACGACGCGGCCACGGTGCTGCGCACGACCATCACGCAGGCGATCCCGAGCCCCAACGGCGTCCTCCTCGACGGCGACGACCTCCTCGTGCTGTCCTACAGCGACGGCGACCTGTTCCGCGTCGTCGACGGCCGCCTCGGCACCTCGGACACCGCCACCATCGAGGCCTCCGGCCTCGGCAGCGCCGACGGCATCGTCCGCGCCGCCGACGGTGCCCTCTTCATCACCGACCAGGCGGGGCGACGGGTGCTGCGGCTCGTCGACACCACGGCCACGCCCGTCGCCACCGGCATCGCGGCGCCGGCAAACCTCGAGTTCGGCGGCGGCAGCCTGCGCTGCGACCGGCTGCTCGTGACGTCGTCGGGGACGCTGCGGGTGCTCGACGTCGGCGTCGCCGGCGCGCCGGTGCCGTGGCGCTGACGGGTCGGGCGCCCGAAGCGCGCGGCAGCGGGGATTTCGGGCGCTTGCGCCCGAAATCAAGAGAAGGCTGAGTTTCGTCGAGCACTCCGGAGATGGCGGTTCCTCCGCCATCTCCGGAGTGCTCGACGAAACTCACCGATCGAACCAGTCGGCGAGCTCGCGGTAGTCGAGGGTGCGCACGACGGGGCGGCCGTGGGGGCAATGGGCCCCGAGGTCGATGGCGTCGAGATCCTTGAGCAGGGCCTGCACCTGCACGGGGGCGAGGGTGTCGCCGGCGCGAATGGCGGCGTGGCAGGCGAGGCGGGCGCAGACGGCGTCGGTGCGCTCGTCGAGGGTGGCGGTGGTGCCGGCGGCGGTGAGCTCGGCGAGCACGTCGCGGAGGATCTGCTGCGCCTTGCGCCCGTCGAGCCCCGGCGGCAGCGCCCGCACCATCGCCGTCTGCATGGCCCAGCCCTCGGCCTCGATGCCGTAGGCCGACAGCTCCCGCAGCACGGCCTCGTCGTCGAGGGCGGCCCGCTCCGACGGCGACAGCGTCACCGTGAGGGGCAGCAGCAGCGGCTGCGACGGCTGCGCCGCCAGCGACGCCCGCGCCGCCCGCAGCCGCTCGAAGACGACCCGCTCGTGGGCCGCGTGCTGGTCGATGACGACCATGCCCTCGGGCCCCTCGAGGACCAGATAGGTGCCCCCCACCTGACCGACGACGCGCAGCGCCGAGAACGTCGCCGCGCCGCCGCGCCCCGGCTGGGAGGCGAGGCCCGGCAGCGCCGGCGACGACGACAGCGACGGCGACAGCGGCAGCGCCGGCGACGACGACAGCGTTGGTGACGGCGACGACGACGCCCGCCCCTGGAAACGCAGCAGCGCCGCCCGCACCCGCTCGCGGTGGGCGTCGGCCACGTCGTCGGCGGCCGGGATCGACGACGACGACGACGACGGCGACGGCGACGGCGACGATGACGATGACGATGACGACAGCGTCATGGTCTTGCCGGACGTCGACGACGGCAGCGTGAAGACGCGCGGGGCGCTCGTACGCCGGTCGAGCCAGGGGGTGGTGACGAGGAACTCCGACAGCAGGGCGATGAGGTGGCCGGAGACGCGGCGGGGATCGGCGAAGCGGACCTCGGCCTTGCGGGGGTGCACGTTGACGTCGACGAGGGCCGGGTCGAGGGCGAGGTCGAGGGCGACGATGGGCTGGCGGCCCACCTCGAGCAGCGTGCGAAACGCGGCCCGCACCGCCTGCACGAGCTGTCGGTCGCTCACCGGCCGACCGTTGACGCCGAGGTGCACACCGGCGAGGTCGCGGCGTGTCTCGAGGGGGGCGACGACGTAGCCCGACAGGCTGAGCAGGTCGGTCTGCCCCTGCACCGGGTAGAGGTGCGGTCGCAGGTGCTCGCCGAGGCAGCGCACGACGCGGTCGAGGCGGGCCGGGTGGTCGAGGGCCGTCTGCGTCACCGGCGGCAGGTCGAGGGTCGTCTTGCCGTCGACGACGAGGCGCACGGCGACGTCGGGCCGCGACAGGGCCATCGACAGCAGCGTGTCTTCGATGTGGCCGGCCTCGGTGCGCAGCGTCTTGAGGAACTTCCGCCGCGCCGGCACGTTGAAGAACAGGTCGGCCACCTCGACGCGGGTGCCGGCGGCGGCGCCGGCCTCGGCGACGGAGACGACGCGGCCGCCCTCGACGACGACGCGAAAGCCCGTGTCGCGCGGCCGCTGGCGCGTCGTGAGCGTCACCTTCGCCACCGACGAGATGGCCGCGAGGGCCTCGCCGCGAAAGCCAAAGGAGCGGATGGCGAGGAGGTCGTCGGCGACCCTCAGCTTGCTGGTGGCGTGGCGCGAGAAGCACAGCACGGCGTCGGCGTCGTCCATGCCGCAGCCGTCGTCGGCCACCACGAGGCGGTCGACGCCACCACCGGCGACGTCGACGTCGATGCGGGTGGCGCCGGCGTCGAGCGCGTTTTCGATGAGCTCCTTGGCGACGCTGGCGGGGCGTTCGACGACCTCGCCGGCCGCGATCTGATCGGCGACCGCGCTCGGCAGCACCGCAATCACGCCCACGCCGTCACCCCGGTGACCATCGGGCGGTCATGGCACGTCCGGATGCCCTCTGCATCTGGCGCGGGATGGGCATCACGTCGCCCCGCTGGCCAGGCCGGCGCGATGTGCGGCAACGTCGTGCGTCGCTCGTCTGTCCGCTTCTTCGGGCCCTGCGCCCTGATGAGACGTCATGCACTGCTCCACTGTGGATTCCCGTCGTGGCCGCCCCATCGACCAGCACAGCGTCGACCTGGCGCCGTTTGACAGCCTCCCGATCCACCTGCGCCTCGGCAGCGACCAGGTCGTGCTTCCGCTCAAGCACCTCGGCTACGAGCGGCTTGTGGTGCGCACGGAGTCGATCGTGCCGCCCGGCGTCTTTGTCGCCATCCGCATCGAGCTCACGGTCATCGGCGAGGCCCCACTCGAGCTCATCGGCGTCGTCGAGGCGTCGCGCCCCTTCCTCTCGATCCGTTTCGAGGGCCTCGACGTCAACGCCAGAGAGCGCCTTGTCTCGGTCGTCCGACGCCTGGCGCTGCACTTCGCCCCGGAGGACCTCGAGCCCACCCGCGTCGACGGCGTCATGCCGACGCGTCCTTCGCCGCGACTCGGCCCCGGCGAACCGGCAGTGACGAGTGCAGCCTGGCTTGCGCTGCAGGCGGAGAACCGCGAGCTGCGGGCGTTGCTCTCCCGCGAGACCTTCGAACGGCAGGAGGCGGAGCGGCGTCTTCGGGAACTGACCAACCACACGGCCGAGGTCGTCGCCCTCTTCCAGCGGGAGATGACGAGTCTGCTCGATCGGGTTCGGTCCGAGACGTCCGAGGTCTTCGCCAGCGGCGTCGTGGCCGCCGCCCTGCGCGACGACGACTGACGATTCGGGCGCTCTTCGCGCCCGAATCGTTCATATGATTCAAGCACCTGGCTGGATGCCGTCAGACGACGGGGGACACTCCCGACGGCCGCCACTGGCGCAAAGAGACCTGCAGGCGCGGCACGAGCACCACGAGCTCGAGGTGGATGTGGGCAAGCAGCTCGCGCTCGAGGGTGACGATGCCCCACGCCAACGCCCGGCGCAGCGGCCGTGGGTCGACGAGGTCGCCGCACAGGCTGCGCAGCTCGTCGAGGAAGCGGGTGACGACGCGGTGGTCGTCGACGGCGGCGGCGGCGAGGGATGCGATCTCGGCGCGCTCGAGGTCGCCGGCGAGGACCGCCGGGAAGAAGGCCTCCTCCTCTTCCTCGAGGTGCTCCAGCAGGAGGGCGGCGAGGTCCCGCACGAGGACATGGATCCGGTCGTGGGCGGCGTCGCGGGCGTTGACCGCGACCCGCTCGGCGAGCTCGACGAGGCGCTCCAGCTCGACGCGCAGGGGGCGGTGGTAGCGCTCGACGACGAACTCGATGAGGCGGGCGTCGCTGGTGTCGGCCCAGGCCTCGACCGTCGCCGGTCGATCGGTGAGCTGGGCGAACGTGACCGGGTCGTTGCGCATTTCCGCACCGCCGATGCTGTCGCCGTGGTCTCCGGATGGCGCCAGTGGAGACGCGTCCGAGCGCATGGGAAAGCCATCTGAACGTTGCAGCTGGATGATGTGTGCCGGCATGGACCCCTCCGCGAGTGCCGCGATCCATCCACCTTCCGTGCCGGCCCGCCAGCAAAGCGGACCGGCGTCGCGATCGTGCGCGCCGGGCATGGGCGCGCTCAGGGTGTCGGCGGCGCGTAGGGCCGCAGCGACGTCGTCGACAGCGCCGTCATCCAGGCGTGCAGGGCGTCGGTCTCCTCGCGGGTGACGTCGGGCTGGGGCGGCATCGCGAGCCCGAGCTGGGCCCCTCGAGCTTGTGGGAGCGCACGTGCGAAAACAGGCCGTCGGGCGTGCGCCACGTCGACAGCGGCAGCGGCTGCACGAAGTCCCAGCCGAAGGAGGCGCCGGCGCCGCGGGCGCCGTGACAGGTCTGGCAGCGGGCGCGCCACACCTCGAGGCCACGGCGGGTCTCCGGCGTGACGTCGAAGACGCCCTGCCAGGCGGCCTCCTGCACGAGCTCCACCTCGACGAGGGTGTCGACGAAGCCCCACGGCACGAAGCCGCGACCCTGCGGCGGCTCGGCCGGCGCCGTCGCGAACACGCGGTTGCCGGAAAACACCAGCGAGCGCGGCGAGCGCCACGACGCCTCGCCGAGCGGCACGGGGTCGAAGTCGGTGGTGAAGGCGGCCTGGTCGCTGTGCTTGAAGCGGCGGGCGATGAAGACGTCGAGCATCGGCGCCCGCGACAGTGGCAGCAGCACCTCGGTGCCATTCTTGAACCGCAGGCGGGCGGCGTCGACGACGCGGTCCTTCGGCGCCTTCGCCAGCAACGACGACAGCGGCACGCCCTGCACCGTGAGCGTCTGCCCGCGATGATCGAGGACGGTGCGCGTCTCCTGCGTCAGCGCATCGAGGTCGACGACGATGGTCGCGGCGTGGACCGGGCGATGGGCGGCCCCGGGCGCCCGGCGCGTGAGGCGCACCTGCCGCTCGACGGGCGGCTCGGGCGCCGCCGATGACGGCGAACCAGCCAGGGTGAGGGCCAGGAGGAGCGGGGACAGCAGACGGCGCATGGCCCCTCCTCATCACACCCTGTGCCACCGCCGCGCCGCATCGGGACGCGGAGGACGCCGAGGCCCCGGGGCGTTTTCGCACGAAGCGGGTCTCTCCTGATCCACCACGTCGGGCACCGGGGCCGCCCTCCGTCACGAGGACGCGCGTGGTACGTCGAGCCATGACAATGACGACGAAGAAGAAGACCGCGGCGAAGAAGACGGCGAAGAAGACGGCGAAGAAGCCACCGGCCAGGAAGGCGGCGAAGAAGCCCGCAAAGACGCGCACGCTGCTGGCCACCGTGTCCGTCGACGTCGGCGGCCGCAGGGTGGCGATGAAGAAGGTCCGACTCGGCTACAACTTCCAGGACAAGGGGCTGCTCATCGACGGCGTCATCCCGTTTCCGGCGACGGCCGTCAGCGCCGCATCGAGCGAGCTCGCGTACGACGACGGTGGCATCTACCTCGTCGTCGACACGGCCAAAGCTGCTGCGGAAACAGCCGCCGAGGCCGCCCGCACCGCCGCGCGCGACGGGCTGGTCAGGAAGAAGGCGGCGGTGAAGAAGCTGCTGTCATTGCTGACGAAGAAGCAGCAGAAGCAGGCGTCGGCGCCGACCCTCTTTGACGAGACCCCGCCGCGCATCGAAGTCGACGTCGAGGTCGATCTGGATGACCTCGCCATGCTCGACGACGCCGCCGCCGCGGTCGGTCTCCGCGTCACGGGCGCCGGGTATGCCGTCGCGCTGGACCACAAGAAGCGGGGCGTCAGCGCCGAGACCGTCGTCTTCTGCGACCGCGCGTTCGATGTCGGCACCTTCGTCGGCCAGCGCCTCACCACCGCGGTCGGCAACCATGACAACGACGAAGACGACCTCGCCGCGGCGGTGCGCGCCTACATGGCCGGCACCGACGGACGCGTCACCCTCGTCGACGACGACACCCTGGTGCTCGTGCCGAAGCGCGCGCCGACGAAGGTCGAGGCGAAGGCGATCGAGCGGGCGTTCGCCGCGCTCTCGTTCGAAGACTCAAGCGCCGAGGTCACCCGACGGGTGCTCGCCGAGGCCCGGGCACGACGCTTCAGCTTCTTCTGGTGGGACTGAGGCGAAGCGGCCCGTGGTCAATGGGCGAGCACGAAGGTCACCCGCTCGCGACGACCGCAGACGCACTCGCGGGTGACGACGACGCCGGCGTCGGTGCGCTGCTCGCCAAGCTCGTCGGGGCTGCGGCCGCACGGGCAGTCACGACGACGCAACACGCCGGGGATGTCGGCCCAGGAGGCGACGGCGACGGTGTCGGGCAGGCGCGCCGCCCGCACCCGGCGGGCGACGACGCGTGCGCCCACGACGGAGAGGGCGATGAGGATGGCGACGGCAAAGACGAGGCCGCCCATCAGCTGTCGTCGTCGTTCGGGTCTTCGTCGAGGGCCGCGAGCAGCTCGGCGATGGGGCGGGCGAGGGCGGCCTCCTCGGGGCGCATGCGGGGCACGGCGTAGACCTCGGAGAAGGTCTCGAGGCGGCGGCCCTCACCGATGAGCCCATCGAGGCAGATGACGGCGGCGGCGAGGCGGTCGTCTTCGCGCTTGAGCCGCTTCTCGAGCCCGGGCTGCTCGACGACGATGCCGGTCTCGTCCTCGCCACCCTCGGGCGCCGCGAGGCAGACGAAGCGCCAGGCGCTGGCGTCGATGTCGACGTCGCCCATCGTGAAGCGCAGCGGCGCGCCGGGCCGCGCGGGGCGGGCGGCGTAGAAGGCCCAGCCGGCAAGCGCCGGGGCGGCGTCGACGACGGCGCCGGTGACGGCGAGCAGCTCGGGATCCCCCTCGGGCGAGAGCGCGAACATGCGGGCCGCGCCGGCCGGGTCGGGCCCGATCTCCCAGCCGGGCACGCCGAGGTCCTCCTGCACGCGCACCGTGAGCTCGTCGATGAGGCCCTCGGGGGGCTGCGGCTTCGCCAGCTTCGGGGCCACACCGGCGAACCATTGCCAGAAGTCGACGACGACGGGGTCGACGGCGTCGGCGGCCTCGTCGATGTCGGCACCGTCATCGGCTTTGGCGTCGGCGGTGGGATCGGGCTTCTGCTCGGACATGGATGGACCTCAGGGCGCGGTCGGCGCGGAAGACGGCGCGGGCGCGGGAGCGGGCGTGGTGTCGGCGTTGAGGATGGCGTTGCAGGCGCCGGTGACGCACTCGACGACGTAGACGGCCTTCTGCTCGCAGCCGGTGACGCCGACGACGGTGCGCTCGACGCCGGGGCTCTGCGGCGTGACGCCGACGTGGGTCGTGTCGCCGATCGGCGTCGCCTGCAGCGACGACGCCGGACACGACAGGTCGAAGGCGGCGCGGGCGATGGCCGTGTTCGACACCTTCTCCGGCGACGTCGCGCACGAGACGAGGCCGACACACACCACGAGGAACGACGGCAGGATCACGCGCGGCATCGCGAACACTCCTTCAGGGGGCGAGGGCGGCCTCAAGCGCAGCGCGGCCCTGCGGCGAGGCCATGACGATGACGATCTGACCGGGCCCGAGCTGCCAGTCGTCGCCGGGGTTGAACTGCCATTTGTCGTTGGCGCGGACGGCGACGACGACGAAGGCGCTGCTGCGGTCGCGCACGGAGCCAAGGGCGATGGGGGCGCGGCCCGCCGGGACGGCCACCTCCTCGACGCGGAGGTTGAGGTCCGTACGGAGCATCTCGTCGAGGAAGCTCACCACCTGGGGGCGCACCATCGCCGAGGCGATGCGCATGCCGCCGGTGAAGTCGGGCGAGACGATGGCGTCGGCGCCGGCCTTCTTCAGCTTCGGGATGTTTCGCACCTCGTGGCAGCGGGCGACGACGCGGATGGTCGGGTTCAGCTGCTTGGCCGTCAGCGCGATCATGAGATTCTTGCTGTCGTCGCCGGTGACGGCGAAGACGCCGGCGGCGTCCTCGATGTCGGCGCCCAGCAACAGGTCGTCGTCGCTGGCGTCGCCGCACAGGTAGAGCAGCTCGGGGTGGAGCTCGAGCTGCTGGTGCATGAAGGTCTCGTTGGGGTCGATGGCAACGAAGGGACGCTTCGTGGCGATGAGCTCCTGGGCGACGTTGCGACCCACGCGGCCGAAGCCGCAGACGATGTAGTGGCCCTTGAGCTTGGAGATCTGCTTTTCCATGCGGTTCCTCCGCAGCGTGATGTCGAGGTCGCTCTCGAGGAAGAACACGCTCAGGCTCGTGAACAGGAACGTGAGCACGCCGAAGCCGACGATGGCGACGACGGCGGCGAGGATGCGCTCGCCCAGGCTGTTGAGGGGGACGGCCTCTCCATAGCCCACCGTCGAGACCGAGATGAGCGTCATGTACAGGGCGTCCTCCCACGGCGGCGTGGGATGGGCGCCAAAGCGGAAGCCGAGGGTGCCGAGCAGGATCGCCGCCGCGAGCACGGCGAGGGCGTAGTAGAAACGCTGCAGGATGCGCGGCAGGTTCGTGTGCCGCGGCGGCAGCCGACGCTTGCGCCGATGCTCACGCGTGAACAGCGACAACAACGGGCGCAGCGACCACTTCACGGGCCGGACTGTCGGGCCCGGCCATGAGGGCGTCAACCGCCGCGCAGGTCGGCACACCGGGTTTGCCGCCGACCGTGCGGAATGCTCCACCCCGCGGGGCCGGGAGGTGCCGCCCGCCGTGTCCATCACCGTGCCCATCGTCCACAGCACGCGGGTCCCCCTCGCGCTCGACCTGCCGGCGACCTTTCGCCTCCATCGCCTCGGCCGCTTCGACCCGACAGCGACGGTGACCCCCGAGCGCTTCACGAAACGCCACGTGGATCGGGCCGGCCGCGTCGTCCGCCACGAGGTGCGCCGCGAGGGCGACGACGTCGTCGTCACCGTCGCCGTCGAGCCGGCCATCGCGCACGCCGACACCGGCACCGATGCCGCCCTCGACGACGCCGCGGTGCAGGCCCTGCGCCTCGATGTCCTGGCCGACATCGGCGCCGACGCGATGGCCGACCGCACGACCGGCCATCCCCTCGTGCGCGAGCTGCATCGGCGCCAACGCGGCATGCGCCTGCTGCCGGTGCCGTGGACGTTCGACGTCGTCGCCGCCGTCGTGCTGCAGCAGCGGGTCACCTTCGCCGACGCCGCCCGGGCCTTTGGCCGCATCGCCCATCGTCACGGCGTGCAGACCGCCGAGGGACCGTGCTTTCCGTCGCCGGCGCAGGTGCGGGCGCTGTCCGTCGACGACCTCATCGCCCTCGACGTCGACCCGAAGCGGGCCCGGGCGTTGCGCGCCGTCGCCGCCGAAATGGAGCGCAGTTCGCTGCTGCGACCCTTCGCGAGCGGCCTGACGAGCGACGAGCGCGCGGCGGTGCTGGTGCGGGATCGGGCCCGGCTCGCCCGCCTGCCCGGCATCGGCCCCTGGACCATCGGCATGACGATGGGCTTTGCCCGCGGCGACGTCGACGCCGTCGTCGTCGGCGACCTGCACCTGCCCCACCTCGTCACCGCCACCCTCGGCGGCGGCCGCGGCCCGGCCACCGACGAGCGGATGCTCGAATTGCTCGAGCCCTTTGCCGGCGAGCGATTCCGCGTGACGCGGCTGTTGTGGCAGGGCGGCCTCGGCAAGCGCGGGTGATGTCGGCGCCGGACCTCCCAGTCGAACGACGACAAGGACGACATGCATTGCGCGCCGCGAAGCGGTGACGATGGGCTCGCTGACGGGAGCCTGGTGGAATCGACGTCAGCGTGTCTCAGAATGTCTCCGACAGACCTGCCGCAGCGCCAGGGGAGAAGATGCCGCCATGAACAATCCCGAGACGAGCGCCGCCCAGGACGCGGCATCACCGATGACGCCGACGATGCGGCCCCTCCCGGGGCCTCGCGCGGGGTGGCACGGACACGGCGCGCTCGCCGTGCCGGCCGTGGCGGCGCTGGTCGCCCTTCTGGGCGGCGTCGCCGGGGCGCGCTGTGCCGACGACGCGGACCCTGGCGGCCGCACCGCTGGCAGCGCTGTCACGCCGACGCTCGGGTTCTTCGTCAAGGATGCGGGTGGCACCTTGCACCCCGGCAGGGACGGCGAGGTGCTCCACGTCGGCGACCAGATCGAGTTCGTCGTCGCCACCCTGCCGCACGCCGCCGCCGTCGTCGTCGGGCTCGACAACGATGGGGGGCTGGAGGTCTACGCTTCCGAGGTGAAGGAGGCGCTTCCCACCGGCGCCGGGGTTGGACAGCCGCGCGCGTTGTCCCCGCCGCTCGTCCTCCACCGCCAGGGCTCGTTCCGCTTCTTCGTCGTCTGGGGTGATGACGCGCGCGCGCTGCGTCAGGGCGCCCTCGAGGCGGCCCACAACCTCTCCACCGGCGTCAAGGCCGGCGTCGACGTCGCGACGGTGCCGACACTGCCCATGTGGGACGAGAGCACCCCGCAGGCCTCGGTGCACATCCAGGTGCGCTGAGCGCTCGCCTCCGCCATCCCTGCGCGTCGTCGTCATCGTCCCCGTCGAGCGGCTTCGCGACGCAGACCGCCGCCCCTGTGTGGAGCAGTCGGGCATGCGTTCCAGTGAGAGCGCCGACCCGCTCCATGAGCCATCCGGTCCGCTTCTCGCCGTGTCGCCTGCGCTTCGCGCGACCTCACCCCCCGGCCCCCTGGAGGGAGAGGGGGTGCCTGTGGCCGGGCTGGTGACGTCGACGGTGGCGCCCCGGCCCTCTTCGCGCCCC
>Ga0172373_10007906_pt1 | contig 13619 bp, 22 predicted proteins | sample Lak10m_2_FD_114546 | JGI IMG/M metagenome (GOLD analysis project Ga0172373, IMG submission 114546) | Freshwater microbial communities from Kabuno Bay, South-Kivu, Congo - kab_092012_10m | ecosystem: Environmental > Aquatic > Freshwater > Lake | place: Democratic Republic of the Congo... | reverse complement strand
TCATCATAACAAATTGGACAAGTATCACCAATATTAATATAATGCTTTATTTTAAGATTTTCATCAATAGTTTTCTTTACTTTTCTATTATAACTTTCATATTTATAAAAATCACTGTCATAATCAAGTAATTTACTTTTAGAAATCTTATTAGATCCTTGATAATCACAAGAAACTTTCAAAGTCAATGGTTTATTATAATCACTGAATATATCATCAGTAGTAAAAGACTTTTTCATATTAATAAAAATTATTAATAAAATAAAAATAATCATTTTTTTCATTTATAAAGCCTTAACCTTAATCCAATTATCAGGAAACATATCTTTTAGTGATTTTTGATTTTTGATTCTAGGCCCGAACCATTCATCAGGATAAATAATTATCTTATCTTGATTTTTACATAAATAAGCACTGAACCATGAGAAACTTGAATTAGCAGTTACTATATGTTTGCAATTTGCCATATAAAATAATTCTTGATAATCCTTATTATCTTTATATAAATCATAAATCTTAATAAAATTAATTCTTTTATTAATTTTCTTTTCAAGTTCATTATTAATAGTTTCAATATAATCATTTACTAACTCGTCATCGCATTTTTCAGAAAAGATAATAAAATCGAATGTTTCGGTAACATTAGGAATTAAATCGACTAAACGAGTGATTGCATTTATAAAATAACTTGGTCGCAATAGATGATTATCTATTTGATTAATAGTATCATCACCAAATCTAAAATGAATAGCAATTGAATCGTTTTTCATTTGATATTTATTATAATAAGGTTCAAAATCAAGATATTTAATAATTCTATATCTATTATGATTGAAATATTTATAAGATTGAAAATAACCCTTTAATACACAAGCTTCTTTTGGAATTGGTAAATAATGATGTTCTCTTTCCTCATAACAAGGTCTTTCTTGAATATTTTCTTGTCTGTCTTCGACTTTAAATAAAAGTTTTTTGAAAATAGTTGAAAAATAATAACCTCTATGTTGGTTATTATAAATTGGATAAACGCTAAATTCGCGATTTTCATCAATTGCTTTTGATAAACCAGTAAATATCATAAATAATTGATTGCCTAATCCAGCATGGATTATCATTGTAACTTTTGTTGAAAGCATTTTATTTAAAGAATATTATAAATCTCTTTAAATAGTTTATAATAATATTAATAATAATAATAATGAATATCATTAAATTTAAAGATATTGATATAACTTATGATGATTTGGAAGCTTATTTTAAGGAAATGAAAGATAATAGAAATGAAAGGGAATCTTTATTAGAGACAATTGCATTTGTTCATAATGACATATTAATTAAACATAGTAAATTTAAACCACCTATTGATGACATTTCCTTAAATACCTTAACATTTAAACCATTGACCGATATCAAAAAAGATTTAACTATTAATAATAATTATAGTTGTAATAATACATTATTTCATTTATTAAATAATATATATAATAAGAAAAAAGAAACTGAGTTATTGGCAAGAATTGAAAATCTTGAATTTAAATCAATGATCCATTCATATATGCATTTGGCAGTTATTATAGTCGTTTTCACTTATCAACTATTTATTTAAAGACAATTTATTAAATTATTTTTAGTAATGCATGATACAGCTGAAATAGCCGGTAAATTATTTTTAAATTTATATGGAAAAGCTGGAATGACAATTATTGATATTGGTGGTAAAGATGTTAATGGTTCGCCATTTCGCGAATATGCAAAAAAATTAGGATTAAATTATTATGTAGTTGATATGGATGAAGACCCATCAGTTGATATAGTAGTAAAGCCAACAGAAAAATTACCATTTAATAATGAAACAGTTGATTTAATTATTTCAACTTCTTGTTTTGAACACGACCCATGCTTTTGGATTACATTTAGAGAAATGACAAGAATTATTAAAAAAGATGGTTTTATTTATGTTAATGCACCTAAAAACGAGAAATATCATTCTCATCCCGGTGATAATTGGCGTTTTTATTATGATGCAGGACAAGCTTTAGCATTTTGGTCATCATATCAAATGAATAATGAAGAAGTATATCCAGTCAAAGTAATTGAAACCTTTCATATTAATCCACTAAATGATATATGGATTGATTTTGTTTGTATTTGGCAAAGGACAGATAATAAAGAAACTGAAATAACTATTAAACCAGAAATATATAATAATAAAGGATTATTACAAACTGCTTTAAATACAAATGGTTTAACAACTACTGTAAAATTTTAATAAAAAATGATTATTCTTTTTATAATTACTATTCATATATAAAATGTTGCAAATAGTTCTTAATCAAATTGATGATAAAACAAGTCTCGTTAAGATGCCTCTCAGAACTTTATATCAAGAGATTGGAGATTGGAGCGAAAATCGAGTCTTAAATGAAGAGAAGGTTGCTAAAATCACCGAAGCTTATAAAGAAAGAGATATTGCACTCATTACCTCTTTATTTCGATGTGCTTGTTATCCAGATGGTCGTTATATTCTTCTTGATGGTCATCATCGAAAAGAAGCCGCTAAGGAGTTCTTAGAAGAGTTCAAAGAATTTAATGAAAATCTTGATGTCTTTGTCGTAATTCATAAAAAGAATTATAATGAGGATATTTATGATCTTCATATTAAATCAAATTTGGCAGAACCACTCAAAGATAAACAGATACCATCCTATAAACGAGCAGATTTAATTAATGTTTTGAAAAATCATCCAATTCTCAGAAATGGCATTTCAAAAACGCCTAATTGTAAAAAAGCACATCAACCAAAAATAAGTTTAAATGAATTGGCAGAAATAGCAGGTGAGATTATTATTAAATATCCTGAGATGTCTCCAGAACTAATCGCTTATAATATCAAAGAAATTAATCATCGCTTATCATTATTATTTACAAATGACAATTTGCCAAATATAACAATCGAAGGACGTGTGATTAAACCAGATATCATTGAAAAAGCACACGCGATTAAGTTTTATTTAAACATTCGCGATAGCAAGTTTAGTAAAGATATTTGGATTCATTATATCGATAATCCTTCTGTTATATCTCTCATTAATCTGAGCGAGTAGTCATAAAAATAATATCACATTTATTTGAAATGATTCCATAAAAATTTAAATATTCGCTTATTTTTGTTTTATAATTCCAATAAGGTTCATTGGCATTTATTAGATTATATGGTTTTGTCTTATGAACTTTCATAATTCGAATTATTGCGAAATCGTCATTTATGAATTTATCTCGATATTTATTAATGATATCATTAAAAGTTAAAGAATTTATATTATTATTTTCATTGATTGTAAAAGCAGGTTGATTATTATGAATTAGATTATAATTCCAGAAAACTAATGAAATCATCATATATATAAAAAATGATATATAAATTTAATTCATTAATATTCATAAATAAGCATAAATGAAGAAGATAGAAAGTATCCACAATAAAACAAAAGATGTCAGTTATTCAGAATTGCCTTATAATAATCAAAATCAAATACTTCAAGAATCTGATTTAAAAGCCTTCTTTGATTCTAATGGTCTCGAAGGAATCAAATTTAATAATATTAATCTTTATAGAAATGCATTTATTCATAAATCTTATTGCACTATGAAGAATACCGATTTTACCTCAAGTAATATCAAATGTCCAAGTGATTGTATCCCATTACAAGATATGTCTTATGAGAGATTAGAATTTTTAGGGGATTCTATCTTGGGTTTCGTGGTTGCCAATTATCTTTATATGAGATTTCCAGACCAAAACGAAGGCTTTTTATCAAAAATTCGCACTCGTATTGTTAATGGAAAGATGCTTGGATATTTAGCAGAGAAAATAGGTTTCAATAAATTCGCAATCATTTCTAAACAAGTTGAAGATGCTAATGGTAGAAATAATTATAAGATTATGGAAGACATCTTTGAAGCTTTTATCGGAGCTCTTTATATAGACTTTCAAACAACCGAAGATATAGTTAAATTACCTGAAAAAATTAAATTGGAACCATTGACTGGTGCTGGTTATTTCGTAGCGGAACAATGGATCGTTTATATAATTGAAAATTATCTTGATATCAGTGATTTAATTTTACAAAAGACGAATTATAAAGATATGCTTATTAGTTATATGCAACAAACTTTTCAATTCACCCCAAAATTTAATGAAATAAGCGTAACAAGCACCAAAGATAATAATAAGATTTTCAGTTATTGTGTAAGAGATAGAACTAATACAATTGTTGCAACTTCTCAAGGAAATTCAAAGAAAGATGCAGAAAATAATGTCAGTAAAGAAGCTCTCATTTATTATGGACAATTGACATCATAATTAAATTTAGCTTTCGTATTAATATTAAATAAAGACTTATTATTGGTATTATTATTATAATTATTGTTATTCTCAAATTGTTTTTCCCATTCACCCATATCAGGTTCTGTAGATTTATAAATACAATCTTTTTTTGTTATGAATGAAGATTTTAAATATCCGTAATTTTTATTTTTATCATTATCATTATCTTGGTTATTATCAAGATTATCTCCACAACCTTTAGAAATTAATTGTTTTCTAAATAAATAATCATTATGTAAATTATATTTCTTATCAAGAAATGAAATACGATTACAAGAAATAATTTCAGATTGTTTTTTCAAATCCATTTTTTTTATTTATCTATAAATAGATAATTATTAAATATGTATATCAAAGTAAATTCAATGCAAAAAGGCGGTTTTTTAGAACAAAAGAAAGATGATGATCGAGTTATCATTGTTTATCATTGGAATAGTTGCGGACATTGTCGCAATTTTATGCCAATTCTTCATAATTTATTAGCAGAACAAAAACAATTAGAACAAATGTCAAATATATTTGAAATAGAATATGATGATTTTCAATATATACCAAGGGAATTGACTAATGTTTCCGCTTTTCCTTTAGTAGTTTCTATTGAAAAAGGAAATAAAGTTGATGAATTTAATGAACAAAGAACACCTGAAAACCTTCAAGAGTTTATTCAACGAAATAAATCTTTACAATCTCCAAAATCAACAAGTTCTTATAATTCCTCAAGTTCCTCATCATCATCATCATCTTTACCACTTACTCGTTCCTCCAGTTCCTCAAGATCCCCAAAAAGAAAAGTTCTTAGAAGTTATTCTAAATCTAAATAAAGATTTAATAATAATTATTTATAAATAATGAGTGAAAAACAAGTATTAGTAACAAGCGAAGATGATATCAATGAAATTATTAATAAGAATGATGAACCGACTAAGGAGGAATTGGACACTTTTAAAAATCTCGTTAATGAATGGTTTAAATTAGATGATATGATTCGCAAATTATTTGTTGCATTAAAAGAACGCAAGAATCATCAAAGAGCACTTAATAATAAAATTGAAGAATTTATGTTTAAATATAAATATAATGATTTGAATACTCAGAATGGAAGGATTAAGGCATCTGTTAAAACTTCACACAAACCAGTGAATATTAAAGAAGTTAAAGAAATTATTGAGAAATATAAAGACTTAAAAGGCGATGAATTATTAGAAAAGATTTTTAATAAAGATGATAGACCGGTAACCACTAAAAAAGTTATTAAACGAATTATTCCCAAGGTTTCTCTTTCGTTGGATATTTAATTATTTTTATACCATTATAAACTAAATGATATTATGGGGAAATTTAGCAAATACCGATGAACGTTTATATAGAAAACCTAAATTACATTCAGGATATTTGGCACACAGAAAAGCAATTATTCAAAAATATGGCAGTGTTCATTTATATATAAAGGAAAAGGTAATTAAAAATAGAAACATTCATTTGACCTTTAATAGATTTCCTTATGATATTGAAAAGAATGTATCACATTGGATAATTTGGGATTTAAGGGATTCGAGTTTGGAGAAATATAAGCGAATGGTATATAAGCTTTTTAATCCTAAATATTATGATTTTATATTTAGAATAAATAAAGAAAAAGATAGATCAATACTTGAAATTAAACATTGCCATTTATTTATCAAATGCAAAAAAATTAAATTTGCATAATCATCTCATCATATTTAAAATTAGTCGAATAATAAATATTTCGCAAATTATGTTTCTTAATAAAATTGGTGCAACTTTTGCACGGCTTAGAATTTTTTAAACAATTATCATAAGTCGCACAAGCAATCCTCACAACATAAATATCACAAGATTCAAGAATCTTCTTATTATGAAATAATTTACTGATGGCTGATACCTCCGCGTGGATACTGAAATTTTCATACATATAATCACAACGCTCATTATAACCAGATGCAATAATCTTATTTTTATATACGACTATTGCACCGTGCTTTTGTTGCATATTTGATTTCAAAGCAATTTCTCCTGCTTTCTGTAAAAATAATTGATGTCTTTTACTCATTGTCTTTAAATCATATTCATTCTCTTTATCTTCACTTTCGGTTTGCTCTTGCCTCCGTTTAGTATGCATATTAAGCTTATCTTGTTTTCATTAATTTTTATAAATCATTTTTTCTTAAATTTAAATAAAAAATTGATTTTTTATAATTAAATAATTTATATATATGACTGAATACATTTATTTATTACATCCTCAAGAATTTATAAATAATAATATTTATAAAATTGGAAAGACAAAACAAGAAAATTTAAAAAGATTCGGTAATTATCCTAAAGGCAGTGTTCTTTTATATCAAACAGTATGTGTAAATTGTGATATAACTGAAAAAGAAATTTTGAAATTATTCAAAACTAAATATAATCTTATGAAAGGTTATGAATATTTTCAAGGAGATTATAATGAAATGATTAATGATATTTATCAATTGACTAATAATGATATCAAAAATAATAATCAAATGAATATCAAGAATAATAAGAATAATCATGAAATCAAAAAAATTAAAATTACTGATAAAAATAATAAAGAAGGTTATTTATTAACATCGGATGGTATATGGTATAAATTCAGCAATAATTATAAAGATAAGCAATTATTATTATGGTTTAAAAATAGATATAACAAAAATTATGATGAATTCATAAATAATCTATTCAGTAAATAAACTCTTAATATAATATTTGTAATTTTTTTTACAATATAAATCAATGAATTTATTTCTCTTATATTGTTTCTTAAATGCCATATTATTATGATTAATTTCTTCTTTCGTCGGTGGATAGTTTATACACCAACTTAAAAGTAAGTCTGTGTCAATTACCTTCGAATATTTATATTTATATTCATATGACATATACATAATAGCTCGTGAAATAATTCCTTTACTCTCATCTTCAGGTATAAATAACCTTCTTTTTTGATTTATATAATTATCGGTGTTTGCGATTTGGTCAAATCCCTTGTGATCATCGACATAATCAAAATCTATATATTTAAAATTGGAACGCATATTATTAATATGTTCATTACATCTAAATATATTATGCATATCATTATGACTAATTTTATTCATATAACATTTAGGGAAAATGTGTTCCATTGTAGGTTTTGAACTATGACGCGAATCTATAACAACCGATTTAAAGTTATAAATTTCTGGATTACTTGAAGAAAGAATGATCGAACTTCTGATAGTAAATATTATTGATTTAATTATCATCATATAATCATTTATAATCAAAACTTAAATCATTTTTTATAATTATTACTAATAAAAATAGTAAAAACAAAAGATTACTCTCTTGCTTTTTTTTTACAATTGAATGTCAGCCGAGAATGACGCTCAAGGAACCACTAATCACCAATCCCGATGAAATTAATATGACGGGCATCAAAACGATTGACATCAGAACCTGATTATCAATTATAGTGATACTCAACAAATGATTGATGATGAGTAGTATGAACGACACAATGACGACACCAAATGCAACTTTGACAATGAAACGCAGAAACTGAAAGAAAGCCATCAAGATGAAAACAATCGCCAGCAGTGAAGCAATATCGAGGAGGAGCATTTTATCTCACTAAATTAATTTCAATTATTTAATTCACTTTTTATCAATTTAAAAAGAAATCAATACAAATTAATAAATGAGTTTCATAGATTATCTGGAAAATATTTATCAAACCGAAGATATCTATAGAGCTATTATAGTTATCACCGGTGATACTCGTAATACTGGTAATACTAATGATGATACCAATGATAACAATAAGATTCAAAATTTAATAAAAGATTTGAAAAATAAAAATCACGATCCAATATTGATCACTAATGAAATACAAGAAATTGATTATAATTATAGATTATTTATAATAACAAAACTTGATTATCTTTATAAATTTAAAAAAAATTATTATAATCAAATTATTATTTATTAAAAACAAAAGATTTCTCTTTTGCCTTTTTTTTGATTTAAGAATTCACATCACGCAAACCAGAAGACTACAACCGATCATCAACATCCACAGTAAAACCATGAATGGAATGAGAATTGCGAGTATTAAGATGACAGGCGCGAAAATCAACTTACAGAAGAAATCAATACCAATCATATTAATAGAAATCACAATTCTATCATCAACCACATTAAGGCTAATGCGATCATCGACTAATAGAACACTGACAAGTGTCATGAAATTCTTAAATGCAAAGGTGATAATTATCATAACAGACTGAGCCATAAGTAACTGAATAGTCACGAGAGCCATAGCTAAGGTAATATCGAGGAGATGCATTGTTCTCACTAAATTAAGTTCAATCAATTAATTCATTTTTTAGCAATTAGGATCAAAATTAATACAATTATTTTTTATTAATTTCTTATATATGAATTAGATAAGAAATTATGGCGTCTCGCAGTTCTGCTTCGAATAATAACAGTAATATGCGATTATATATAATTCTTGGTATTTTAGCATTTGCGATCATCGTTGGTGTCTTAGTTGGTTCTCAATATAGAGAGAAATTTACAGACAATAATTCAATAAATCTTTTATATTTCTATAATGAAAATTGTGGACATTGTGCAAATTTTGATAATACTTGGCAATTATTATCAAACAACCCTGATTATAGAGATGTAATTTCATTTTCAAAATATGATGTAACTGAAAAAGATAAAACTACTGGAAAAACTTATGGTGATTTATATGATGTTAAATATTACCCTTATATTATGTTAGTTAAAACTGTTACAGATAAAGAGACATTTGTTTTTGATTCAAATATTGATCGCTCGCAAAGAAATATCATTAAATGGGTTAATGATAAAACTAAGTTAAATTTACCAATAGAATAATTTAATTCAATAATTTTTATATTATTCATTATAGAAAATGAATAAAAGTAATAAAATTTCACTTCACGAGTTATATGAAATAAAAAAGAAAAAAGATATTAACAATACCCATGTCTTCAAATATATTCTCGAGAATTGTTATAAGAAGATTAAAAATATTGCAGAACACGGCGGAATGTGTCTTTATCATAAAATACCTAAAATAGTTATCGGTTTTCCGCTTTTTGTTTATGATAATTGTATGGTCTTTATAATTAAACAATTGCAGTCATCTGGTTTATATGTATCGCGACTTTCAAACCCCAATGATGAATATTTATATATATCGTGGAAAATTGACGACATTTCAGCAAATGCTAAATCAAGATTATTGCTTTAACTCCTCGTTTTTATTACATTCATTCATATAATCATTAATTTCCTTAAATCCCTGTAAAAATAGATTATTGATATCATTTTCACTTAAACTAAAATCAATGTAATTTTCAGTTTCATTTATTACGGGGTCAAATATACTTCTTATTGGACTATTTTTTATAATTAAGAAATTAGGATAACTCGAAAACTTATTATAATAACATAATTTATAAGTATTATTATAAAAAATATATAAAATATTATATAAATAACTTGGTAATGTTAATTCGTGGTCTTTAGGAATATTTGGCATATTATAATCATTGCTTACATTTACCGCAACGCCCAATATATTATCTTTATTTACTTTTTCAAAACAATCTATTGGAAAGTTATTTCTTAAATATCCATCCACATAATAATAACCATTAATCTTTATCGGTTTTGATAAAAAAGGAACACACATCGAAGCCGCAACCGCTTCTATAATTGAGACATTAGGCGTATCATCTACATTAAAAATAATATTTGAACCATCATTTATACAAGTAGCGCTTACATATAAATTAACACCCGTTTTTTTTGACAATTCTAAAAAAGTTAAATCATCAGCATTATAAGTCTCTTTAATATAATCTCTAATCACTTCTAAATATTCTAATGATGAACCTAAACCATACGAATCAATCATATTTAAAAATGCGGATGCCTCAATCTTCGTTAATTTAGGATTATTACAAACTTTATAAATGAATCCTTCTAACTGTTCTATAGGAATCTTTAAAGCAAATGCTAAAGCAAAAAATGCACCCATTGAAGTGCCTGCAACATCTCTAATAATCTTATCTAAATTATAACAATACAGATATCTGAGAATTCCACATAAACATAGAGTTCTTAATGCATTACCTCCAAAAACTAAATGAGTTATTGTTTTCATTATTAATTACCAGTCTATAGTAAGTCTTTAAATCTCAATTATTTTTAATTATTATTATTATTTGTATTTAAGGAAATTAATTTAGTAATTTGGTCAATGAGTGCAATTATCACAATACCAAGAAATATAAATAAAAAGAGATTATAAAGATTAACATCTATTTTAAGATTATTATTGAAATTGGTATTGGCATTAACATTCGCATTAGTGAATTGTTCTATATTAGTATAAATATCACTGGCTTGAGATATAGGTTTTTTAAAATTATTTCTTAAACTTCTTAAATAATCTGCTAAAAATGGTGTAGTTCTATATTCATCACTCTGATCTTTATTATTTGTCTTTATTGTTTCTTTTTCTTTATTTAATTCAGTTATATTTAAATATGCATCCATTTCATCATAATCAAATGCACGAACACCATCTTTTTTAAAATCATCCATTGGCTTATTTAACATCATCGAATCACCAATAACTTTTCTAAAATTTCCGGTATTATCACAGGTATTTGGTATCGTATAAACGGGAGCTTGAAGTGGTTTGCAGTCTTCCTTAGTCGTTGTCTGACTGTCTTTTTTTTTGGGTTTTTTATTCATTTTATCACCAGAAATAGGAAATGCATCATCTAATAAGGAATAGTTAATCATTTTCTATAATTATTATTGAAAAGAAAAAAAATAATAATTATAGAATGAGTCTAAATTTATTTATTAAATATATAATTATAGGTATTTTGAGTGCCTATTTATTAATTTATGGTTTGCGTCCTGCAGTTCCTTATCCAGAATATATACTTGAATTTTATGAAAATTTTTGGCTTTTATTAATTTTAGTCATTTTTAATTTTTATGTCTATTTATGGGATAGAACAATTGGTCTTTTATTATGTTTATCAATTGTTGCTTTAATATTCGATATGATACAATTCACTAATTAAGATATATAAGAAATTTAATATAAAGATATCTAATGTCTGATTCCGGTAAAGAACTTTTACTATCTTCTTTAACTGCTTATTATAATAAGAATATTGATAATAAATTTATCTTAAAGGACATTATCGACGGAAAACATCAGTTATCATTGCGAATGATTGACTGGTTAGTTACTATTTATGCGAAAAATAATAATATAATTTATTGGATTCATACTGATGATAATAATATTTATTATTATTTACCAGAAGGGAATGCGAATAAATATAAAAAGATTAATTTATATTTGGATTACAGGGCACAATTAAAATCTTTCAAAAAAATAAATTTTGATTCTTTTCGCAGGCACGATAGAATCACTTTTATTATTAATAACAAAAGCAATGAATCAATTGAAACAACAATCGGACAATTGAATTTCTTTAAATGGGCTTTTAGCAATAAAGTTATCCTATTTGCCTTAGAAAATCAAAAGATTATTTATGATAATATGTCTAAAAATACTTATAAAAAAGCAGTTAAAGAAAAAAAGAAAGTTATTTTACCTCAACAAGATATCATTAATACTAAATGTTTTGTTTCTTTTGATTAATAAGATGGAGCGCTGCCAATTTCAAATGAAACAGGGCGAACATCCGGTTCAATTGTAGAAATCATCCAAGGACTAACGGCAACTTGGGGATTTGGAATTTCGGAACGTAATTGTAAATTGGCATTTCTTAATGATTGACCAACTGTATTAACTCCGATGTGATAACCAGCAGTTAAGAAATTTTTATCAGTTATATCACCTGATGAAGAAGGATTTATAGTAGCCCATTTGAGATTAGCATCTTTCGGTAATAAATCATCTTTGGTTAATCTATCACGTTTAAAACAAGTTGTGGGATCTTGGGCAGGAACTAAAGGATTTTCAAAACCTTCACTTCCAGTTAAAGAACTATTAGCTGTTTCAACTTCGTATGAACTCACATTCATTTTTTGGTTTTCTTTTGTGTTAATATTAAGATTATCAGTTTTTAATGCATAAATATCATTATTAGCAACACTATTAAAACCTTCCGGTTTGGGAGGTTTTCTAAAATCCATATATTGATTATCTTCAAGTAAATTAGCAGTAAATCTTTCGCCATTTCCTAAATCAAAAGGAATATAATCATCACTTGTAAATCGCTCAACCTTATCCGCCTTACATTTGGAATTGTAAGAAAGAAGTAATAATAATACTAATAAAAGTAATATGGCAATTGAAAAGGAAATAACGATTGAACTTGTTGAACCCATTTATAAGCGTCTATCTATTATCATATATAGATAAAATATTATTTTTTAATTTATCTATTTTATTTTCCCAATTTTTACTATTATTTTCATTAATTATATCATTATATAATTTCTTAGTGTCCATTAATCCTTGTTGAAGTTTCGCTATCTTTTTATTAACTTCTTCTTCGTATGTCATTAAATCGAAATGCCATTCTTCCTCAATATCTTTTCTATTCCAATTATCATTATTATTATCGGTCAATTCCTCGATATTTATATATTTAAGTGCCCATTTATTAATAATACTTTCTTTTGATATATAAATACCAAGAAAGACAACATCTATATTAATAATCAAATTCTTATTTTTCTTATTTGATAAAATAAAATTCATCAGTTGGCTAATTTCTTTTTCTTCGTCATTTATGAATAATTCAGCGTCAATCTTACTATTTAAGATAATAGTCATTGAATTTTCATCAGTGTCAAATGAGTTTATATATCTTTCGTTTTCTTGATTATCTTGATCATTATTATCATTATCATTCAATGTATTTGATATAAAAGCTGATGCATCATTATCAACAGATTTAATCATTTCAATTTCTTCTTTATTAGTTTTATAAGGGATAATGCAATCAATATAATAACTATTATTTTCTCCAATTTTCTTTACACTTTTAATTTTAATTTCAGACAATTCTATTAAAATTCTTTCTTCAGAATTACAAATATAACTTTTACCTTTTTTCTGCGGATTTTTAAATAAATGTTTCATTCTTATTAATATTAAGGTAAT
>Ga0172373_10007903_pt1 | contig 13621 bp, 1 predicted proteins | sample Lak10m_2_FD_114546 | JGI IMG/M metagenome (GOLD analysis project Ga0172373, IMG submission 114546) | Freshwater microbial communities from Kabuno Bay, South-Kivu, Congo - kab_092012_10m | ecosystem: Environmental > Aquatic > Freshwater > Lake | place: Democratic Republic of the Congo: South-Kivu... | reverse complement strand
TGCAACCCAGTGAATGGGTACCTAGAAATCCTTTTAAACAGGATTAATTTTCTTTTGGTAAAATTAAATTTTGATAGATAAAAGTACTTTATTGATATAGCAATCTAAAGTATCTTTTCTTTATGATTTACTTAGAAAAAGTTGCATCTACTGTATCAGGATATATATTTCCGTCATCAACTATATAAGTCATTTTAATAGTTCCGGAATTAATTAAACTACCTTGGCCGCTTTTCAAAAAAACGCCAGTACTTATTTGCTGATTATTTGGTGCAAAACGAATATTATCTCCGGAAACAACTAATGTTGATTTTTTATTAAACCCTACAGCATAACAATTTTCCATCACAACAGTATCTCCATTACCATTCAACATGTGAATTTGAAATGGCTGAGCCGGCTGATCTCTTCTACTTACTTCGGTACATGTCCAATCGGCTACAAAACGAGTTTTTGGATCGACAGAGGGTGTTGGCTCATCTTTCTCATCGGGTGAGCAGCTAACTGTTAAAATCAAAGCTAACAATAAAAATAAATTATAGGAATTATGCTTTAAATTCATTTTATCTCACTAAAGTTAATCTGCCTTTTCGATCAATTTTATTTCCATTTAAATCGTATGTTTCTAATTTCCATACGTAAACATCTTCTGCAAAATAGTCAACTCCATTTGATGTTAAGCCGTTCCAACCTTCTGTAGGATCAGTTGTTTGAAAAACTAAGTTCCCCCATCTGTCGAATATCTGAAAGATATACCTTTCCGCATCCATTCCAATTCCAACAGGCATAAATACATCGTTTTTCTTATCTCTATTAGGCGTAAAGGCGTTTGGTACAAAAACAGTAAATTGAGGTTCGATGTAAACAGATTTAATGATAGTATCTCTACAACCTCTATCAGTTACGGCAATTAATTGCGGATTATAATAACCAGTAGATAAATAGTAATGCGATGCGTTAGTTGTTGTTGCAGTATTTGAATTAGATAATGAATCGCCAAAATTCCAAATATAGCTTACTCCTAAAATGCTATAATTATAAAATTCAAAATATGGATCAAATTCAGTTGCTGAAGAGGGCATAGTTATAAAATCAGCTATAGGTTGAGGATATACAATTACATAATCTTCCATTAATAATGTATCCTTACATCCTAAGTTTGAAGTAACAATTAATTGTACATCAAAGGTGTCGCTAACCAAACTGTCTACAGAATAAATATGTGAGGTAGTTTCGCCTAAACCAAAAGTTCCATCTCCATAAGCCCATTCATAAGTAGTTCCAATAATTCCTGTTCCGGCACTTCCTGTAAAAGAAACATTTAAATCTTCACATCCTTGTGTGTTAATTCCGGTAATTGCAGGTATTGGTTTCGGGTTTGGAGTAACATTTACAACAGTCATTTCAGAAGTTGAACAACCGTCAGACACCAGCAAATTATAGCTTTGCTGCGTCATGCTTAGAACAGGTATAGAAATAGTGGAACTAGATCCTGTTTGAGTTTGAGGAGGGCTTGTTGCCCAGAAAAATTCATATGGAGCCCCATCCCCTCCACTAGCAAAAGCAGAGAGAGTAACGTTTTGTCCAAAGCAAGCATTATTATTGCTAGCAACAATTGAAATTTTAGGTAAAACAGTTACAAAAAATTGTCCGGATACTGCAGGGCAGTTATTTGCATCGGTTGCACTCACATTAAATAACTGAAGATCGGAGGTAGTTGATGTATTAGTAAATAAAATATTATGAATTCCAGGGCCATTTAAACCAGTTCCGGAACCCGTCCAAGTATATGAATAAGGAGGCGTTCCATTTCCGGCAGATGCATAAATACCCAAAGTTTGACCGTTACAAGCAGTTTGATTTTGACTAACAGTAATTGTTAATGGGAATGGTTGTGTAACATTTCCAGTTCCTGTTACAGTACAACCATTACCATCGGTAATTACAATACTATAAGTGCCAACTGGTAATCCTCCTTGGAAGGATCCATTTCCAATGATTACACTCGAACTATTTAACCATTGATAAGATAAGTTACCACCACCAGGACTAACCTGAGCATAAACAGTGAGAGTACCATCTTGTCCTCCATAACATCTTACAGGTGTAGAAATAATACTATCAATTGAAGGGGCAGATATGTCAGTTGTAGAAGCAGAAAAGACTTTTGTGCAACCTCTAGAATCTGTGATTAAGCAATTGTAATTTGCAGGAGCAACTAATCCTGTTGCTGTATTTGATGTTTGTAAATTAGGATCATTCCATTGATAAATGAATGGAGGAGTTGCTCCGGTTACATTGATTGTAATTGATGCATTAGGACTTGTACATGTTGATGGGTTAATTGTACTTACAATATTGAATGAATCAGGCTGCGAAACAAAATAATCAGCAGTTATATTACACCCTCTACTGTCAGTAACTGTTAGTGTGTATGAACCTCCGTTAAGATTATTTACAGCTGGGCCATTACCAATTGATGTTGGAGTCCAAGAATATGTATAAGAAGGTGAGCCTCCAGATGCTGTTATACTAATTGAACCATCATTGTCACCATAACATCTTACATTAGTTATTGAATTTACATTTATTAAGAATGCAGGCGGTTGGTTTATTAGTATTGAATCTCTTACTATGCAACCATTGTCATCAGTTACATTACAGATAAATGTGCCTGCAGGTAAACCTAATGCTGTTGAACTTACTTGTGATGCCGGATCATTCCAAGAATAAGAGTAAGGTGAAGTACCCCCTGTTACAACCATAGTAGCTGTTCCATCATTATAATTATAACAGGAAACATTTGTAACACCAATAATATTTGCAACTAGTTGTTGAGGTTCAGTTATTGGTACTGTAATTGAGGAAATACAGCCTGCTGCATCTACTACTTTAAGAACATTATCTCCGGGCCATAAACCATTTCCGGTTTGATTAGGATTAGCATTTAACGAAACCGGCAATAACCATGTCTGATTAACAGGTGCTGTGCCACCGCTAACGGAAATTGTAGCAGAACCATCATTCAATCCAAAACAAGAAATGTTATGTGATGAAACAAGTGTTAATAAAGGCGCAGGTAAATCATTCACATTTGCAACAGCATTTGCAACACAACCATTTGCATCCGTAACATCAACAGAATAAACACCTCCTAGTAACGAACTAATTATTGCCGTAGATCCACCATTACTCCAACTGTAAATGAAAGGAGATGTACCTCCAGTTACTAAAACTTGAGCTGAACCATTTGATTGATTACATAAATTATTACCAATAACATTCGTTGAGGCTGTAAATGGAGCTGGTTCGTTGATTAGTGTGGTATCAGTTAATAGGCATCCATTAGCATCTGTAATTGTTACAGAATGTATACCATCGCAAAGTGCCGTTGGATTATAAACCGTAGCAAGTGATGGGAACCAATTAAACGAATAAGGTGCTGTACCGCCACCAAAAGAAGCAGTTGCTGTTCCTGTACACTGACCATGACACAATATATCAGTACTTGAAACTGAAAGTGTAAGAGGTGAAGGTGAACTTACCTGAAGTACAGAAACGGATGTGCAGCCTTTACTGTCTGTTACCTCGGCTGAATAAGTTGTGGCGCATAAACCACTAACAGTTGAAGATGTAGATCCATTTGTCCAGGCATAAGCATAAGGAGGTGTTCCACCGGCAGCAATTACCTCCGCAGACCCATTACAAACCCCTGCACATGAAATATTTTGAACATTAGCTAATGAACTGGTCAAAACTGCTGGTTCAGATAAGGTTACAGCCGCTGCAGCTGTACATCCATTAAAATCTGTAATATTAACTGTATATGTTCCTGCACAAAGTCCTGATGCAGTTTGAGTAGTTTGATTATTTGGATCATTCCATTGGTAAACTAAAGACCCAACACCATTTGTAGAGGTAACTGTAGCGCTACCGTCACATAATCCATTACAAGAAGGAATTGTTTTTGTAATGTTAGCAGAGAACAATGCAGGATTATTTAAAGTAACAGTATTTCTAACAATACAACCATTTGCATCTGTAACTGTTATAGTATGAGAACCAAATGTTAATCCGGAAATTGATGGGCCTGCCGGAGCATTAACAACTTGCCATTGATATGTGTAAGGTGAAACACCCCCACCCGCTGATGCAACAGCGGAGCCATTTGATTGACCATTACATCTAGGATTTACTCCACTTACATTTACAAAAAACGAATCCGGTTGTGTAATTACTATCGATGCGGAGGCTACACAACCTCTGTTATCTCTTACTGTTACACCATAAATACCAGCAGCTAAATTTACAGCTGTAGGCTGAACCTGAGAAAATGGAGTCCAGAAATAAGTATATGGTGGTGTACCTCCTGATGCCAAAACGGTTGCAGATCCGTTATTCCCTCCAAAACACGTATTATTAGTGCTTGATGTAATTGCTGCAGTTGGGCCATTAATATCGGTTAATGAAACGGCTTGAGAAACCACACAATTATTTTGATCTTTAACTGAAACGGTATAGGTTGCAGCAATTAATCCATTAAATGCTCCAATTCCAAAGTTACCTCCATTTATTGCATATGAATAACCACCAGCACCACCTGAAGCTGTTAAACTAATAGAACCATTTGCTTGTTGGCAATTAGGATTTGTAACCACAGGAATTGGAACTATTACAGATGGCTCAGTAATGCTTCTTGTTCTTACTATTCTACAACCGTTTGCATCATTCACTTCCAAGGTGTAAGTTCCTGCAGTTAACCCACTTGCTGTTGATGTATTGGCTAAACCTGGTGACCAAGAATATAAATAAGGCGTGGTTCCTCCGGTTACTGTTGCTGTTATTGTTCCATCAATTCCATTATTACAGCTAACATTAGTAGCAGAAAAATTAATATTAAGGGCTAATGGTTCAGAAATAGATGCAAATACAGTTGAGGAACATCCATTAATATCAGTAACTGTTACACTATATGATCCAACGCCTAATCCACTTGCTGTTGCATTATTACCTGTGTTAGCATTATTAGACCATGTGTAAGTAAAAGGTGGAGTAAACCCTTGACCGGCTGAAACAGTTAATAAACCGTCGCTGAGTCCATTACAAGTTACGTTTCTAACATTAGAGAATATAGCAGGATTATTTTGTGTTAATGAAATAGTTACTGAGTTTGTTTGAATACAGTTATTAGCATCAGTTACAGTAACCGTATAATTTCCAACAGGTAATGGTCCAGTTGTTGAACTACTTCCTCCTCCGCCAGACCAACTGTATGTGAATGGTGGAACGCCTCCAGATGCAGCTACACTTGCTTCTCCATTGTTTGCTGAGCAAGTAGTGTTTGTTGATGACATTAATAAGTTTATAACACTAGGCTGAGTTATCGTAAATGGAACAACAACAATACATCCATTATCATCTTTAACAGAAACAGAGTATGTTCCTGCTGCAAGCGATGTAAATTGATTTGTTGTAGAGTATGATCCTCCATTTAAAGAGTACATGTAAGGAGAAACACCTCCTGTTTGACTCACCATTGCCGAACCGGATGATGCTCCATTACATAAAACACTTGTTGTTGATCCAATTGCAGCTTCTAAAGGTGCGGTTGGGCTGGTAATTTCAAATGTAGCAGTTGAAGTACAGTTTCCTGCATCACTAATGGTTATGGTATAATTACCTGGCGCAAGGTTATTAAAAATACCACTTCCGTTTACTTGACCATTATTTAATGAAAATACATATGGTCTTTGACCACCAGAACCTGAAACAGTTAAACTACCATTTGAATTACCAAAACATGTTACATTTCTTTTCGATTGTATTATTACAACTGGAGTCCCTAAATCAGGAAGAATTGTACTTTGCTCTTTTATACATCCATTAGCGTCTTTAACAGTTACAGTATAACCACCCGCCAATAAATTTGTAAAATTATTGCTTGATTGAAAAGTTGTACCGTTTATAGAATATTGAAAAGGAATAGTCCCACTTACTACACCATTTATAGAAATGCTTCCATTTGGATTTCCGCAATTGGTAGAGTCTAGGGTAAAGTTAAATGAAACGGGTCCGGCAACATCAACTACCACAGGATTCACTGTAAAAGTACAAGCATTAGCATCACTAACTATTACAGTGTGTGTTCCAGGGCTTGTTGTATAAGATGACGTTGTTGAAAGTGTACTTCCATCGAATGAGTATTGATACGGAGCAGTCCCTCCATTTGTAATACCAATGTTTACAATACCATTTATTTGACCGCAAACAGAATTTACAGTAGAAATTTGCTGGGCATATGGGCCCGTTAAATTAGGAACATTTACAGTTTCCTGATATGTACAACCATTTGCATCAGTAACTAAGACAGTATGAGTTAAAGGTAATACTAAATTAAATGCATTACTAAACTGATTTGTGCCACCATTTAAAGTATATTGATAAGCGCCTGTACCACCTGTTACATTTGAAATTGTAATAGAACCATTTGCTAAACCACATGATGCTGTATCAATCAAGAAATCCATATCTGTTGGGCCAGAAACTGTAGTTATTGCAACTGTTTTTGAATACGTACATGAATTGGCATCTGCAACTGTTAAGGTATAAGTTCCTGGACCAAGAGTTTGAAATGTATTAGTATTAGTTAACGGACCATTATTTAATGAATACGTAAATGTAGGGCCTGTACCTCCAACCACAACACCTATTTGCAGGCTACCACTTGACGAAGTACAAAATGAATTAACTGCAGTAATATTAAAGTCAGAAGGGCCAGCAACATTATTTAGCACTAATGTTCTAGTGAAAACACAATTATTACCATCTTTAACACTAACCGTATATGTGCCGGCAGGTAAATTTGTATATGAATTTGAACTTGAATAAACAGCATTATTTAGAGAATAAGATACTGTTCCTGCTGCCCCCGGTACTGAATTAACAACAATTGTAGCATTTGAATTTCCACATGTAGGATTTGTTGAAGTTAAATTAATTGAACTAGGCCCAGGACTTGAATCAACAGAAATTGTTTTAGTAAAAGTACAGCCATTTAAATCTTTAACTGTTACTGTATAATTACCTGTAATTATACCAGTATATGAAGTTGTTGATGTAAACGAACTATTATTAACAGAATAAGTAAAACCTGGTCCTGTACCGCCAACAACAGTTCCAATGGTTAAAGTACCATCTGAACCTCCACAATTGGCATTAGTAGAAGACAGATCAAAATCAGCAGGTCCCGGAGAATCAGAAACAACAGTTGATTGACTTCTTGAACAGTTATTATTATCTTTAACAGTAATGGTATAGGTATTTGGTAATAAATTAGGAAACACATCACTAGTTTGAAAATTAACTCCATCAATACTATATGTTAATATTTGTGCCCCGCCAACAACATTCGAAACTGCAATTGAGCCAAATGCTGCGCCACAATTTGTGTTTGTTGGAGTTAAACTAAAAGATGTGATTCCACCTCCGTCAGTTACAATTACCGTATTAGATATAGTACAATTATTTCCATCTTTTGTTACCACAGTATATGTACCAGGTGCTATTCCTGTAAATGTATTACTCGAAGCAAATAATCCACCATTTACTGAATATTGATAAGAAGTAGATCCAAAAGAAGTTACTCCATCAACCGTAATAGTTCCATTATAATTTCCACATATTGCATTGGTTGTAGAAACAGATGCTGCAGTTGGCCCAGGAATATCATTTAATGTTGCCGTTGAAGTTGGACTTGTAAATGTACATCCATTTGCATCTTTCACTATTATAGTATACGTTCCTCCACTTATTCCGGTTAAAGTTGGATTAGAAGAGTAAGCACCAACACCAGGCGAAACAGAATACGTGTAAGGTGCTGTGCCTCCCGTTACTGTTCCTACTGTTACACTACCATTAGCTAAACCACAAGTTGCATTACTAGATGATAAAGTCATTCCAAATGGAGAACTAAATTCTCCTACAGAAACTGTTTTTGTAAACACACAGTTATTACCATCTTTAACATATACAGTATAAGTACCTGTTGCTAGATTTGAGTAGGAAGTTAAGCCAGAATAAGATGAATTATTTAAGGCATACTGAATTACGCCAAATCCTCCCGTAGTTGCGCCCAATGTAATTGTTCCTGTGCTAGCATCACAACTAGAATTTGTTGACGAAACAACTTGATCAGTTGGACCTACATAATTATCTACAACTATTGTAGTAGTAAAAGTACATGCATTTCCATCTAAAATTGATATAGTATATGTGCCTGCAGGTAGATTTGAATAGCTAGATGTAGAATTATGAATAGCCCCATTTACAGAATATAAATAGGTAGGTGTGCCTCCATTTACAGAAGTAATATTAATTGTTCCATTATTAACCCCACAAATTGCGTCTGTTTTAGTAACAGAAATAGAAGCAGGTGCTGCTGCATTAGAAACGGTTGCCGTAACAGAATAGGTACATAAAGAATTGTCTCTAACTGAAACTGTATAGTTTCCGGCAGGGATATTATCATATACTGTTGTTCCATTAAATGAGGAACTTAATGTAGAAACCGAATAGGTATAAATGGCAGTACCACCTGTTACAGTACCAATGGTTAAAGAACCATTTGATTGACCACAGGTTGCATTGTTTGTATTTACCGCTAATGCGGTTGGTCCCGCAATATTATTTACAGTTGTAGTACTGGAAAAAGTACAGGAATTTGCATCGCTAACAGTTACCGTATAAGAACCACCAGCTACATTGCTAATTATTGAGCCTGAAACAAATCCACTTGTTACAGCGCTTACAGAATAAGTGTATGGAGTTGTGCCTCCGGTTACAGAGCCAATTGTAATTAAGCCATTATTTAATCCACATGTTGCTGTTGTGTTTGTAATCGATAATGCATTAGGTCCGGGGTTACTTGTTAATGTAGTAGTTACAGTGTAGGTACAAGCATTTGCATCCTTTACTGAAATTGTATAGGTGCCCGGAGATAAATTAGCAAATGAATTTACCGATGAAAATGCCGGTGTTACGGTACTTAATGAATAAGTAAATGGTGCTGCACCACCCGTTACTGCGCCTAATGAAATTGATCCGTTATTTAAACTACACGTTGCATCAACTTTTGTTATAACTATATCACTTGCTGATGAAGTGTTTGGAACAATAACAGTTTCTGAGTGCTGACAATTATTTCCATCTTTTACAGTGGCAATATATGTTCCTGCTGCAACACTTGTATATAAAGTAGTTCCTGTAAATGAACTTCCATTAAAACTGTAAGTTATTACTCCATTGCCCCCAGTTGTTGAACCAAATTGAACTGAACCTGTTGCTGCAGAGCATGAGGAAGGCAAAATAGTAAAATCTTGATCACTTGGTCCATTAAAATCATTAATTGTGATGGTATTTGTTAGCGTACAACTGTTATTGTCTCTTACTGTTACTGAATATGTTCCTGCAGATAAATTAGTGTATAAAATAGTTGAATTAAACGGCCCGTTATTTACAGAATATTGATAAGGTGGAGTACCACCACTTACAGACCCAATATTAAATGATCCATTTGCTAATCCACAAGTAGCATCAACTTTTGATATATTCATTGCAGTTGCTGCTGCTGCATTTGATACAATTGCTGTAACAGAGTATGAACATAAATTAGCATCTTGAACAGTTACCGTATAAGTTCCGGCTAAAACACTTGTAAAAGAGGTTGTACTGCCAAATGAAGTACTTATTGAGCTAACTGAATAAGTATAAGCGGAGGTACCACCACTTACTACACCAATAGTTAGCGAGCCATTTGGGCTTCCACACGTGGAGTTAGATGTAGTAACATTTAAACTTGTTGGTCCAGCAATATTTGATATAGCTGTAGAAACCGAATACGTACAAGCATTAGCATCTTTTACTGTTACCGTATAATTACCTGATGATAAACTATTATAAGTAGTGCTAGAAGAATAGCCGGTTGTAACATTACTTACAGAATATGTAAAAGGCGAAGTACCTCCTGTTGCTGCTCCAATATTAATTAAACCATTTGCGTTGCCACAGGTTGAAGATGATGGAGTAACAATTAAAGCTGTTGGTCCAGCATTATTTACAAAACTAGTTGTTACACTAAAGGTACAAGCATTTGCATCTCTAACAGTTACGGTAAAAGTTCCTGGAGATAAATTCGTAAAACTTGTATTATTTACAAAGCCAGAAGTTATAGTACTTACAGAATAAGTATAAGGTGCAGTACCTCCACTTGCTGAACCGATTGTTATAGCTCCATTAGTTTGAGAACAAGTTGCATCTGTTGAAGTAACTGAAAGTGCAGTTGGGCTAACAGCAGTTGTAACGGTTACGTTTTCTGAATATGAACAATTATTGCCATCTTTAACAATCGCAATATAATTTCCTGCAGCTAATCCAGAGTATGTAGTATTACCTGAGAAACCACTTCCATTGAAACTGTAAGTGTAAATACCATTACCTCCTGTAGTAGTTCCAAAAACTACAACTCCGGTATTCGAACCACAGGCAGTAGGAGTTGTAGAAAAACTTTGTGCAGTAGGACCTGCTGCATTCGATACAATAACACTAGTAGAGTATGTACACGCATTTGCATCTCTTACACTTACTGTAAAAGTCCCTTGAGATAATCCTGTGTATGAAGTGGTAGTAGAAAATGGACCATTATTTATAGAATAGTTGTATGTTGTTGTTCCTCCTGTTACAGACCCAATACTTAATGAGCCATTTGCATTTCCACAAGTAGTATTTTGGGGCGTTACTAACATAGCGGTTGGACCACTTGTATTACTAATCGTTACAGGCTCAGTGTGTGTACATAAATTATTATCTCTAACTATAACTTGATAAGTACCTGCATTTAAACCAGTGTATGATGTTGTGTTTGAAAACGAAGCTGATACCCCAGTAACAGAATAAGTATAAGGCGCAATACCACTTGTTATGGCACCAATGCTAATCGATCCATTTGGATTTCCACAAGTAGAATTTGATGTAGTATATGCTATAGCAGTAGGCCCTGAAGTATTAGCAACTGTTGAAGTGACAGAATAGTTACAGGTATTATTATCTCTAACCGTTACCGTATAAACACCCGCAGATAAATTTGTGAAATTAGTTGTACTATTAAATCCGTTAGGCCCTGGCGATACAGAATAAGTATACGGTGAAGTTCCTCCCGTAACTGATGCAATATCTAATGATCCTGTTGCGCTACCACAAATTGAATTAGTTGTATTTACGGTTATACCAGTAGGCCCATTTGAATTTCCAACAGTTACTGTACCATCAAAAGTACAAGAATTAGCGTCTTTCACTGTTACTGTATAAACACCTGCAGCTACATTATCAAATAGTGTTGCTGCTGAAAAAGGTTGAACTCCAGGACTTAATGAATACGTATAAGGAGCTGTACCACCGGTTACAGAACCAACCTGAATTACTCCAACCGCATTTCCACAGGTTGAATTAGTAAAAGTTAATGCAACATTGGTTGGACCAGCAATGTTTGAAATAGTTGTTGTAACTGAATATGTACAATTATTTACATCTTTAACGGTAACCGTTTGGGTACCTGCCGATACATTAGTATAAGAAGTTGATGAAGTAAAGCCACTACTAGAAGAAGTAACAGAATAAGTGTAAGGAGAAGTTCCACCAGTTACTGTACCAATATTTACAACGCCATTCGCATTCCCACAAGTTGAATTTGAATTTGTAACACTAAGATTTGTTGGGCTATTAAGTTGAGAAATAGTTGAAGTTACAGTGTATGTGCAATTATTTGCATCTCTTACTGATATAGTATAGATTGCGGCAGCTAATCCTGTAAAGCTCGTGGTAATTCCAAATGTACCACTCACTGTACTCAAAGAATAAGTATATGGTGAAATACCTCCAGTAACAACTCCTAAAGATATTGTCCCATTATTATTCCCACAAGTAGCATTTGTTTTCACAACATCAATAGAAGTTGGCCCTCCGGTATTACTAACTGTAGTTGTTACTGAAAAAGTACACAGATTAGCATCTCGAACTGTTACAGTATAGTTATTAGGAGCAACAGAATTGAAATTAGTTGTAGATGCAAAAGTTCCAGAAATTGAACTTACAGAATAAGTATAAGGTGTAACACCTCCTGTTACTGCACCAATAGAAATAGATCCATTTGAACTTCCACAAGTTGAATTTGTTGTTGTAACTGATAAAGCTGAAGGACCTGATGTGTTTGAAACACTTGCTGTAACTGAATATGTACACGCATTGGCATCTTTTACAGTTACAGAATAGGTTGCACTAGCAACATTTGAATAAGCAGTTGTTGAAACAAATGCTGCCGAAAGAGTACTTACAGAATAAGTATAAGGACTTGTACCACCAGTAACTGAACCTATTGTTAATGAACCTGTAGCTGAACCACAAGTTGAATTAGTAGTTGAAATACTCAAATTTGTAGGCCCACCAGCATTATTAACAGTAGTTGTTACAGTAAAAGTACAAGCATTTGCATCTTTTATTGTTATACTGTAAGTGCCAGAATTTAAACTTCCGTATGTTGTTGTGTTTGTAAACCCTGTTGAACCAGGATTTACTGAATACGTATAGGGTGAGGTACCGCCTGTTATAGCTCCAATGGAAAATGAACCATTTGAGTTACCACATGTTGCACTAGTTGGTGTTATTACTGCTGCTGTTGGTCCTCCGGTATTTGATACTGTTACAACCGTTGTATAGGTACAAGTATTTGCATCTCTCACTGATAAGGTATAGCTAGCTGCAGCAACTCCGGTATAACTTGTTGCACTTGTAAATCCTGTACTTAAAGTTGTTAATGAATAGGTGTACGGTGATGTGCCACCAGTTACTGAACCAATATTAATAATTCCATTTGAAGCTCCACAGGTTGAGTTAGTTGTTGTAACTGAAACAGATGTTGGCGCATTACTGCTTGGAACAGTAGCAGTAACAGAATAAGTACAGGTATTTGCATCTCTTACGGTTATAGTATATGTGCCACCTGCTAAATTCGGAAAACTAGTTGTTGTCCCAAAAGATGCACTAATTGTGCTAACAGAATAGGTATATGGACTAACGCCACCTGTTACTGCTCCTAATGTAATAGACCCATTGTTGTTTCCACAAGTAGCAGCTGTTGTTGTAGTTGCTATCGCTGATGGCCCGTTAGTGTTTGAAACAGTTGCTGTTACTGAAAAAGTACAGGCATTAGCATCCTTAGCAGTAATCGTGTAAATTGATGCAGGTAAATTGGTATAACTAGTTGTGCTTGAAAACGGACCGTTATTAAAGGAATAGGTATATGGTGATGTGCCTCCGGTTGTTGCACCAATTGTTAATGATCCGTTCGAGCTGCCACAAGTTGCACTAGTAGTCGTTACGGCTTGTGCTGTTGGCCCAGCAGTATTATTTACTGTAACTGTTTTAGTAAATACACAGCCATTAGCATCTTTAACATTTACCGAATACGTTGTTGCTGTTGCATTATTATAAGTTGTAGTTGATGTATATCCTGCAGATAATGATACTACTGAATATGTAAACGCACTAGTTCCACCAGTTACTGCTCCAATTG
>Ga0172373_10007901_pt1 | contig 13622 bp, 9 predicted proteins | sample Lak10m_2_FD_114546 | JGI IMG/M metagenome (GOLD analysis project Ga0172373, IMG submission 114546) | Freshwater microbial communities from Kabuno Bay, South-Kivu, Congo - kab_092012_10m | ecosystem: Environmental > Aquatic > Freshwater > Lake | place: Democratic Republic of the Congo: South-Kivu... | reverse complement strand
TGCTTGAGCAAATGGAAAAGTCAGGCCTGGTCTCGGGCATGGCAACTAACGGCAATCGCGACATTCTGGTGCCGTCACGGGCGGACGAATGAGTTGCCAGTGAGCGCTGTGTGCTCAAGGCTTTCGCGCCGGGGCCTGCTGCTGGTGGCCTTGGCGGTATCAGCATGGCCTGCGGCGGCAAGCGCCACGGCCTACGCCGAGTTTCAGGCCTTTATAAAAAACACGCGCAGCGCACGCGGCGATTTTCGCCAGCAGGTGCTGCACCCTAGCGGCCGCGTCATTGAAACCACGGAAGGCAGTTTTGCGTTTTCGCGCCCGGGGCGGTTTCGCTGGGAAGTGAGAAAGCCTTACGAGCAGCTGCTGGTGGCCGATGGCGAACAACTTCATTTCTATGATCGCGACCTCAATCAGGTCACGATACGAAAACTTGGCGATGCCGTTGCATCAACGCCAGCTGCCATTCTTTTTGGTAATGAGGCCCTTGATCGCGACTTTCTCTTCAGTGAGGCTGGCGAACACGAGGGCCTTCTTTGGCTGGAGGCACAGCCCCGTAGCCGCGAGGCAGGGGTTGAGCGAATCATCATCGGACTCAAGGCGGGAATTCCGCAGGCCATGGATGTGGTCGACGCCTTTGGTCGCACGTCCCGGTTCAGTTTCAGGATGCTTGAGCGCAATTCGCCAATCGATGCGACACTATTCGGTTTTCGCGCACCGGCGGGCGCCGACGTGATCCGCCAATAGGCGGTCTGGCTGGTCAGGGTCGTCCTGCTATCCGGGTTGTTTTGCCAAACAAAAATCCGATCCTCGCTTCTCTCGATTTCAAGGGGGCCCGATGGCCACTCAATCCTCCACAGCGGTGGCGGGCTACACCGATCCACCGCTCAGTGAGTCTCAGCAGACCCGCGTGGTGGTGGTGGTTTCCATTGCACACGCGCTGTCTCACTTCATGCACCTGATCGTGCCCCCGGTGTTCCCGCTTCTCATGAGCGAGTTCTCGCTCAGCTATTCCGAACTCGGTTTGCTGATGACCGTGTTTTTTGTGGTGTCGGGTTTTGTGCAGGCGGCCTCGGGCTTTGCCGTTGACCGGTTCGGGCCGCTGCCGGTGCTGCTGACATCCATTGGTCTGTTTGCATTCAGTACGCTGGTCATTGCGAGCGCCAACAGCTACTGGATGCTGATGCTGGGCTGTGCTGTTGCCGGTGCAGCGAACGCGCCGTTCCATCCGGTTGACTACTGCATACTGAATGCGCGCATCGAGGGCAAGCGCCTGCCGCGCTCCTATGCGGTACATGGGGTGGCGGGCAGTCTGGGCTGGGCTGTTGCACCGCTGGTTCTGGTGGGTGTGTCGAGTGTTGCAGGCTGGCGAGTGGGAATGCTCACCGCCGGGGTCATCTGCCTTGTGATTCTGGGCCTGGTGTGGTGGGCCCGCGATGCGCTTCGCGTCTCGCCCATCCGCAGGGAGAAGCCAGTGCCTGGGGCCGGCGACGGTGCGAGCGACGTGAGTCAGTCTGCGCTGGGATTCATGAAGCACCCCGGCCTCTGGATCAGCTTCGTCTATTTTTTCGGGACCGCGTTTGCGATCGGCGGGGTTCAGACCTTTGGCCCCGAGTCGGCGGCTCAGCTGCACGATCTCCCGGCTGCACAGGTGGCGTTGCTGGTAAGCGTCTACATGGTGGGAAGCGCTTTCGGTGCGCTGGTCGGTGGCTACACCATGGGTGATGTTCGCTACGCCGAGCGCATCGTGAGCCTGTCGCTCATTGTGGCGCTCTCGGTGGCGCTTGCCATCGGCTATCTCACCACGCCCATCTGGATGTCCTCGGTCCTGTTCGGCATGATGGGTTTTGCAGCGGGTGTCGGTACGCCCGCGCGTGATCTGCTGGTCAAGCGCGCCGCGCCGCCTGGAGCAACCGGGCGCATCTACGGCATCGTGTATTCCGGGCTTGATGTGGGTGTGGCGCTTGCGCCTGCGCTGTTTGGCTTCATGATGGATGCGCGCTGGCCGGCCGGCATCTGGATAGGCGTTGCCATGGCCTATGTCCTCATGATTGTGTGCGCCAACATGCTGGCTCGCCACTCGGTTGAGCGCGCTGCCAGCGGGCACGCCTGAGCGGTGCTTGCCGGTGCCTGAGCAGGGAACCTTTCCGCCGGAGCCTTCTGCGCCGCTCGCCGAGCGGCTTCGCCCGCACAGGCTCGACGAGGTCATCGGCCAGTCGCATCTGCTGGGCGCTGGCAAGCCCCTGCGGGTGGCCTTCGAGTCTGGCAGGCCTCACTCAATGATTTTCTGGGGCCCGCCTGGCGTGGGTAAGACCACGCTCGCGCGCCTGATGGCGACTGCGTTTGAATCGCACTTCATTTCGCTGTCGGCTGTGCTGGCGGGGGTGAAGGATATTCGCGAGGCGGTTGAAGAGGCTCGCGTTGCCCAGGGGCGGGGCCTTCGCACCATTGTGTTTGTCGATGAAGTGCACCGATTCAACAAGGCGCAGCAGGACGCCTTCCTGCCGCACGTTGAAAGCGGACTCTTTACCTTTATTGGTGCCACCACCGAAAACCCGTCGTTTGAGGTAAACGGTGCGCTGCTATCGCGTGCCCGGGTGTATGTGTTGAAGGCCCTGGTTACGACGGAGATGGAGCAACTGTTCGAGCGTGCGCTGGAGGGCCTCGGAGACGGGGCTCCGGGTTTTGATGCAGTGGCGCGTGAGCGCCTGATTGGTTGGGCCGACGGCGATGCGCGGCGGCTTTTGAATGCGGTTGAAATCGTTGCCGATGCAGCGCGAACCCAGCGCCTTCTGGTGGTGGATGGCGAGGTGCTCGAATCCGCGCTGTCACAGAACCTCAGACGTTTCGACAAGGGGGGCGATGCGTTCTACGACCAGATCAGCGCGCTTCACAAATCCGTGCGCGGGTCGCACCCCGACGCAGCGCTCTACTGGTTTGCCCGAATGATCGATGGCGGGGCTGATGCCCGCTACCTCGCCCGACGAATCATCCGTATGGCATCAGAAGATATTGGCAATGCTGATCCGCGTGCGCTGGGGCTTGCGCTCGATGCCGCAGACACCTACGAGCGATTGGGGTCTCCCGAAGGCGAACTCGCACTCGCGCAGGCGCTGGTGTTTCTCGCGGCAGCGCCCAAATCCAACGCGGTCTACGAGGCCTGGAATTCGGCACTTGCTCACGTCAGGCGAGATACCTCGCGTCCGGTTCCCGAGCATCTCAGAAACGCGCCCACCCGACTCATGAAGCAAATGGGCTACGGGCAACGGTATCGGTATGCACACGACGAACCGGATGCCTATGCTGCGGGTGAAAGCTATCTGCCCGAGGGCATGGCCGAGCCGCGCTGGTACAAGCCTGTACCGCGCGGACTCGAGATACGTATTGCCGAAAAACTCGAGCGCTTGCGGCAGCTGGATCGCGAGGCGGGCGGAGACTGATCCGACTGCCTCGCGCGTGGAACGCCTGAAAGCCCCGGCGTTATTGCTGGCCAGGCTTGACGCCCACGTCCTTCAGCACACCTTCCCAGCGCTCGGTCTCCTGCTTCCAGAACGTGTTGAATTGGTCGGGTGTCATGTTACGTGCGTAAACACCCATGGCTTCAAAGCGCTCTATCACTTCAGGCTGCTTCACAACGATCGCGATGTCGCGGTTGATGCGGTCGATGGCCGCGGACTCGAGCCCCAATGGTGCCACGATTCCAAACCATCCATTGATCACCATGCTGGGATAGGTTTCTGCGACCGTGGGCAGGTCGGGGCGCCCGGGAACCCGGGCATCAGAGAAGATTCCAATGGCCTTCAGTCGTCCGCTTTTAACCATGGCGTCGAGCGGTGGCACGCCGTCTATCACTGCCTGTGCGTCGCCGTTGATCACCGCCGATACGCTCTGGCTCGCCTGCGTGAACGGAATGGCGCGCCACGGTACCCCGCTTGCCTTGGCCAGCATTTCTGCAGCCAGGTGGGGAACCGAGTACTGGAACGCTGTGGCAACGATGAATTTGTCCGGCTCGCGTTTGGCCTGTGCGACCAGCTCAGACACGGTATTCGCGGGGTTGTTGGTGCTCACGGCAATCATCATGGGACTCATCCCGACCATGGCAATACCAGTGAAGTCACGCGCGATATCCACCTGAGTCGGTCGAAACATGTACTGCGCCATGGTGAGCGCCGAGGCCTGAACAAACCCGAGCTGGTGTTGATTGCGCTCGGCATTCTTGAGCGCCGCCATGCCAATCACGCCCCCCGCGCCGGGTCGATTTTCGACGATGACAGGCTGACTCCACATCTTGGCCAGTCGGTCGCCGATGGTGCGCGCCATGATGTCGGGCGCAGTGCCCGCCGCTGCCGGAATCGTGAAGCGCACGACCCGGTTGGGCCAGTCGCCGACCGGCGGTTGAGTCTGTGCCATGGCGGTGGCGCCCAGGCCTCCGAGGAGGACTGCGGCGGTCAGGGCACGGCGTGAAGGTATGAGCATGTAGGTCTCCTCTTATAGCTCAGGTCAGTGAGTAGGTGGGGGATGGCCTGCAATCTGCGCCAGTGCGCGACAGCCGGCCGCGACGTCATCACCGCGCCAGCCCACGTGATGGTCGGGCCGAATCAGGACAAAGTCAGCGCCAAAAAGATCGCGAAGCGATGGAGCAGGTGGCGTAATGATCGACAGCGGGACACCTGCTGCTGCTGCGGCGTGTTGCCATGGGGTGGCGCTGACCGCGTGATCAGGGCGAGTGATCAGCAGGGTGGGCCGGTCGATTGCAAAGTGGTCAAAGAGAGAAGCCCCGTGACCCTTTCCTTCGGACAGCCACATGTGGGGCGCGCGACAGCCGGGGCGCGCCGACGGCTCATAGTGTGGGCGTGGATCGCGACGGGGCATGTCGGCCGCTTCTCGGACAATGACCGGAGACGCCTCGTAGTGGTAGCCGATGACCACGCCCAGGGAACGGAACTCGGGCGCCTTGCCGGTCAGGATGGCCTGGCGGGTGGAGGCGCGCACGGCGTCGGCCTCCGGACCGGTCTGGTCGAGGAGTGGCGAGAAATAGGAAGACGACAGTAGCCGGTGGTTGGCGACCGCTTCGTCCACAACCCGCTGGTGCACCTGCCGTCGCTCGATCTCATAGCTTTCGAGAAGCGCAGGGCCGCCCCAGCCCTTGATGACCGCAGCGAGCTTCCAGCCCAGGTCGACCGCATCGCCAATGCCCATGTTCATGCCGTGCCCCCCAAAGGGAGGATGAAGGTGGCAGGCATCGCCAGCAAGGAAAACACGGCCATGCCGATAGCGTTCGGCGATCAGTTGATGAGCGGTCCAGTCATCGACACTTTGCACCTCAACTGGAATGTTGGAGCCCACCGCAGCGCGTATCAACTCAACAGGGTCAGCCTGTTCGGCGATTGAGCGCTGGAGGCCGAAGGTCCAGAGGTCGCCTTGATCGAGTGGCGCGACGGTGGAGGGCGCTTTGGCCTGAACCATCCAGAACATGATGGCATCGCCCAGGGCGTGCCGCTTTTGGAGGCCGGGCGATCGAAAGATGAAGGCTCGATGCTGACCGAGCGGTGATTGCCCGTGCATGGGAATGTTCAGCCGCTCGCGGACCGTGCTCCGCGCGCCGTCGGCGCCAACAAGAAATCGGGCACGTAGCGTCTGGGTTGTTCCGGTGGCACCGCTTTCGACTGTGGCCGTTACCGCTGCGTGATCTTGCGCGAAATCGAGCAGTCGGGCGGGGTGAAGAAGGGTGACATAGCCTGTGGCAAGAGCAGCCCGGCGCAGCACTTTTTCCACCTTGTACTGGGGCACCCATTGCGCGTGCTCGGATAAACGATCATCGCGTTCGGGCGAACAGGCGAATGCGTTTTCGAATCGGGCGAGCTCGGTGCCAAACAGGCTGGTGGCGAACACCACGTTTGACGGGAAATCGATGCCGAATGGTGCCTCGGCGGCCAGCTGCCCCGCGATTCCCCAGCGGCGCATCAGTTCGCGGGATCGCACGTTGGTGGTTTTTGCACGGGGCGCGAGACCCTCACGGGCCTGCGCTTCGAGCACGATGCAGCGCATTCCTTGCTGCCCGAGTTCAAGCGCAAGCGACAGTCCGACGGGGCCTGCGCCGGTCACAATCACGTCGCAGTCAAGGGGTGGGTTCACGGTCATGGCCGCAGAGCGTAGAGGCTGGTATTTGCCTTGCCAAGGTCTGAACCTGTTGCGCTGATAAAATCGATCCGTTTTTCATTCAGCCGCTCACGGAACCCCCATGCTCGATATTGCGCTCCTTCGCAAGGACCTTGATGTTGTCGCGGAGCGACTGGCCGCCCGCGGCTATGCGCTCGACACTGATGCGTTTCGCGCGCTGGAGGCCGAGCGCAAGGCGCTTCAGGTGCGTACCGAATCGCTCCAGGCTCAGCGCAATGCGCTCTCCAAGGCAATTGGCCAGGCTCGGAAGAGTGGCTCGGACGCTTCGTCCCTCATGAGCGAGGTGAACGCCATTGCCGATGAATTGGCAGCGGTCAGCGCGGAGAATGATGCGGTACAGGCGAGGGTGCATGATTGGCTGCTTACGGTGCCAAATCTTCCCCACGAGTCGGTTCCGGTTGGCGCCGACGCTGCTGGCAATCTTGAGGTGAGGCGTTGGAGCCCGCAGGGTAGCGAACCGCAGGCGCTTGGCTTTGCGCCGCGTGATCACGTTGATGTGGGCGAACCGCTGGGGCTGGATTTTGCGAGCGGCACCAAACTGTCGGGGGCGCGGTTTGCGGTGATGAGAGGCGCCATGGCGCGCATGCACAGGGCGCTTGCGCAACTCATGCTTGACATTCAGACCGGCGATCACGGCTACACCGAGTGCTACACGCCCTACGTGGTGAATAGTGAAACGCTGACGGGTACCGGGCAGTTACCGAAGTTTGAGCAAGACCTGTTCGCTGCGAAGAAGGGTGGTCAGGAAGGCGAGGGTGAGTCGCTTTACCTGATTCCCACCTCGGAGGTTTCCCTCACCAACCTCGTGCGGGGTGACATTGTTCCGGCTGGCAGCCTGCCAATGCGGCTCACTGCGCACACGCCCTGTTTTCGTTCCGAGGCGGGGTCTTATGGCCGCGACACCCGCGGCATGATTCGCCAGCATCAGTTTGACAAGGTTGAGATGGTGCAGATCACCACGGCCGAGCAATCGTATGACGCGCTCGAGCAGATGGTCGGTCATGCCGAAGCCATTCTTCGCAAGCTGGGGCTTCCTTATCGTGTGATGCTTCTCTGCACTGGTGACATGGGGTTCGGCGCATCCAAAACCTACGACCTGGAAGTGTGGCTGCCGGCGCAGGGCACCTACCGCGAAATTTCCTCGTGTTCGAATTGCGAGGCGTTCCAGGCTCGCCGCATGCAGACGAGGGTGCGCAACGCCCAGGGCAAGACAGAACTCGTGCATACGCTGAACGGATCGGGGCTGGCCGTGGGACGCACGCTCGTCGCAGTGCTCGAAAACTACCAGCAGCCCGACGGCTCAGTTCGGGTGCCTGATGCGCTGGTGCCTTACATGGGCGGGATCACGACGATCGGGCCTGCGGTATAATCTTTGGTTCGACATTCTTCCCGGCGAAAAAGGTTGGCGGTATAGCCTGAATCTCGCCGGGACAGCCCGAAGTAACGGAAAGGTGGCAGAGTGGTCGAATGCGCCGGATTCGAAATCCGGTGTACGGGTCTCCCGTACCGTGGGTTCGAATCCCACCCTTTCCGCCATGCAAAGTTTCTTCAAATCTTCAATCTTTCAATCGCAGCCGACAAGCTGTTGATCTGATTGACTTTTTCGCAGTCAGCTCCTGACTAGCTATTGAAGAAAGTAGCCCCAGATGGGGTCTTCAGCGCGATTGAGATGCTGTTCTGCTCAGAACCACCTGACTGAGCGAGTTCGAAAAAATCCAATTAGAACAATGGCTTGCGCGATTTTTCGGCAACCCTCGTTGCCGTACTGCCGCGAAAAAGTCAGGAGCTTTTGTAGAAATCCAGGTTTCGTGCGGGCTGCGAGCGACTCGATCAGCATGGAGGGTAAAGACGTACGCGGCTGGTCGTGCAAATTCACAGCTATGTTCCCTAGCTAATTCAAATTCCCTGGAAAACCAGGCTCAGTGGATCACTGCGCGCGCATCGGCGATGCAGACGGCATCTGCGCTCACCCTGACCGGGTTCGCATCAAATTCGAGCAGGCGGGGGCCCAGCGACTGCGCAAATCGGCCGATGTCGACGATGGTGTCGACAATGCGATCCAGATCTACGGCGGTCGATCCCCGGTATCCTGTTAACAACGGATAGAGTCTCAGTTTCTTTAACTCCTCACGTACTTCCTCCCGAGAAAATGGCGTTGGTAGGATGCGGATGTCATGCAGCAGCTCGACTAGCGTCCCACCAATTCCAAAGACGACCATCGTCCCAAAGTCGGGGTCCCAGCGAGCGCCAACGATAAGCTCTACATCACCGGGGACCATCTGCTGTACGAGACAGCCTCGCATTTGTCCGGCCTCAAGTTTTTGATCGGCGGCCGCTTGGATGCGGCTGTAGGCCTCGCGGACTTCCTCGGGGGTACGGAGATTCAAAACTACCCCGCCCATGTCACTCTTGTGGGAGACGCCGGATGCGTCGATCTTCAGGACGACAGGAAGCCCGATGGCCTCTGCGTATCGTGCCGCATCTTCAGCCGACCTCGCCAGCGCCTGCTTCGGGACCGGTAGGCCAGCCAGCGACAGCAGGTTTTTGGTTTCGGCTTCGGTAAGAGTGACTGGCAAATCGCCAGTCGGTTGAATTTGTGATGCCAAGTCTTCTAACAGTGTCGGGTCGACAGTCTGGGGCCTTGGCTGAAGCGAAGTATGGATTTCGCGCAGGGCGCTGAGTACGGAAACGGCCGAAGCCAGGCTGGAGACTTCCAGTAGGCCCGCGTCCCGCAGGATCCGGCGGATGGGATGTCCGACCTCACTTGCCAAATTGATCAAAAGGTAGGGTTTGCCGCAAGTCCTCGCGGTGTCGATGACTGCCTGTACACAAAGCTCCGCATGCTTTTGCGTCGTCATCACATAGACCCCCGCTCCTACTGACGGGTCAGCCATGATTGCAGTCAGTGACTCGCGTAGGGCCTGATTGATAGCCGTTGCTGGGCTGTGGGCTCCGATAACGCCAACATCGAGGGGGAGCTGCAGATGTGTTGGTGGTGCCCAACGCGCCAGAATCTCTTGTGTTACAGAGCCCAGGGTCGGGAGGCTGAATCCAGCTTCTTCCAATGCATCCATCGCAAGTGCGCCTCCTCCGCCTGAAGCCGTCGTCACCGCTATGCCCCCCTGACTCCAGCCACCCAGGGTGACCCAGCCAGCGGCGGCATTGATCATCTCTATCACGTCAGTGAGGAGCAGAACCCCTAGTTGACGGCATACTGCTGCCAAATTGTCATACCCACCGGCAAGACTTCCTGTGTGCGAAAGGACTGCATGTGCGCCCGCATCGCTTCTCCCAGCCTTCACCAAGAGTACAGGTTTGCCACTGGTAATGCTGCGTCTGCAAAGTGTGCGGAACCGATCCGGTGATTGAAGCCCTTCAATGTACAAGCAGATGATCTGCGTGTTTTCATCCTCGATGAGATACTCGAAAAAATCACAGATTTCAAGATCGGCTTGGTTGCCCAGCGAAACGCCGGAGCTAAAACCGACGCCGCACTCATATGCGCGGGCTAGCATCGTGCCGAGCAAGGCACCGCTCTGACTGGCGACTCCGACCGGCCCTTTGGGTAAATCTGCGTAGATCTCGGCGGCAGATGAATTACATATATTGAACGAAGCATGGGTGTTCATCAAGCCCATGCAGTTAGGGCCTATCAGTCTTGTACCGCGAGCCCGCGCGATGTCAACAATCTCCTGTTGTCGACGAGCTCCCTCCTCGCCGACTTCAGCGAAATTGGACGAAATGATGAGGCATCCTGTGACGCCTTTGTCAGCACACTCGGCTACCACCTGTGCGACTTGTTCCCCTGGGACAGCAATGCATGCGACATCTATTGGTTCTGGAATTGATCCGATGTCTGGGTAAGCTCGAAGTCCTTGGACGTAATCCTTGCGACTGATTGGGTAGATCATGCCCTGCCAGCCATGACGCTTGACAAGGTGCATGAGGCCACCGCCCCATTTACTGATGTCGTCTGATGCCCCGTAAATCGCGACGGATCGGGGATTCATGATCTTCCGGATTTCTGCGATGCTCATCGAGAAGTCCTCACTGCCCCGTGAAGCGTGGTGCACGCTTTTCTTTGAATGCTGCCACCCCTTCCTTGAAGTCGGCACTGCCTGCCATTTCGGCCACGAGGGCCGCTTCGACGCTGAAAACCTCAGCTGGTGCACGTGGCGTTACATGAGAGGTCCAGCGCTTGATCGCCGCCATCACTTTCGGAGACATGCTAGCCAAGCTGCGGGCGACAGCGATCGAAGTTTGATCAAGTTGAGAAGTTGGAACCACGCGATTGATCATCCCGACCGCGTGCGCCCTATGGGCATCCATGGGCTCGCCCAGCATCAGGAATTCGACGGCCACCTTTTGAGGAATCCGCCCAGCCAGGGCTGCTCCAACTCCGCCAAAAACCCCGATTCTCGCCTCTGGGAAGGAGTACCGGCTATCGTCGGCTGCAATGATCATGTCCGTCATCATGGTCAGAGTGAATCCAAGTCCGATGGTCCAGCCTTTGGTTGCACTGATCACAGGCTTGGAGACTTGAACCCCCATGCCAGGCAGACACTTCCAGAAGTCTCCAGGTGGATCACCAAGGTCTGCCCCAGCGCAGAAATGGTCACCTGCTGCGCGAATGAGCAGGGTGCGTTGATCGCTGGCTTCAAAATCGATCAGGGAAGTACGTAACGCCCGCACAATTTCGCTGTTGAACGCGTTGCGCTTCTCTGGCCGGTTAAGTGTCAGAACCCGAACGTGGCCTGGTAGATCTTCGATTTCAATCGCGGACATTTACTCGCTCCTCTAGAAGTGAGTAAAGTGTTGGACTTCTAGGTCAGGCTGGGAAATAGAAATTTCGATCGGATCAATCTGAAAATCTGAACCTGCTTAAAGCGCGGGGCGTATCCCCGTTAACCCGATGCCTTGTCGCGATAGCAGTGCTTACAATCCCATGGGTAAAAATCTATCTTATGTCGATCCGATTTAACCTGGTGCAACTGCGCGCCTTTGTAGCCGCCGCAGAAACCCGTAATTTCACGGAGGCTGCCGATCGTGTTCACGTTGCTCAGCCCACGTTCAGCGCGACAATCCGCGGGCTTGAAGAGCACATCGGAGCTAGGCTGTTTGAGCGGAATTCACGCAATGTTCGCCTGACCCAGGTAGGTAGCGAATTTCTGCCTTTGGCGCGGCGTGTGCTCGACGATGTGGATCGCGCGGCTGCCTTGATGTCCGATCTGGTGTCGGTGCGACGTGGAGGCGTGCGTTTTTCTGCGCTGCCAGTGCTGTATGCCTACCAACTGCAATCGGCTTTGAAGATGTTTCGGCTCGAAAACCCTGGTATTCGCCTTGATTTGAGCGAATACCAGACCAGTGATGCAATGGACCAGTTGAGGCGGGAGCAGATCGATCTTGCCGTGGTGACCGAATTGACTGAAGAGAAAGACATCGGGTATACAAAGCTATGCGACAGGTCAATGGTCGCCGTGATGCGACAAGATCATCCTCTAGCCCAGTATGAATCCGTTGTGTGGAAGAGTCTACTTGAAGCGCCCATCGTGGCGCTTCAAGGGGGAGGTCCGATGGGAAGCTATGTAGAGCAGGTGCTTGCTGCCCACGGGATCCAAATCTCACCTGAATATCAGGTGGAGCAGATACACACCGCCATCGGAATTGTGATGGCTGGTCTGGGTATTTGCATTACGTCCTCAGTTACTGCTCCTGCAATGTGCAAAGGTGTTCCCCTGGTATCGAAAGAAGTGACCCAGCCTCGGTTGGTGAGGTCATTCAGTCTCGCCCAACTCGCAGGGCGGGAATTGCCTCCGGCTGCAGAGAAACTACGGCTATCAATCTTGCGTCATTGGGACGGTGTCGGCGTCGCCCCAACCTTACCATGACCGAAGATGGACTCAGCTCGTCCCGTAGACTCGATAGATACGATTGAGCCTTTGCAACGTGGGTTGATCGACGAATCAGTCAATGACGAGGTTTGCCCGTCGCTTAATCTCCTCGTGAAGCCGCAGTCCCTCCTCGATATTCACGCGCAGAGGCATACCTTTTTGGAAGGCGGGCGTGAGACTGGCCTGTTGCAATTTCTTGCGTGACTCGGGATCTCCAATGATTTTTTCGGTCGCACTTTCCAACTTGGCGAGAACTTCCGGAGGCAAATTTGCCGGACCGAAAAGAGCGAACCATCCTGTCAAATCCATTTCGGGTCCACCTGACTCTTTGACTGTCGGGATTTCCGGGACCTGGGGCGATCGGTTTTTGGACACGATCGCCAGCACTTTGATCCGGCCATCTGCAGATTGTGGAACTACAAGTGGATCGAACATAAGTTGGATACGACCGGCCTTCATCTCCATGACCCCAGCCGCGCTGCCTTTGCTCGGGATGTGAAGAATGTCAGTTCCGGTCATCATCTTGAAGTATTCGCCTACAAAGTGACCAGCTGAACCAATGCCAGCCGAACTGTAATTTAGTTGCCCTGGCTGTTTCTTCGCAAGCGCGATCAAGTCACCGACGTTTTTCACTGGTAGGTCACCCGGTACGCCAATGAATGCGTAGGCCTCAGAGACTTTGGCGATTGGCGTGAAGTTTTTGACGGGATCGAATGGTTTAGGTGACTTGACGACGGGCTGGACCTGCATAGCACCACTATTGCTCAGGAGCAGCGTGTAACCGTCTGAAGGTGCGTTCATCACCTGTTGGGTACCTACGATCCCGGCTGCACCCGGCACGTTCTTCACGATGAAAGGCTGACCGAAAATCTTTTGGAATTCGTCTGCCAGGATCCTTGCCGGGACGTCATTGGTGCCGCCTGGGTTGTAGGGTGAAATGATGGTGACCAAACGATTTGGCCAGGCTCCCTGTGCCAGAGTATGAGTCGGAATCGTCGTGGCAGCTGTGGCGAGAGCAAGAAGTCGCCGGCGCGCGATATTGGTAACCATTTGGTCTCCAAGGTAAGTTTTTTATTTTTTCTATTATTATGTGAACTTTAATCGGGAATCATCGAAACTTCGAGGCAATCCATAGGGCAAATGAGCTGATGCCCTCCTGTCGTTGGATTCTATGTTTCGAAGGATGGTCAGACTTGGGTCAAGTCCTCGCAGTGTTTGTCCGTATATGCAATTCGAATCGGTGCGCCATTTTTTTCTGCGCCAGAGCAGAGGGGGTGGCTTTGCCACTTCAGGAGAGCTTGCCTGACCTGTGGGGGGCGTCAGGTTTTTTGTGTGCGAGGCGCTGAGAGACTTGTCCACGGCGGCGGGCGTCGCCTGCGACGAACGGCCGCCGCGGTGGGCAAGTCGGTCTGACATTGTCACGCATCCATCCTGGTAAATCTATCGCCGTAGGCGATCGCGAATTGATTCATTGCGTCTCTCCACTCCCGAACGCTTCGGCCGCCGTTGTGGCCGATGTTTCTCAGCGCCAGCCAGATGAGCTTGGTGGCCGCATCA
>Ga0172373_10007900_pt1 | contig 13623 bp, 18 predicted proteins | sample Lak10m_2_FD_114546 | JGI IMG/M metagenome (GOLD analysis project Ga0172373, IMG submission 114546) | Freshwater microbial communities from Kabuno Bay, South-Kivu, Congo - kab_092012_10m | ecosystem: Environmental > Aquatic > Freshwater > Lake | place: Democratic Republic of the Congo... | reverse complement strand
GGATCTGGCGGATGTCCGCGTTGTGATTGCCATCCAGGCGCATGCTCTGGATTGGTCGTACATCAGTTGCTGGGCAGCAGAACACAACACCGTTGAACTTCTGCAGCAGGCGCGGGCGGATGTTGGATTGTGAACAGACGTTTGTGCTGGCAATTCGCTGCGGCAGTGGTGTGGCGGAAATTCGATGCAGGTTCCGGCGAACTTTCCAGCATCAGCACCCGCCCCGGCAGTATTTCAGCCAGGCGATTATCCGGGACGAGATGCACCCGGTTCTGACTCGCAAGGACAGGATGGGCAGGCGTGTGACGCGTGCGGGATTCGCATGGGAACGTGGGCTGGTGGCAAATTCGTAACGATCCAGCTCAGCAGCCGCGGGGGCTCACTGAGCCGTGAACTCCAGGAGACCTGGCGTGCACCGCCGTCTGCTGCAGCGTCTGTTTCGGCGCGACGAGCGGCCCCCGCTCACGGACGCCCGCGCCGATATTACCTCGAGCATTCGCTGCCTGCCGAACCAGTAAATCTCGCAGTTGTATGTCTGAAAGAGAACTTCTGTACCATCCGCAAGGATCCCGTCGACTGTTCCGGATTGCTGCTGTACAAGGCTTTCCACAACGCCACGGGGAATCACCAGATCTCCTGTAAATCCAGTGTCAACCCGACCAATCATCTTGTCTGCATCCCGAAGTGAATCGCAGTACGATGACCGAGTCGAAAGGTATGAACAAGTCTCTGCGGATACTTCGATCGGGCCTGCTCAATCGCCGCCGTCAGCGTCAGTCCAGGGAAACACTCCTCAGATTCCGGCTCGATCGCTACAAAGTAGTTTTCGTACTCTGGCAGCAGCTCAGATTTCAGTTTTTCATAAATGGGTCGCGCCGCGCTGGCGACCTGCACAGAATCACCGGACATCGCTTACTCCAGTCGATTCACACGAAACCTCGCCGGTGTCATTGTATCACGCAGATTTCAGGCTGGCCAGTTGTTGTTTCGTCGAACATCGTCTCAGGTGCTGTCGTCAGTGGCCCTGTGAGCAGCCGGCCCGCACCGCCGATCTCGGAATTCTGCATCCCGCATTCGTCAGTCGCCCTGTGAATCGCGTAGTTCTTCAGACAGCGATGTCACACTTTGCACTGTTTCCTCGAGGCAGCACCATGGCGACTGCAGACACACACCCTTCGACACTGACCGTCGAATCCACACCCCTGCTGGTGGATGCCACCGCGGCCGCTGCGCTGTGTGACAATCGCCTGTGTACCTGGCGAGCCTCGTGGGCCACGGGCCCAATGGTCGGATCCCAAAGCCGATCCGACCAAGGCGTTCATTGATGTGGAGATTCAGTGAACTGGAAGCATGTGGGGCGGCTTGGTGCCCACCGCGAAAAGACTGGAGCAAATCAAAAAAACTGTCAAACAGAACCAAATCAGTCGGAAGATTTTGACCCGGAAGTTCTCTCACGTGTAAGATGTGACCGGAGGTCAAAAATGGAAACGGTGTCAATCAGTCAGCAGCTGCAGAATTTTTTCCAGTTTGCGACGGAACGCATTGAAACAGCAAACACGGATCTTTCGCTTGAGGAATTGGTTCAGCAGTGGCGAAAGGACCTGGAACACTCTGAGGCGGTCGAGGACGTCCGGCAGGGGCTTATTGACGAGGCTGATGGGCTTGCCGAACCGGTCGCAACGGCTTTCGCAGGCATTCGCAGGCAACTGGGATTCGCAGATTGAAACGGCACGTCGTTGTCACTCCACGAGCCCGGGCACAGATCTGCAGTGCTGCTGTCTGGTGGGCAGAGAATCGATCCTCGATACAGGCTGCACAGTGGCTGACGCGACTTGAACTGGCAATCAGCGGCCTCGCGGAGAGTGGCGAGCACCTCATCGACACGTTGCTTGCTGCCACGGGCACATCCTGGTGGACTCGAAGCGATGCCGTGATCGCAGCTGCACGCTACCTCGGATTCCGACGAACCGGCAAGAATATTCAAGCTGCATTTAAATCCGTCATCAACGCGGCCGTGCGTCGAGGACTCATCGAACGTAACGGCACCGATTTGATTCGAAAGGCACATTAGGCGATGGCGGAAAACTCAGAGAGGGAGAAACTCGAGTACTTCATTGACGAAGCCGGCAGCATTACGCTCTTTGATCGTCGTGGTAAGCAGATCATTGTCGGTCAGGAAGGCTGCTCAAAGTTCTTCATGCCTGGAAAGATCCGGGTGGCCGATCCTGAACTGCTTCGCATCGAGCTGGTCAATTTGCGTCAGGAACTCATGTCAGACCCGTATTTTCGCAATATCCCTTCAATGCAGCCTGGGGGAGGAAAGACGGCAATCCTGTTTCATGCAAAAGATGATCGCCCAGAGGTCCGTCGAGAAGTGCTCAAACTAATATTGCGGCACGACATCCGATTCTACGGCGTGGTCCGCAACAAAACCGATCTGGCAAACTTCGTGCTGCAGAGAAACGTGGAAGACCCGAAGTACCATTTCAATGAGAACGAAGTCTATCACACGTTGACGCGTGAACTGTTCGGTCGACTTCGGCAGACCGCCGATGAGTTAAATTTGGTTTTTGCAAGTCGAGGAAACACAACTCGTAACCAGGCTTTGAGGGAGGCTCTTCGGCAGGCTGATGATGACTTCAAGCGGAAATTCGGCTTCGCTCGCGAACATACGATAAGCATCGAAGCGAAGGGCTCAAGAGAAGAGCCATGCCTGCAAGCCTGTGATTATTTCATGTGGGCTCTCCAGCGTCATTTTGAGCAGGGAGAATCAGGCTTTATCGAAATGCTTTGGTCAAAAGTCGGGGAGATCGTTGACCTTGACAAGCATGAGGGGCATATACGGGGCGTCATCTACGGGCCCAAACGGCCAATTTTCCCGCCACCTTCAGATTCCCCAAGTTCCACGGGCGTATGAAAAAAGCCAGTGAATATAGGGTCTCCCGGAACGAATTCCGAGACCACACGGCATGAAGCCGATTTTTGTTCGCTGGCTCTTCTTCAAGAGCATAGCATCAATGTGCAAGCGAATCAAGTTGAACTTTTCGTTTTGAGAGTGATCTGAGCACGGACCGCGCCCTGGCATCCTTGATCGAAACTTGACCTGGTTTTCTTCACCCATCAGCAACAGACCGGCCGAAGGCTTCACCAGCCGCATCCAGAGAATCAAGCCCGCAGCGAGAGGCTTTCGTATCCTCGAGCCCTACCGAATTCGAATTCTCTCTTTCTGCGGAGAACTCAGCCTGAAACCAGGCGGAAACCTTCCACAAAAGTCTCTGAAGAACTTCATCGCGGCCCCCTGATTTTGTGTGTCTGGGTAACCACACCTCGATCAGACCGAGATGACCACTTTCTGTCCCGCCCAAATCCCCTGGTACGTGGCTTTGATGGCTTAAAATCAATAGCACGCGTAGCGGCGCTGTAGTGTGAAAGGTTGTTTCAACACTTTCACTCATGGAGACCGCTAAAATGGCTGCAAACCGCAAAAACAGCACAAAGTGGAAAGTAGGCACAAAGCGAAAACAAAGTCGATCGCAGGTATTCAGAGAAATAGGGGGCCGCAAATCCGGGGCCAGCCGTCTGTCATTGCACGGCCTCGGTAAGTCCCTGTATGGGTTTTCCGATGGTTTCAGTGTCTTCGGTTTGCTGTTTTTGTCGACGATCCATGGCAGCATCAGGAGGAGGCGTCATGGCCTGCCGAATGAACCACGAATGAACGCCAGTGGAGGTAGCTCGGGCTTTCCAGCCCGAGATCTGGACACCCACAAGCCACGCTCAGGTGTGCATCGCTACAGGGCCCTTCCGTTGACTCGCGATCTTCTGGCAAAAGCCTCAGCCTGAATCTGCGTCCGCCATGGAGGGCTTTGTTGCAGCCTGAGCCGGTTGGGTGGGGGGGACGATTAGATCTTTGAAGCCTCCCTGACGCGCCGGTGAAGCGTTTATTTCGGGTGAGCCGCTTGTTTGCGCCGCACAGATTCGCCGAAACAAATGACAGCTGATGCCGTCTGCGTTGTCCTTCGACAGCGTGGTACAACAACTGAATGCTCATAATCAGCTTCACGTCACTGCGGTATAGCCAGCATTGGGTGTTGCCGTGGTTCTCCGCATGAGCTGCGACGGGAGCGGGTGTTCTTCTGAGGAAAAGGTTGTGATGCAGCCCCCGCACTCCAATGGGAAGCACTGGGAACACGGTGCTGTATCCCCGGTAACTCGGTGCCCCCCGGGCTGCGAATGAGTGGCGGGCAAAGCGACCTGCACTGAAAGAACCCTATGCGGTGGAATCGGTGATCAAACGCAACAGATAGATCAGTCCGATCCCCAGAATCAATGCCGATCGGAGATAGTCCCACGGCAGGTTGACCAGTCGTACAGAGCGGCGTCCGTATGTCTCCCCGAAGTACTGCAGCAGAATTCCGACGAGCGACAGTGAGCAGGCGATTCCCGCTGCGAACAAACCAATAATCAGATATGTTGCGCCAGGCGATCCGGATGAGAGCCCGGTGAAGTACGCGGCCATTGCCGTCGGGCATGGGAGAAGTCCGACGGCGAGTCCCAGAATCGCGGTGGTCCGATAGCTGGCTCGAGAGGGTATGGCGGCAGACGACGCGGGTTCAACGGAAACAATCGGCAGGACTGCGGCTGTGGACACGATCGGCGATGAAAATCCGCCCAGTTGCACCAACTGCGGCTCTATCGTGCATTCCGCGTGTTTGTGAGCAATCCCGTGAACATGACCATGCGAATGATCAGAGCATGCTCCATCGTGATGATGGCCGCAACATCGCACTTTGCGGCCCCGAATCGCCTGCACCAGCAGAAATCCTCCCACGGCCACCACCAGTAATGCACTAATCCACTGGAGCACATTGGAAACCTGTTCCTCACGATGATGATGATCACCGGCAATCAGGTGATGAGCAATGTGGACTCCAAAAGCGATGGCGAACAGCGACATCGAATGAGAAAAGGCGGTGGACAGGCCCATCACAATTGGATGCCAGACGCTGCGTTTTCCGTCCAGCAGGTACACAAACATGGCAGTTTTGCCATGCCCCGGCTCCAGAGCATGCAGGGCCCCAAGAAAAAAGCTCAGGCCAAGGCTCAGTTCATGCGAATGCGAGTGAACGTGCATACTGGTCGGATTCCGGCAAACGGATCAAATGTATCCGGTGAAACTGCTCAGAACAGCAGACTTGTTCGAGTCAGCTGCACGCAACCTTAATGCCTCCGACCAGTGGACATCTCGGCGTTCTGCGTGGACTTCTGACTTTACCGTACGACGGGGCCTTTGAAAACGCTGAAATGAAAACAGTCGCCGGGGAATTTTTTTTTCCGGGCCGTTTATTCCGCTGAGAGAATCTGAATACCCAGTCAGAGCCAGGCTACTCTCGCAGCCTAAAAACAAACACGATACCAAACAGTGTTGTGCAGGCGAGGACGATGGCTCCACCACTGGAAATCGACAGATAATAGGACGCATACAATCCGATCACGCTGCTGCAGGTCGAAAACAGCACAGACAGAAGCAACATGCGATTCAGCTGTTTGGTAAGCAGCGATGCCGTGGCCGCCGGAGTTACCAGCAGGGCTGACGTGAGAACAACTCCAACCGCCTGAATCGCCGTCACGACAGACAGCGCCAGCAAAACCAGCAACAAATATCGCATGCGTTCGGACGACAGTCCGATCACCTGAGCATGCAGCGGATCGACGGTTGTCAGCAGTAGCTCTTTCTGAAATGCCACCAGGCAAAGACCCACGATGGCTCCGGTGATAACGATGCCGGTCAAATCTCCGCTGGTTACTGCCAGGACATTTCCGAACAGCATGTGAGAAAAATCGCGATAACTTCGAACCGTGCTGATCAGCACAATTCCCAGCGCGAACATACCGGAGAACAACACTCCAATCGCCGTGTCTTCGTGCAGTTGGTCTCGACGACTTACCCAGCCAATACCGAGAGCCGTAATAATCGCCGCGATGATGGCTCCGAGAAACAGGTTCCAGCGATTCAGGTAGGCCACGACAAGTCCCGGCAGTGTTGTGTGAGCAATCGCGTCGCCCATAAAGGCCATGCGGCGCAGGACCACGTACACGCCCAGCAATGAACACGTGGCTCCAATGACCGTACTGGCCAGCAACGCCTGTCGCATAAAACTGTATTGCAGCGGGTCAAGAAGAAAGGTCATGTGTGATCCGGATTGGCGAATTGTTCATTGTTTACCGCCGAGCCGCAGGCGCCGGCCTGGTTGCAGGACGGCCTTTTCAGGCCGTCGCTAAAAAGCCTGATTCGACGCCATGAAAAGGGCGTCCTGCATTTCTTCATTCTCGGAACGAAGGACGACAACAGGCCATCGGCCTCCCATTGAGTGGGCGCCTGCGGCTGGAGGGTAAACGGGAGGATCAGGCATGGCAGAACTCCTTGGTGATGCGGCCTTGCCGCAAATAGATCTCTCGATCAAATGACTCCGACAATCTTCCCAGATCGTGCGTCGCAGCCAGCACGCTGGAGCCACCGCGAGTTTCTTCGCGCAACACTTCATCGACGATATCACGAGTCACCTCGTCGACGGCATTCAGTGGCTCATCGAGCAGAAACAGACTGGCTCCCTGAACGATCGCTCGAGCCAACAACGTGCGTTGCTGCTGGCCGCCGGAGAGTTCACCGATCTGACGATCGGCGAGATCAGAAATCTTCAGACGATCCAGTCCCTGCTGCACTGCTTCCATGTCCTTTCGACCCGGTCGCTTCAGCCAGCCCAGATGCACGTATCGCCCCGTCATCACCAGATCGGCGACCGTCATAGGAAATCGCCAATCCAGATCCGCGCGTTGAGGCAGATAGGCGGTTCGATGATGGCAGGCTCCAATGCGATTGCCGAAGAGCTTGACCGTTCCGTCGACGGGCTTGAGCAAGCCAGCGATCGTCTTCAGAAGTGTACTTTTCCCCGCGCCATTTGGTCCAACAAGGGCAACTCGCTCCCCAACATCGACAACGAGGGACACGTCCGAGACAGCAGCGATGGCAGAATGCTCATAGCGAACGGTCACATTCTGCAGGTCGACCGCCGAACAGCCCGGTTGTGGATCTTTGTGGCCTCGCCCCCCGTATGGCAACCACGGATCGACATGATGAGAATGCTTAGGGCAAGAACTGCCTGCATGGGCGGGTAATACACTTTGAAGCTCTGAGGTTTTGAGTGACATTACTTCAGGGACTCCACGATCTTCGTCACATTCGAACGCATCATCTGCAGGTAAGATTCCCCGTCGGAGCCCTGTTCCCCCAGAGCATCAGTAAACAGTGTCGGGACAACGCGAACCCCTGCTTCGCGAGCAACCTGCTCGGTGAGTTGCGGGTTGAGAATATTCTCTGCAAAGATCGCAGGAACCTGTTCGCGACGAATCGTCTCGATAATGGCTGCAATCTGAGCCGCCGAGGGATCCGCCACTTCGCTCGAAACGGTGCCCATCACGCTGGAGACATGAAACCCATAGCGTTTCGCAAAGTAGCCGAACGTGTCATGAGTCGTCACGAGTTTGCGGCGAGAATCAGGCAACGTCGCGACCTGACTCTGAATCCACGTATTCAATTCCTGCAGATCGCTGACGATGGCCTCTGCATTCCTCTGATAACCGTCGGCATGCGGAGGGTCAGCCTTTATCAATGCCGCAGAAACGGCTTGCACCATCTCAATCGCGAATTGGGGATCGTGCCAGACATGAGGATCGGTTTCGCTGTGGCCATGATCGTCAGAGAATGTTCGGCCGGGGATCTTCTGAGTAACAACCACACGAGTCGCCTGGGATCCACTGGCCTCGAAGAGCCGATCAAGCCAGACCTCGAAGCCCAGCCCGTTTTCGAAGAGCAACGCTGCATCAGCAACGGCAGCAGTGTCTTGCGGCGTGGGTTCATAGGTATGAGCATCCCCGCCGGGGCCGACGAGGGTGGTCAGAAGCACGTGTTCCCCGCCAACGGTGCCGACCCAGTCTCCGAGAATGCTGTAGGTTGCGATGACTGGTATCCTGCCCGTTGAGTCATCCGCAGTCGCGATGCCACCGACCGCTGAGCCCTTCGTTGCCGGATTGGTTGACTGAGCATCATCACGAGGTGGCTCAGTACGACCGCAGCCGGGAAGAGTCGTGATCAGCAGCAGGAAGAACGTTGTCAACGCTCTGTTGAGTTTCAAAATCATCTTTCGGCCTTCGGGATTCTGTTTTGTCACTTGACGTTAGCTACGTACGATAGTCTAATGCAATCAAGTTGCAAATACATATACGCTGTGTACGCAGCAGAATCTATTCTCGATGGGCGATGTTATGCTCCTGTTCGGAAATTCCGAAAAACCTGATCCTGAGCAGGTGGCTCAGATTCGAGCGTGGGTGGCGAAACTTCTTCCTGTCCCGGAGGACGGCTTTGTCATGGTCAAACAGATGGAGTGTCCGGAGGATGGATGTCCTCCGGTGGAGACGATTATTGCCGTCCTGTGCAATCACGCCGGGCCAAAGCAATGGAAACTGCCCAAGCCGCTTCGCGACGTCACTCGCGGTGATATCGAAGACCTTTGCAGCAGCCCCGGCGACTGGACTCCGCAGGAATGGCGGTGTCCTGATTAACGCGGTTTTTTGATTCTGTTAACCGGAACGCGCTGGCAGGTGTTTATTTTTATTCGCCCCCGACCCTGCCTCGGGGATTCAACGGCTTTTGCAACAGCAATGAATTGATGACTCTCAGTGGTGCCGAATTCGTGTAAATAGTTGCGGAGCCGCGTGAGCTGCCCGGTGTGTGCCCGTAAAGACACGCACTCTCCGGACGGCTTCTGCCGATTCCGCTAATTGAATCGCCGTTTTTTGAACGGCATTTGCGATAAAAGAGACGTATTCCCTTTTCAGTCTGAGTGAACCATGACAACCGCTTCCAAAGTTCCCGTCACAGTTCTGACCGGCTTCCTGGGTTCCGGCAAGACTACGCTGCTCAATCGGATTCTCTCGGAGAATCACGGGAAGCGCATCGCCGTGATTGAAAATGAGTTCGGTGAAGTTGGCGTTGACAATGATCTTGTCATCGGCGCCGAAGAAGAGATCTTCGAAATGAACAACGGCTGCATTTGCTGCACAGTTCGAGGTGACCTGATTCGAATTCTGGGCAATCTGATGAAGCGTCGCGATAAGTTCGACCACATCATGATCGAAACCACCGGCATGGCCGATCCCGGGCCCGTTGCTCAGACGTTCTTTATGGACGATGAAATTCAGAATCAATTGAGCCTCGACGGAGTCGTCACGCTCGTCGATGCGAAACACGTGCTTCAGCACATTGATGATTCGGACGAAGTGAAAGAGCAGATTGCGTTTGCCGACGTTATCCTGCTGAACAAAGTTGACCTCGTCTCATCCGCGGATCTGGACGCTCTGGAGTCGCGAATTCACAGCATGAACTCGGCTGCGAAGATCCATCGAACTCGGGATGCCGCCGTGGAGATGGACAAAATTCTGAACCTCGGCGGGTTCGATCTTGATCGAGCTCTCGAGACCGACCCGAAGTTCCTCGAACCGGAATATCCGTTCGAATGGAGTGGCCTGTACGATCTGGCTGCGGGTGAGTATTTCTTTGAAATGAATCCCGGTCCCGATCCGGCGATGAACGTCTGCCTCGTTCCGGCTAAGGGAAACACCGAGCAGGCCATGCGAGATACTGTCGAAGCGGCTGTGCTGCGATACTCGGCCGACGAAACAGAACTGACGGACGGCGATGCGATCACATCGAACGTTGAACTGATCCAGTTGCCGCTGGAGGATGCTCCAAAGAAATTTCGAGTCAATATCCCTTCTGCCGGTGGGTGGGTTCTGTTTACGGAACATCATCCGGATGAATTCGAGGCGTCTCTTCAGGATGCAACCGGGACAGTAATCGCTCCGCTGGTCACACGCGAATACAAGCCGGACCATGAGCACGACGAAGAGATCACTTCCGTGGGAATTACATCGTTCCAGGAACTTGACCTGAAGAAGTTCCAGAAGTGGCTCGGGAGATTGCTCGCCGAACAGGGGTCGGACATCTTCCGCATGAAAGGCATTCTGAACTTCAAAGACATGGAGACTCGTTATGTCTTTCAGGGAGTCCACATGCTGTTTGACGGACGCCCGGATCGGCCGTGGGGCGATCAGACGCGTCGCAGTTCGCTCATTTTAATCGGTCGCAATCTGGATCGAGAATCTCTGAACGCGGAGTTCGAAGCATGTCTGGCATAAGATCCGCACAGCGTGGCGGCCGCCAGGTGGTCGAACACTGGCAGATTGACGTCGACGACTATGTGCAGGACCTGGGATGGTCGTCTGATGGTCAGTTTCTCGCCATTATCACGGTGGAGGGACAGGTCTGGGTCTGCCATCACGCAGATCAGATAGCGGTTCACATCGGCGAACACAAAGGCGGAGGAACGTCATTATCGTGGCGGCCGGGGACGACGGAGTTCTCAACGATCGGCCATGACGGGTTCATACGGCACTGGAATGCGGCGAACGGTTCCTTGCTGATGCGGTTGGAATCAGGAGCTTCCTGGGGAACTCGCGTTGCCTGGAAAACGAACGGCCAGCGTCTCGCTTCCGCCGCCGGAAAGTCACTGCGACTGTTTACGGCGGAGGGCAAGCTGGACTACGAATCATCTGATCACGCCAGCACCATTGCCGACATCGCATGGAACCCCGACGGCAGCGCGGTTGCGGTGGCGGCATACTTTGGAGTGACGTTGCATATTCCAGGGAAAGGTGCTCGAAAGCATGAATGGAAGGGGTCGAGTCTGGTTCTTTCCTGGAGCCCCACAGCAAAGTATCTGGTCACTGGAGAACAGGATTCGTCGGTTCATTTCTGGTATGTGAAAACCGGCAAGGATTCTCAGATGACGGGCTTTGCGACCAAGGTGTTGGAACTGTCCTGGCATCGATCGGGGGATTACCTGGCCACCGGCGGAAGTGATTCGATAATTCTCTGGGACTGTTCCGGAGCTGGTCCGGAAGGCCGTGAGCCACGCATGCTGGAGGCCCATGTGACGCGACTGACTCAACTGACGTTCCAGTCCAAAGGTGATGATATCGCGTCGGCCGATGCGGACGGAATCGTCATGCTCTGGACGCCGCTCCGATCCGGTGATCCCTACTTCTTCCGCGGATTCGATTCGATGATCACTCGCCTGGCCTGGTCGTTGGATGATCAGCGACTCGCTGTCGGTGAACGTGACGGCAAGGTGACGAGCATTGGATTTCAGGGCTAGGAACGACCCTTCAACCAAAGGAACCAGCGTTCTTTCGCCACTGGGTGTTCCCCAGTCGTTTACAGGCTTCTGCACTACTCATCTCACGCCTCGCAATGACACCGGAGTAGTGCAAAAGCCTGATTCCACCGGGATAAACCCGCTGGCGAAGCGATGAGACAGGCCGGCGATTGAAATCGAACACGGACCACCACGGAATTTACCCATGACAATCATCACCACGCCAAACCAGCCAGCGATCGACGCCTCGCCGTGCAACGCGCAGACTGTCAAGCTGCAGCAGGCGATTGCAGACGGCCTCCCCGTGGTGACTCGGCGAGACACAGTGCTTGGACAACTTATCTTCTGCGAAGGCTGCTGTTGTGGTCGGACAGATCGTGGATTTCCCGCCTGGCCGAAAGATCTTGTGAAGGCCCGCTGGAAGGAGTTGAAACTCAACAACACGATTCAGCTCACGATTAGCGGCTGTCTTGGTCCGTGCGATGTTGCCAACGTTGTCTGCATGATGCCTGCCGCTGGGGATTCGATCTGGTTCGGCGGACTGAGCCAGGCGTCTCAATACGAACTGCTGATCACCTGGGCCGAGTCATGTCAAATTCAACGGCAGCTCTTGAGCTTACCAGCAGCCTTCGATCCCTATCGATTTGTAAGATTTGCACGCATCGACAGTGCTACGTAACCATCCCCCAAACAAGGAGCGACCATGAACCATCTGCTGTGGAGGGCACTTCGAACCATGACATCCATCCTGCTGCTTGCTGTGGCTGCTCCAGCATTGTTCGCCCAGCAGACGGACATGGTTCTTCCGGAACTCCCGCAGGGCATCGCCAGCTTTGGCGCTGCGAAGCTCGGCGATCATGTGTACGTCTACAGCGGCCATACCGGGAAGACTCATTGGTATTCGCACGAAACAACATCAAAGGGCTTCTATCGGATTTCATTCAGCAGCGGAGGCAAATGGCAACCACTGCCGATGGAACGACCGGCTCAGGGGCTGGCGCTGGTCGCCACAGAAGCGGAGCTGTTTCGCATCGGAGGCATGCACGCGGTGAACGAGCCCGGGCAGGCTCATGACCTGCATTCTCTGTCGGATGTGGCCGCTTTCCATCCGGACGCGAAGACGTGGCGGCGAGTCCCCGATATGCCGGAACCCCGATCCTCTCATCGCGCCGCAGTCTATCGCGATCGCCTTTATGTCTTCGGCGGCTGGTCGCTGCATGGCGGCGAAGATGGCGTCTGGCTGGACCATGGGCTTGTGATGGATCTGAAGAACGAGGCGGCGGGATGGAAAGCAGTCACGCAACCGGAGCCCGTTCGGGCTCTTGAAGTCATCGAATTTCAAGGCAGGATCTGGTTGATTGGAGGACTCACACCGGACGGCGAGATCTCGAGGAAGATTCACCTCTTCGATCCTTCGAAGGACTCGTGGAGCATTGGGCCTGACGTGCCTGGAATGCCATCCAACGGCAACGGGATCGCGGCGGCTGTGGCAGGCGAGTCACTTATTGTAGCAGGCATGGACGGCAAGGTTTATCAACTCGCCACAGATGGCACCTCGTGGACCGAATCCGCACGACTTTCAGCGTCGCGCATTCATCATCGGCTCATCGGCGATACTGATCGAATTCTGGTGATCGCTGGAGCATCTCGAGCCGGACACTTGAAATCTGCGGAATTCGTTGCGCTGCAGAAAGCGAAGTGACCTCATGCAGTTCAGCGCCAATCGCCTTCGATCAGCGATGGCGCTTGATATCGGAAAATGAATGCAACGCGATACAACATGTGTTCGCATGTCTGGTGCACACAGATTGCAGATGCGTAAGAAATCCAGGTGAATTCTGGTCCGAGTCCTTGACATCGAATGTGGAAATCAGAAGATTCAGTCTGAGACTGGTCGGCTCGTATTGAGACTTTCCTTATTTTCAGGTGCTGCATGCGCGGAGTGTTCCTACGCTTCCTGATGACCAGTCTTTGCCTTGTCTACGCTTTCATGTGGACGACAGGCGAGGTGCTGCATCGCGCATATTGCCCACATCATCAGGCTGCGGACACTTCCGATTCAAAGAGCGAATCGCCGAGGCATCAATGTTCGCACAGTTGTCGGCATGGCGGTCGTTCCAGTGATGATCATGCGGATTCCAATTCCGCGCAGGACGAAGAGCATCATTCTGACTCTTGCGGAGTCTGCCTGCTGTTTGCTCAAGCTGTTGCACCAGTTGAGTGTACGCAGTTTCAAGATGCGTCAGCTTCGTGGGAGTCGCTGGTTTCTGAGAAGGCCACAATTCAAGGCCGCTGCGTACTCATTCGCCTGGTGACTCGCGGTCCGCCCGCTTGAGTTGCCGGTTTCGCTGAT
>Ga0172373_10007898_pt1 | contig 13626 bp, 13 predicted proteins | sample Lak10m_2_FD_114546 | JGI IMG/M metagenome (GOLD analysis project Ga0172373, IMG submission 114546) | Freshwater microbial communities from Kabuno Bay, South-Kivu, Congo - kab_092012_10m | ecosystem: Environmental > Aquatic > Freshwater > Lake | place: Democratic Republic of the Congo... | reverse complement strand
TTTCCAATATGTATGCTAAGAGGCAATAGCTGAGATGTATATTCGAAAAGGATTTCAGGATTAGAGTAGATTCCTCGTCGCGTCCCATGCTTAATATTTCGAAACTCAGGTTGACCCTGGATTTCGAAGCGTAACCAACGAGGTTTCAATGGCTTTAGCAACCGAAAATTAAATACACACCTAGAAACCAAAAGCAACCTGCGGAATGTAGGTTTTACACCAACCAACCCGTCTTCAACCCCGACCACGGCTACGCCGGCACCCTGGACCTGGTAGCCAGCCACCCCCTCACCCCCGGCCTGGTACTCTACGAACTAAAAAGCACCGGCTACAAAATCTGGCCCCAGGCGATCGCCGACGCCGAACTCCAGGCCGCCGCCTACGCCCTAGCCTGGCCCCACCAATTTCCCGACCTGCCCAGCACCTCCACCGATTTCAACGACGCCTACCCCAACGCCCCCTGGCGGCTAGTCTCCGTCACCGGCCCCGACTTTAGCAGCACCAGCGACCAGGGCTTTGAAAACGACACCTACTGCGACCCCGGCGGCGGCGATCACCTCCCCCCCGGCTATATCCCTGGCCAGGGCCCCTGGGCCTACACCTGCACCTGCCCCGACTATAGCCATAGCGAAACCTTCTACCAGGTCCCCACTTACCCCAGCCAACGGCGATCGCGGGTTGTCCTCCCCCGTCGGCCTTAAGGGGCGATAATGGGTTAAGTGCCTGCAGGGGGCAGGGTTGCCGCCTATCGGTATGGCATCTACCTCAGGGTTTGCGATTCGGTGGTTTTACTCAGAGATAAAGAGCATGGGCCTAAAGATTCTCTACATCGACATGGACAATGTTCTGGTTGATTTTCCCTCTGGCATTGCCCGTATCCCTCCAGAGGTGGTGGATGAGTATGATGACAGGCTGGATATGGATCCAGATGGCAAGATAACGATACTCTTTCTGTCAGCTAGTCCTTCTGATGAAACCCATCTTCGAGTTGACCAAGAATTTCGAGAAATTCAAGAGCAACTTCAGAGGGCAAAGCGCCGTGATAAGTTCCGATTGGAAATTAGACCAGCAGCACGTCCTAGAGATATCTCCCAGGCAATTTTAGATGTTGAACCGAATATCGTCCATTTTTCTGGTCACGGATCTAAAACTGGGGATCTATGCTTTGAGAACTTGACCGGGAAGTCGCAACCTGTTCCCCCGCAAGCATTATCCAGTCTTTTCGAACTCTGCGCCGATCAGGTGTCCTGCGTCTTACTGAATGCTTGTTACTCAAAGATCCAGGCAGAGGCGATCTCCCAGCACATTCCCTTTGTTATTGGGATGAATGATTCCATTAGGGACGATACTGCAATCACCTTTTCTACTGGCTTCTACAAAGCACTGGGAGCAGGTAAACCCGTAGACAGTGCTTTTAAGTGGGCTCTTACAGAGATTGAACTAGAGAACATTTCAGGAAAAGATATTCTTGTTTTACACCTACAGAGATCACTCAATGAAACAGGTAAATGGGTGCTTTCGCTTTCTATGGAAGGAACTGTTGATAACATCAATAAACCTCTTGTGGATAAGCTCTTAGCTGAGCTGGAGCCAAAGATGCCAGGTTTCTCCTATAAATTTACGAAGGCGGTTCCGGGTAGCATCAACCTTTTCTTTGAAGGGGACTGGAAAGCCTACGAACATCTGCGCTTTTTAGTCAAAACGAACCAGTTAAGAACATTGGCTGGTTTCCCGGTATTAGAGATTCGAAAAACGTTCAGCACCTCTGATAACCTGCCAGTTGTCAAAGCTATTGACGTGGAAAAGCAACTTGATTTTGCTGCGTCGCCTGAAGTGGTCTGGGCGATCGCTGAGGGAGAGCGGTTAGCTTATGGACATCTTGCTAATCCAGCCTTTGCCATTGAAACATCGCTGATTGACCCGCTCCCCCATCAGCGAATTGCTGTTTACCGCTATTTACTCAGAGAGCCACGGCTCCGGTTCTTGCTTGCCGATGATGCGGGAGCCGGAAAGACCATCATGGCGGGTCTCTACATTCGCGAAATGTTGAGCCGTCGCTTAATTCGGCGGGTGCTGATTGTGCCCCCTGCCGGACTAGTCGGGAACTGGCGCAGCGAGATGCGATCGCTCTTCAACCTGTCGTTTCGCATTATCGGCGGTAGCGAAGCCCGGTCAAAGAATTCTTTTGTCGGGCCAGACAGCGATCTCGTGATTGTCAGTGTGGATACTCTGGCTGGCGATCGGATGTTTGCTCGGTTGCAGGAAGAAACGGTTGAGCCCTATGACTTGGTTATCTTCGATGAAGCCCACAAGCTCTCAGCTGATCGCGAACCCGACCTGACCATTCGCAAGACCAACCGATATCAGCTCGCTGAAGCGCTAGCAGGAGCCAACAGGGACACCGACGACGATCGCTGGTATCTGCCATGGAGCTGCCGTCACCTGCTGCTGCTGACTGCCACCCCACACATGGGGAAAGACTACCCCTATTACTTCCTCTGGCGGTTACTACAGCCAGAGGTCTTGTCGACCTATGAGGCATTTGCAGCCTATCCGGCTGAGGCGCGGAGTCACCATTTTATCCGACGAACCAAGGAAGAGATGGTGAAGTTCGACGGTACGAAGCTTTACCCCATGCGGGAGACCGCAACCCTAAGCTACGACCTGAGCCAGGGTGAGGTTAGTGAGCAAAAGCTTTACGACGAAACCACCCACTATATTGACTATTTCTACAATCGAGCCCGAATTTTGAACCGCTCCGCCGCCCGGTTGGCGATGAGCATTTTTCAACGGCGCTTAGCCAGTTCCACCTACGCGCTGCTGCGTTCCTTTGAGCGGCGACTGAATAAACTGGAGGATTTGATTCGGCAAATTGAATCCAGTGAAATCTCCGAAGATCTGGCGGCGCAGCAGGCCAAACTAGACAAGAAGGCCCGTGATGTTCTTGATGAAACCACTGCAGATGAAGAAAATATCGTTGACGACGAGGAAGAACACGACCAAGCCGAGGATGAAGCACTGGGAGGGTTTGCCGCCAGTTCGTTAGAAGAGTTGAAAGTTGAACGCTTCCGGGTTGAAGAGCTGCTGCAATTGGCCCGAGCAGTATACGACCAGGGTGAAGAGTCTAAGTTTGAAAAGCTGCGGGAGGTGCTCTACGACCCTGAATATAAGGATGAGAAGATCATTATCTTTACCGAGCATCGCGATACATTAAATTTCTTGGTTTCCCGACTCGAAGGGCTAGGGTTTACGGGCAGCATCGCCCAAATCTACGGCGGTATGCCCTACACCGATCGCGAAGCCCAGGTTGAATTCTTTCGTAAGCCTCCAGAGCAGGGTGGAGCCACCTACCTGGTGGCCACCGATGCCGCCGGTGAGGGCATTAACCTGCAATTTTGCTGGTTGATGATCAACTACGACATTCCCTGGAACCCAGCCCGATTAGAGCAGTGTATGGGGCGAATTCATCGCTACGGACAAAAGCGAGACCCGGTGATCATTCTCAACATTGTGGCTGACAAAACTCGGGAGGGCAAAGTCCTTAAGACCCTGCTCGATAAGCTAGAACTGATTCGGAAGCAGCTCCAGGCCGATAAGGTTTTCGACGTGATTGGCCGCGTGTTTGAGGGGGTTTCCATCAAGCAATATATTGAGCGAGCTTCCCAATCCGATGAAGCCTCAGAGGTGGTCAGCAGAGAAATTGAAGGCCGACTTACGGTCCAGCAGGTGGAGGCGAAACAGGCCCAAGAGCGCAAACTTTATGAAACCGGCGGTGATGTCAAAGCCCTCCTGCCAGAACTGCTGGCTGAAATGGAAAACGAAGACCTGCGGCGGCTACTGCCAGGTTTTGTCAGACGTTTTCTGCAGCGAGCTGCTCCCCTACTGGGGTTGGAGATTAAAGGCAATCTGGACGAATACTTCTCCCTGGAACCCGCTAGTCCGAATGCGGTCAATCCCCTCTGGCCGATTTTCGAGAGATATCCAGAGCCAGCCCGTAATCGCCTGACCGTTTATAAACCTACCAATAAGCATGACGCCATCTTCCTGCATCCGGGCGAGCTAGTCTTTGATTACTTGTGGAATCTGATTGATACTCAATTTGAAGCGGAGGCAGGCCGGGGGGCCCTATTCATCGACCCCACCACCACGGTACCCTATCTGTTCCATCTGGCACTGGTCACCATTGTCCGCAAAGCTGACCCGCAGAATCCGCATCTACGACAGGACGACCTTATCGAACAGCGACTTGTTGGCTTGAAGCAGTGGGAATCGGATGCCGTTGAGGAATGCCCTGTGGGCTATCTGTCTCTACTGAAGGGGGGAGAAGGAATTCCCCCCCAAGCAATTCCTTTGGTCGCAAAGGCTCAAGCCCTGCTGCAAGTGGCCTATGCCTATGGGGTGCAGACGATTGGGGAAGGCATAGTGTATACCCATCGGCAAGCCTTAGAGACAAGCCTGCCAGAGCGGGAGAAATTTTTGAAGCAGGGCTTCGGCTATCAAGAGGCTGAGCTAGCTCAAGCCCGCCGTAAGCAAAAGGAAAAGGCACGTTCGGGCAATACCGGGGCTAAAAGCGAACTAACCAAAATTAAACACCGCCAGGAGCATTTGAAGGACGAGCGAGACCTTGCCCTGGCCGCATTACGCAATGAACCGGCCCTGATTGCCATCGAAAAGGTGGAGTTTATTACCCACGCCCTGGTGGTGCCGACCAGGGATCCAGAGGAGCGGAAGCGGTTTGATAAGCAAGTGGAGCAAGTCGCTATGGGTGTGGCGATCGCCCATGAGGAAGCCCAGGGGGCACAGGTACGGGACGTATCTAAGGCAAACCTCGCTCGGGCGGCTGGGCTGGTGGATTATCCTGGATTTGATTTGCTGGCGGAATATCCCAATGGGGAGCGCCGAGCCATTGAAGTGAAGGGCCGGGCGGTCGTCGGGGAGGTAGAGCTAACGGAAAATGAGTGGGTAGCAGCCTGTAACCAGCGCGATCGCTACTGGCTCTATGTGGTGTATGACTGTGGGAGTTCCTACCCCCGGTTAATGCGCGTCAAGGATCCCTTTATGAAACTGGTGGTTCGCAGTAAAACCAGTGTAGTGGTAGATCAACGGGAAATTTTCCAGACTGCAGAAACCGACGATTAAACTGGAGGTTTATAGATTCTGATATATCGAACGAGTAGATAACCGGAGGCAACGACAGCATGACCCAAATTAATACCTTAGAAATCCCAGATGACCTGTATACCCAAATTCAGGGGATGGCGCTTTCCCAATCCCGCTCCATTAATGAGCAGATTGTGACCCTATTGCAGCGGGCTTTGCAAGTCGATCTGTGGCGGCAGACTCAGGCCAGGGTGCTCCAGGAAATCCATCAAGCCCGATGGACTTCCCCAGCCACCGTTCCTGATAGCGTGGCAATCTTGAGAGCAGTCCGAGGCTAGGATGGGTAAGCCAATTTGAATGTTGGGATATTGACAGGTATGGATGACCAAGAGATAGAAGTACTCTTCAGAGACTTAGAATCCGATCGGGTTGAGCGGAAGGCAACCGATTCAGATCGGAATAAAATTCGGCAGGCTGTTTGTGCATTTGCCAATGACTTACCGAATCATCGGCAACCGGGCGTGATTTTTGTCGGGGTCAACGATGACGGCTCTTGTGCAGATTTAACCATTACAGATGATCTGCTCTTGCGGATGACAGATATGCGCTCAGATGGCAATATCTTGCCCTTTCCTGTGCTGACTGTCAGCAAAAAGACGATTGATAGTTGCGATGTGGTTGCGGTAGTTGTAGAGCCTTCTGATTCGCCACCCGTGCGGTTTAATGGGCGTGTTTGGATTCGGGTTGGCCCGAGACGAGCCACCGCAACCTCAGAGGAAGAACGACGCTTAAATGAAAAGCGCCGCGCCGGGGATTTACCGTTTGATCTTCGGCCTATGCCTTCCGCAACGATGGAGGATTTGAATCTAAATTTTTTCCAGCAGTCCTATTTATCATTTGTTCTAGCACCAGAAGTTTTAGAGGAAAACCAGCGATCGCTCCCTCAGCAGTTGGCATCCGTTCGGTTTACTACGCCTGAGCCAGAATCTTGCCCAACAGTGTTAGGCATTCTTGTCGTCGGGAAAGATCCAAAACAGTTTATTCCAGGAACCTATGTCCAATTTCTCAGGATTGATGGAACGGAATTAGGCGATCCAATTAAGGATCAAAAAGAGATTAATGGGACGCTGATTGATATTTTGCGAGTTCTTGATGAAGTGCTGCAAATCAATATCTCAGTGGCATCCGATATCACGAGTTCAGCGATAGAAGTTCAGCAACCAGATTATCCGATCGCAGCCTTACAGCAATTGACTAGAAATGCAATTATGCATCGCTCCTATGAGAATACGAATGCACCTGTAAAAGTGTATTGGTTTAACGATCGCATTGAGATTCAAAATCCGGGTGGATTGTTTGGTCAGGTAAACCGGGACAATTTTGGCAAGGGAACTACCGATTATCGAAATCCACACTTAGCAGGTGTCATGAAGGATTTAGGGTATGTGCAGCGCTTTGGCTACGGCATTCCTACCGCAAAACGGGCATTAGAGAGAAATGGCAATCCGCTTCCAGAGTTCTCCTTAGACGATGCTTATACGACAGTCATTGTCAGGAGGGGCGCATGAGTCCACCTGTGATTGCCTTTTTTAACAATAAGGGGGGAGTCGGCAAAACGTCTCTGGTTTATCACCTAGCGTGGATGTACCGGGATTTAGGGCTAAATGTTTTAGCTGCCGACTTTGATCCTCAGGCTAACTTGACCTCTGCCTTCTTGGATGAAGAGCGGCTAGAAGAAATTTGGCTGGCCTCTGATCAACCTAATACGGTATTCCGCTGTTTCCAACCGCTCATCCGAGGAATTGGAGATATTGCTGAGCCGATCGCCCAGGTCATTGATGAAGGGTTATGGCTGCTCAATGGAGACTTGCAGTTGTCTAGTTTTGAGGATGATTTATCGGCTGAATGGCCAGGGTGCCTGGATCGCAAAGAGCGATCATTTCGGGTGATTTCGGCTTTCTGGCGATTGCTCCAAAAGGCGGCTGCTCAGCAACAGTCAGATGTCATCTTGATTGATTTAGGACCTAACTTGGGAGCGATTAACCGATCGGCTTTAATTGCGGCGGATTATGTGGTGGTACCCCTCTCTCCAGATTTATTTTCGCTTCAGGGATTAAAGAATTTAGGGCCGACGTTGCAGCGGTGGCGAGAGGAATGGCAGGAAAGGATTGATAAAAACCCTGCTCCTGATTTGCGAATTCCAAGCGGACAAATGCAGCCCATTGGCTACATTATTTTGCAACACGCCGTTCGATTAGACCGTCCAGTAAAAGCCTTTCAGCGATGGATTGAGCGCATTCCCGATACCTATCATCAGGAGGTTTTACGAGAAGCAGACTCCCATGACACAGACGTTAGAACTGATCCGCATTGCTTGGCACTGCTCAAGAACTATCAAAGTCTGATGCCGATGGCTCAAGAAGCCCATAAGCCGATTTTCCGCTTAAAACCAGCGGATGGCGCGATCGGATCTCACATTGCTGCGGTTCAGAATGTCTATTGGGACTTCAAGCAGCTTGCCCACAAAATTGCCCAACCGATTGAATTAACCTTGTCATGACTCAAGACCGTCCCCGTCTCATTGAAGTTGCCTTCCCCCTCAAACTATGATGTCCGGTGAAGCTCGGGTCAAAGATGCCGAGCAAATGGTGGAGGAGGTGACGTAGTGCCAGAAATTAGCCGATTCTTTGGGATCATCATCACCATGTACTACAACGACCACGCGCCGCCTCATTTTCACGTTCGCTATGGTCAACAAAAAGCATTAATAGCCATTGAAACCCTTTCTATTTTAGAAGGCAACCTCAAACCCCGCACCCTTGGCCTGGTAATTGAATGGGCCTCCCAGCATCAAGCCGAACTCATCAACGATTGGCAACTCGCCCGCCAAAATGCCCCCCTAGAATCAATCGAGCCGTTGGAGTAAATCTATGTTAAAAGATATCGTTGCCGTGAAACCGATTAAAGACTATCAACTGCACCTCACCTTTGAAGATCGCAGGGAAGGCATTGTTGATTTAGCAGAAATCATCGAATTTAGCGGTATCTTTGAACCCCTCAAAAATCCTGGCTACTTTGCCACCGTTCACATCGATCCTGACCTGGGGACTATCTGCTGGGATAATGGTGCAGACCTCGATCCAGTGGTCTTATACGCTAAGGTTTCTAACCCTAAAGAGTCGATGTCAGACATCCGCGATCGCCTCCTACCCAAGCTCATGTCCGGTGAAATTCGGGTCAAAGAAGCTGAGAAACTGGTGGAGGATGCGGTATGAGCTATCTATCAGAAGCCGATATTGAACAACTGCTCCTGGAGCAATTTCAACAGCTCGGCTATACCCACCTGGCCGATGTCATCGTTTCCCCTGATGGCAACCAGCCCGAGCGGGAGTCCTACGGCGATGTTATTCTCAGCCAACGGCTCCGGGATGCCCTTGATCGGCTCAATCCCACTATTCCCGCCGAAGCCCGCGATGATGCTTTTAAAAAACTCATTGCCACCGAAAGACCCAACCTGCTAGAAGAAAATCGCCGCCTGCACCAAGCCTTGGTGGAAGGGATTGACGTAGAGTTTTATGCCGACGATGGCACCATTCGCGGTGATAAGGTCTACGCCATCGACTTTGCCAACCCTGAAAATAACGACTGGCTGGCGCTGAATCAGTTCACCGTGGTTGAAAATAGCTATAACCGCCGCCCCGATGTGGTTGTTTTTATTAATGGATTGCCGATCGCTGTCATTGAAATCAAAAATCCTGGCACCGAAACCGCCATCCTCGCCGCCGCCTACAACCAACTCCAAACCTACAAAACCTAAGTTTCTGGCCTTTTCCGCACCAATGCTGTTCTGATCACCACCGATGGTCTTTCTGCCCGTATCGGCTCCCTCACCGCTGACCTGGAACGGTTTATGCCCTGGCGCACCATTGATGGAGAGACCCTAACCAAGGGCACCCCCGAAATGCCAGTACTGATTAAGGGTGTATTTGCTCAACAGCGATTGTTAGACCTGATCCAAAACTTCACCGTCTTTAGCGACTCCGGCTCTGGCCTCGGCAAAATTATCGCCGGGTATCACCAGTTCCATGCTGTCCAGAAGGCGATCGCTAGCACCATCCTGGCCATCCAGCATGACCGCTGGGCTGGGGTAATCTGGCACACCCAGGGCTCCGGCAAAAGCCTGCTGATGGCCTTTTATGCTGGGCAACTAGTACGGCGTCCTGAGCTAGAAAACCCGACCATCGTGGTAATTACCGATCGCAATGACCTGGACGATCAACTGTTTGGCACCTTTTCGATGTGCCGCGACCTGATTCGCCAAACCCCTCAGCAAGCAGACAGCCGCGAAGACCTCCAAGCTGTCCTTAGCCGCGCTTCCGGTGGGGTTGTCTTTACCACGATTCAGAAATTCGCTCCCGAGAAAGGGGAAACCACCTATCCGAAGTTGAGCGATCGCCGCAACGTGATTGTGATCGCCGACGAGGCCCACCGCAGCCAATACGGGCTTAAGGCCAAGATGAACCGAAAAACTGGGGAAATTGCCTACGGCTTTGCCAAATATCTACGGGATGCCCTCCCCAACGCCTCCTTTATTGGCTTCACGGGCACCCCAATTGAAGCCGCCGATGTTAACACCCCCGCCGTATGCAGGGCCGTAACGTTAATCAATGACAAGTCGCTTGCTTTATTAAGCCCAGGGGTAAACCAGCGATCGCTATTGAGGCAGCTGCGGTCGAAGATTGGGCCGGCGCGATTGCTATCCTCTAGTCAGTGGAGGTGAAGCTAATACTGTTCTAACCAACTGGGTGAGGTGAGGGGGTCAGTCATCGCTATTCTCCTCTGGGTAAAGTGTGGCTATTTCCCGATCCAAAATGGTCAGCCAGTGGAGTTGGCGGGCCTCTATCTTTGACTGAGCTGGCATCTTGGCCCCATCACTAAGCAGCGGGGGCAATGGCGCTTGCTTAAATAGGGTCGCCTTATTATTCATAGTATTTACTCCATAGCAGTTGTGTGGGTGCGAGGCTGTAAATAATCTTCCCTGGGGCGGGAATGCTAAACCCATTAATCACTGCTTTAGATCGGGTCTGGCATCCTGAGTCAGTTCGGATCTGTTCCTAGGCTTATCTTCTCGGGTAGTGGACAGGTTAGAACACTGTTCCTGTGCAGGTTTGGTGACAGGCTGAGCAGGCCTAGAGCCAGGTCTCCTGCGGACAGCATGAACAACGGGAACGGCAGAACCTCTCCCCAGCGTTGACCTCAGAGCCGTGAGAGAGCGTATTGGAAACCGTTTTGTAGAGCAGCTTAGAGCCGCTGCGGGCCGAGATTTGTGGGAATACGCAGCGGGTACTGCACCTCAAAGACCACGTCCAGACCTTAGGCGAGGATCTGGCGATGTGGCCACAGCACTGGAACCAGAGCTTGGGGTGCTTGGTCGCGCAATTGCAGCGTATCATCAGCGACGAGACCTCCTCCGATGCGCAGGCGACCTTGCAGGAGCAGTTGCGGCTGTTAATTGCGGCTTTGAGCAGTTGGAACGGGCAGCTCAAGACCGAGTTGGCCTTGCAGCAGCAGTTGATCGCCTCTCTGGAGCGGTTGGAAGAACGGTTGGACGAGAGCCGCAAAGGGTAGATTCCCCCGAACCGCCAAAGGCAAATTCGAGGGAGCAGCTTTTGGCGCGGTGGGAGCAGTACTCGGCAGGGTTGCCATCGGCGAGTTTGGAGTTGATGGTGGCACAGCGGGCGTTGCGGGATGGGTGCTCGGCTAAAAAGGTAGCGCTGATGCTGGTGGCGGGGAGTGAGACGGTGAGGCTGATCTATGACAAGCAAGGTAGGAAAGAGGCGATCGCCTTCGCCCAGCACATCGTAAAAGCGGCCATGCTCGCACGACCTCAGCGCCAGGAAAATCTTAGCCAGGACAAAAATAAAGGTATGGGGATCGGAGATTAACTATATTTGGTCAAGACCCCGCTAGAACCTTACTCTTGTCATACTTTCGCTTAGTTAAGTTGCTTTTAGTCCAAGTTGGCGATGTAACGTAGCCGCTGGCTCAACTCCAAAAACCCATCGGTAGGGGCGTTAGTTGCTTGGGCCGCTAATTCGGCTAGGTCGCCGACTAACTCGCTACGGTAGGCGGCAGCAGCAGGGGAGACTGGAGTTTCGGAGAGAACGGCAATCGCATCGTACCAAAGCCCAGCCGCCACGTACTGCTCTGACCGCTGTACGGGTTCTCCGGTCACTTCCATCCCAGGGGATGGAGATATGACTTGTAAGTCGGCTTCATCAATTTTGTTTCTAGAGGGCTGGCTCTCGCTGCACCTTACAATCACCTTCCAGCGGTACGTTTCCCCAACCTGGAGCGACGGTAGAGAGGTTGGCAAGGTAAAGGTCATCCAGCCCGGCTGACTGAGGCCTACATCAAAGAATTCGACCTGCTCCAGCTGGGTATTTGTAGGATCTTGAGAGATATATCGATAAAGTTGAAGTTCGACAGGATAGGAACGTTCCTCGGCAATGTACCAGGTCAGCGTAGGTCGAGGAGACATCGTCTGTCCGGCATGGGTTTGAGGTGCTAGGGCCATAACAGAAAAACGGGCTGAAGGCGACCCTGACTCTTGATTCGCTGTACTACTGTTTTCACATGAGCCACGGGTACCAAGGCTAGTTGCTCGGCGAGGAGCCGTTGAGCGAGTTGGGGGAACGTAGGTGCGGCGTCTTGACGCTTGGGCCAACATCTGGTCAGAGCCATTGCCAAGGCTGATAGGGGCAATATGGCCCCAACTGGGTTGATGTGCGGCCAGTAAGATGGAGATGAGGCTGCCAGTGGCAAGCCCGGTAATTGTCAAAGAGAATTTGCGCATTCCTGAAAACTGCTTCATGGCCTTGCTCCTGAGTTAGTTTAAGTCTGTTCTACAGGTGAATCTGACGATTTTCCAAAAATTTAAGCTCTTGTACTTACCCGGACTTGGCGAAGGGAATGGGGCTGAATACCACATGACTTAGGGCCAGCCGTACCTGAGGCGGAGAGTGGGGGCGCGGATAGCGAGGGTAGCCCCGGTCTGAAGACTCTTCTAGAGTAGGGTGATCAACTAGCTCAATCAGCCAATTTTTCAGCCGATGTGCCCACTTTTAAGCGCAATCAAAGCTACAGTTTTAGGCAAAGGTTTGCGCTGGGTACAGGCCAATTCTCTTGTCGCGGACAGGACTGGTAGCCCATAACCACCAAGCAGCAAGCTGGGTATCGCGATCGCCCCCAAGACTGCTTGCCAGATCGTTTTAACCTGAGTGGTCAGTGCTCTGTCTAAAACTTTGGCCTCAAGCTAACCAACGCCCGATGGATTGCGGTATCGGCCACCGCAGCTCGCAGCAGGTTCCAGATGCCGTGGAGACCCTCTGAAAGCTGCCGTTGAGGCGCTGGGCAAGCTGCTCTGCTTGACGGGTGCCGCGCCCGCCCGACCCGGATCGGGGCACACCATCCGCAACTCCCTGGCCATTGTCTTTGACCTGAATCAGATTTTCATGGTCAGTAGCCCTACAGGTGACCGTCAGGCGGGTAGCGTGGACAGCATGCTTGCCCACATTGCAGAGGGCTTCCTCTAAAAACCGGCAGAGGGCCTGGTGCTCATCTGGAGCCAGGCCGTTGGCCTTGAGGGGCTCAAAGTTAACAATGTGGGGGCCAAGGGTTCTAAAGCCTGGAAAGTCGCGCTGAAGGGTTTCGGTATAAACTTCGTAGAGTTTTTCGTAGAGAAGATTGTCTACATCAGCCACCTCCTGAGCCAATGGCAGACTCTGTTCTCCGGGTGATTGGGCACTGTACAAAAGACTCTCGTAGATATTCCGCAGTTCTTGATCCATCTGGCTAAGCTTGGGAAGAGCCTCAGCCCAACTCAGGGTTTCGCCAGAGTCGCGCAGCAGCAGGGCCAGGGTTTGTAGGGGGCCATTGTGAATGGCGTTGTAGGTTTGCTCAATCACTCGCTGGCGCTCTTCAAGGCGCGATCGCAGCGTCTGGTCGTACAAATAAAACCCCGACAACACCAGCCCGTTGACCGTAAAGGCCAGCAGCGCCGGTACCAGCGGCACCCACCAAGCCCCCAGTACCAGCAGCCCGTAGCTCACCCCCACCAGCCCCAACCCGCCCAGCCCCAGCCCCAACAGGTACCAAACGGGGGAAGAAACCCAGCGAACCAGCACTACCCCGGCCCCACCCCAGAGCACGATCCAGAGATAGTCCACCCAGTTGGGCCAGGCACCGAGTAGGGGGCGATCGTCGAGGACAGCGCTGATCAGTTGACTGGTGGCATGGGCGTGAATTTCGACTCCGTAAATTAGGCCTGGATTGTCTGAGGCGATCGCGCCGGAGTTGGCGACATCTTTCACACTCGGAGCCGTGATGCCAACCAGTACAATCGCATCTTCGATCCAGGCGGGGTCAACGGTACCAGCTAAGAGCTCGCTCAGGGAGACCTGGCGAAAGGGCGCGACACCACTGCGAACATTGAGCAAAATTTGGTGGTCGCCCACGTCGCCGTTG
>Ga0172373_10007896_pt1 | contig 13629 bp, 12 predicted proteins | sample Lak10m_2_FD_114546 | JGI IMG/M metagenome (GOLD analysis project Ga0172373, IMG submission 114546) | Freshwater microbial communities from Kabuno Bay, South-Kivu, Congo - kab_092012_10m | ecosystem: Environmental > Aquatic > Freshwater > Lake | place: Democratic Republic of the Congo... | reverse complement strand
GTCGTGGCCAAGGCCAAGCAAGCCAATGGCGGCGCAGACAACATCATGGTCTGCGAACGCGGGGTCAGTTTCGGCTACAACAATCTGGTGGCCGACATGCGCAGTCTCGCCATCATGCGCGAAACCGGCTGTCCGGTGGTGTTCGACGCAACCCATTCGGTGCAGTTGCCGGGCGGGCAGGGCACGACCTCCGGCGGGCAACGCGAATTCGTGCCGGTATTGGCGCGCGCTGCGGTCGCAGTGGGTGTCGCCGGCCTGTTCATGGAAACCCATCCTGATCCGGACAAGGCATACTCGGACGGCCCGAACGCCTGGCCGCTGGACAAGATGAAAGACCTGCTGGAAACCCTGCGCGATCTGGATGCACTGGTCAAGAAGCAGGGCGTGGCTGAATAATTCGATCCACTTTCTTGAAGGAAACGCTATGAGTGCCATCGTTGATGTCGTCGCCCGCGAAATTCTCGACTCGCGCGGCAATCCCACCGTCGAAGCCGACGTTCTGCTGGAATCCGGTCTGATGGGCCGTGCGGCTGTGCCTTCCGGTGCATCGACCGGGTCGCGCGAAGCCATCGAACTGCGCGATGAAGATGCCGGGCGCTATCTCGGCAAGGGTGTGCTGCAAGCCGTCGAGAACATCAATACGGAAATTTCAGAAGCCATCATCGGCCTCGATGCTGAAGAGCAGACGTTCATCGACAAGGTTCTGATCGACCTGGATGCCACCGAAAACAAGTCGCGCCTCGGTGCCAACGCCATGCTGGCAGTGTCCATTGCGGTTGCCAAGGCGGCGGCGGAGGAGGCCGGTCTGCCGCTGTACCGGTATTTCGGGGGTTCCGGTCCGATGCAGATGCCGGTGCCGATGATGAACGTGGTCAATGGCGGCGCGCACGCCAACAACAATCTCGACATCCAGGAATTCATGATCCTGCCAGTGGGTGCAAAAAGCTTTCGCGAAGCCCTGCGCTGCGGCGCCGAAGTGTTTCATCATCTCAAGAAACTCGTCGACAAGAAAGGCTATCCGACCACGGTCGGCGATGAGGGCGGTTTCGCGCCAAATGTCGTCGGCAACGATGAAGCCATCGAATTGATCCTCAAGGCGATCGAGTCGGCCGGGTATACCCCCGGCCAGGATGTGATGCTGGGCCTGGACTGTGCCGCTTCCGAGTTCTACAAGGATGGCAAGTATCAACTGGCTTCGGAAAAACTCGAATTGACGTCACCGGCTTTTGCCGACTATCTCGCCAATCTGGTCGACAAATATCCGATCATCAGCATCGAGGACGGCATGGCCGAAAACGATTGGGATGGCTGGAAAATTCTCACCGAGCGACTGGGCAAGTCGGTGCAGATTGTCGGCGATGACTTGTTCGTGACCAATACCAAGATCCTGCGCGAGGGCATTGCCAAAGGCATTGCCAATTCGATCCTGATCAAGGTCAATCAGATCGGCACGCTATCGGAAACTTTTGCCGCGGTCGAAATGGCCAAGCGCGCCAGCTATACGTCGGTGATTTCGCATCGCTCCGGAGAAACCGAGGATGCCACCATTGCCGACATCGCCGTGGGACTGAATGCAATGCAGATCAAGACCGGTTCGCTGTCGCGCTCCGACCGGATCGCCAAGTACAACCAGCTCTTGCGTATCGAGGAAGATCTCGGCGATACCGTGAACTATCCCGGTCTCCAGGCCTTCTATAACCTGCGCAAATAAGTCAGTGGCATGCGTTGGCACGTCCTGGTGCTGGCTGCCTTGATCGCCCTGTTGCAGTATCCGCTGTGGTTGGGCAAGGGCGGCTGGCTCCGCGTCTGGGATGTCGATCGGCAGTTGCAGGCGCAAAAAGAAGTCAATCAAAAGCTGGAACAGCGCAATGCCGGCCTCGATGCGGAAGTCCGTGATCTGAAGAGCGGCTACGACGCCATCGAGGAACGAGCACGCTTTGAACTCGGCTTGATCAAACAGGACGAGGTTTTTGTCCAGATTCCCCAGAAGCAGCCCTGATTCCTTCTAGCCGGCAGGTTGCAGTTTTCCCCGATAGGATTGCCAGCGTTCGACGTATTGCTGTGCCGATTGCAGCAATCTGGCGACTTCGGCATCCGTAAGGTCCCTCGCCACCTTGCCGGGCGAGCCCAGGATCAGCGTGCGATCCGGATAGCATTTGCCTTCGGGTATGATCGCGCCGGCCGCAACCAGGCAGTTATTGCCGATTTGAGCATCATTCAGGATGATGGCCCCGATCCCGATCAGGGAACCTTCTCCGATACAACAGCCGTGCAGCATCGCCTGATGCCCCACGGTGACGTTGCGCCCCAGATTCAGATGATAGCCAGCATCGGTATGCAGCACTGCGTTGTCCTGGATGTTGCTGCCGGCGCCGATGGTAATCAGGTCGCAATCGCCGCGCAGTACCGCCCCAAAAAACACGCTGGCACGGGATTCCAGCACGACCGAGCCGATCAGCGTCGCGGTGTCCGCGACCCAGCTGTCCGGCGCACATTGCGGGTGGCGGTCACCCAGCGAGTAAATGGGCATCGAAGTCCTCAATCATCAAATGAAGTTGCAAAAAGTGGCCTGCTGTCTCACGGGGCAGTGCTTCCGATTGCTCTTAAAAATTCGTTGCGCAACTGGGTGGATTGATCAAACACACCCGTAAAAGCCTGGGTCACGACCCGCTCATCGCCACGCCGGTCTTCGCCCAGCAGCAAACAGAGCTGCTCGGCGTCGATCACGCAGGCGACGCCTTGCGCTTTGCCGTGTTGCATGAGTGCTTCGGCGATGTCACGCGTCATCCATTCCTGATAGGTGAAACGATGACCGATGGCATCGACCAGACGGGCGATGCGCCCGAAACCGTGCAGGCGTCCGCCGGGCACATAGGCGACGTGGGCCAGTCCGCGAAACGGCACCAGATGATGCGGGCAGACGCCGTGCACGGCAATGCCGCGAATCACCACCATGTCGCTGCGCGGATCGGCAAAGCCTTCACCGAGTACTTCGGCCGGATCCATGTCATAACCGCCGAGCAGGCGCTTCTGCCACAACTCCCTTACCCTTTCCGTGGTTCTGCCCATATGCTGAGCATCGGCAGCAATCCCGCAGGCGCGCAGCAAGTCGCCTATCGCCTGCTCGAAAGCCTCGGGATCGAAGGCATGCTCGCGGGGAATGCCGATGCCGTTAGGGGAGGCGGGCAGATGATCGTTGCAATCGGACATGGCGGACATTCCCAAAAATCCAATCCTAACAATAAAAGCGCTCGCGCAGTTCTTCCAGCCCCAGACTCTGCAGCATCTCGCGCAGACGATCCGCTGAACGCGGACGGGGTACGTCATCGCGCCGCGCGACGATCAATTCATTCTTCAGCGAATGCTCCCAGCCGACTAATTCAGTGACGTTCACCTTGTAGCCATGCGCTTCCAGTTGCAGGCAGCGCAACACATTGGTGAGCAGGCTGCCGAACTCCCGGGTATGCAGGGGATGCCGCCATAGCTCGGTCAGATAGTTGCTGGCAATCGGTTTTTGCTTGTTTTTTCTGAGCACGGCGGCGACTTCGGCCTGGCAGCAGGGCACCAGCAGGATGAATCGGACCTGCCTGTTGAGGGCAAAGCGGATCGCATCGTCGGTGGCCGTGTCGCAGGCATGCAGGGCGGTGACGAGATCGATGCGTGCGGGCAGCTGCGCGCAATCCATCGAATCGGCCACGGCCAGATTGAGAAAACTCATGCCCTCAAACCCCAGTTTTTGCGCGAGGTCGCGTGACTTGGCGACCAGTTCATCGCGCGTTTCCACGCCGTATATGTGGTGCGTGCCGGCCAATTGCTTGAAAAACAGGTCATATGCGATGAAGCCGAGGTAGGACTTCCCGGCGCCATGATCGACCATCTGAATGTCTGGCTGGGACTCCCGAATTTCCTGCAGCAGCGGCGCGATGAACTGCTGGAGATGATAGATCTGCTTGAGCTTGCGCCGGCTATCCTGATTCATCTTGCCGTCACGCGTCAGGATATGCAGTTCCTTCAGCAACTCAATCGACTGGCCGGGCTTGAGTTCCGCCATGGTGTCCTTCATCGTCGCTCGGCTACCGAAATGGCTGTTGCAGCATATCCTCGGAGGAGTGCGCAGGATACTCGAAATCGATCCAAATCAGATGAAATTGGCGGGCTCAAGTTTGCCTTCCCGCTTGTCGTAATAGCATCTACTTGCGTTTCAGGAGAGCGATATGGCTTTCAGGGTCAGCTACAAGGGAATTACCCAGCACCAAGGGGGCTTGGAGTCCGCGTTTGAATTCCTGGTCAGACACTGGGGTTCATCTGAAAAAGCCTTTGAGGCGGGCGTCAAAGTCCAGCCTGTGCTGTAAAGGCATTTATTCCTTGATGGCTTCGATGGCGATGTTGATGGTGACTTCGTCACCGACATAAGGTGCGTATTTCCCCGCACTAAATTCGCTGCGTTTGATGGTGGTGCTGGCATTGGCACCAATGGCGTTTTTTTTCAGCATCGGATGCGGCATGGCCTGGAAGGCGGAGACCTTCAGCGTGACAGGCTTGGTGATCCCCTTGATGGTCAAATTGCCTTCGATCGTTGCCGGCTTGTCGCCTTCAAAGCTCACCTTGGTGGACTTGAACGTGGCGGTCGGATTCTTGGCTGTGTCGAGAAAATCTTCACCCTGAATATGCTCATTGAATGAGGCCGAGCCGGTATCAACCGACTTCATGTCGATCATGACATCGACTGTGCCCGTTTTGGCAGCCTGGTCCATGGTGACCTTGCCGCTGGTCTTGTTGAAGCGGCTGGTCTGGATGCTGTAGCCAAAATGGCTGTAGGAGAAACTCGGAAAAGTGTGATTGGCATCCAGGACATAGGTTTCCGGTGCGGCCATGACCGGGGTGGACAGCGTGGCAAGGGCGGCGATCAAGGCGATTTTTTTCATGGAGAGACTCCTTAAGTGAGGAACGCACTGTAACCGATCGGCAAGTCGTGAAATAGACGGGGATATGGGATTGATTGTTGTTCAGATAGCAACAATCAATCCGTGTGCAGCTTCATCAAGAAACTTCAATCCAGAACATGCGATACCAGCCCATCGGCTAGCTTCGGCTCGAACCAGGTCGATTTCGGCGGCATAACCTCGCCGGCATCGGCGACGGCCATGAGGTCTTGTATCTGGGGCGGATAGAGCGCGAAGGCGGCCGCCATTTCACCACTGTTGACGCGTTTTTCCAGCTCAGCCAGGCCGCGTATGCCGCCGACAAAATCGATGCGCTTGTCGCGGCGCAAGTCGTGAATGCCCAGGATCGGGCTCAGTAGATAGTCGGTGAGCAGGCTGACATCGAGACGGGCAACCGGATCTGCAACCGGAATCAGCTTGGGGTTGATGTTCAGGCGCAGCCAGCGGCCGGGCAGGTAGACACCGAACTCGCCCTGCCGCGACGGTTTGACTTGAGACGCACTGGGAGTCACGGTAAAGCTTTGCCGCAGGCGATCAAGGAACCCTTCTTCGCTCATGCCATTCAAATCGTTTACCACGCGGTTGTAGTCCATGATGCGGGTTTCGTGATGCGGGAAAATCACCGACAGGAAATAGCCGGATTGTCCCGAATTCTTTCTGGCGGCAGCCACCCGCGAGGCGGCGGCAGAGCGGTGGTGACCATCGGCAATGTAGAGCGCCGGCATGGCATCGAAAGCGGCGGAAATTCTCTCGATGAGCGCGGCATCGCGGATCACCCAGAGGGTATGGCGGATCTCGCCGGAGGCAACGACATCGGCGTCGGGCTTTCCGGAACTGGCTTGCGCCAGCAGGGAATCCGCCGTCGGCGAGGCCGGATAGGCCAGCAGCACCGGGCCGGTCTGGGCGTTCAGGGCCTCGATCTGCCTGACGCGGTCATCTTCTTTGTCGGGGCGCGTGAACTCATGCTTGCGGATGCGGTTGGTGTCGTAGTCGGCGACCGATGCCGCGGCGACCAGACCAGTCTGCACATGATCTCCCGTGGCTGTCGGCATGATTAGGCGATAAGCGTAATAGCAGGGGATGGCATCGCGCTGTAGTATCCCGGCAGCCAGCATCCGGTCCAGGTTTTCCCTGGCTTTGGCATACACCTGCGCCGCATACGGATCGGTTCCCTTGGGCAAGTCGATCTCGGCTTTGGAAATGTGCAGAAAACTCCATGGCTTGCCCGCCGCGAGTTCGCGCGCTTCGTCGCTTGAAAGCACATCGTAGGGCGGTGCTGCGACGGCGGCTGCTTGACCGGCGGTGGGACGCAGTCCGGAGAAAGGTTTGACGAGAGGCATGATGGTTTCCAGTAGGTTAGGCGGCGTTGCGGAGTCTGATCACGGGCTGCAGCGCACGTTGCGCATCGCGCAGCATTTTCTCGGTCGTTGGCCAGTCGACGCAGGCATCGGTGACGGAACAACCATACTTGAGTTTCGAAAGATCGGCCGGAATCGGTTGATTGCCCGATTCGATGAAGCTTTCAATCATCATGCCGACAATTGAAGCATTGCCTTGCACGATTTGATGAATGCAATCGGACATGACCAGTGGCTGCATTTCGGGCTTCTTGTAACTGTTGGAGTGCGAGCAGTCGACCACCAGGTTCCTCGCCAGGCCAGCCTTGTCCAGGGCTTGTTCGGCCAGCGAGATACTCACCGAATCATAATTCGGCCGCCCGCCGCCACCGCGCAACACCACGTGACCGTAGCGGTTGCCGCGCGTGCGGACGATCGCGGCGCTGCCCTGGCTGCTGATGCCGAGGAAACTGTGCGGGCTGGCGGCGGAAATGATGGCATTGATGGCGACTTCCAGATCGCCGTCGGTGGCATTCTTGAATCCCACAGGGGTCGACAGGCCGGAAGACATCTCGCGGTGGGTCTGCGATTCGCTGGTACGGGCACCGATGGCAGTCCATGAGATGAGATCGCCCAGATATTGTGGCGCAATCGGATCGAGCGCTTCGGTAGCCGCCGGCAGTCCAATGTCGTTGATCTGCAGCAGGAACTCGCGGGCCTTTTGCATGCCCTCCTCGATGTGAAAGGAGTCGTCCATGCGCGGGTCGTTGATGAAGCCTTTCCAGCCCGTCGAGGTGCGCGGCTTTTCGAAATAAACGCGCATCACCACGACCAGGGTATCCGCTACCTCGTCGGCCAGTTTCTTGAGTCGGCGCGCGTAATCGAGGCCGGCGACGGGGTCGTGGATGGAACAGGGGCCAACCACCACGAACAAACGATGGTCCGCATGGTCGAGGATGTTCTGCAATTGTGCGCGGCCATTAGCAACCGTTGCGGCGGTCGTATCGGTCAGCGGCAGCAGGGCATGAACCTGCTCCGGCGAGGGCATCAGATCGAAGGCATCGATGTTGAGATTTTCTAATTGAGCTCGCGTCATGGTCAGTTCTGAAGGTTCTTAAGCAACTCGCGGATGGCTTGTGTGCGCTCGCGCAAACTGGCGGTGGCGCGACGCCAGACCAGCTTCTCCGGTCCGGAAAATTTGAGGCTGCGATCCTTCTGGATCAGTTCGATGATACATACCGGGTCGATCGGTGGATTGCGCACAAATTGTAATTGTATCGCTTGCGGCGCTGCGTCTATCTTGACGACTCCCAAACTTCTGGCAGCGACACGCAGGCGATGCGTTTCGAGAAGCGCCTGAGCCTGCTGCGGCAACTCCCCAAAACGGTCGATCAACTCCTCCTGGAGCTCCTGCAATTGTTGGGTGCTCTCGGCATTCGCCAGGCGCTTGTACAAGGTCAGCCGTTCATGCACGTCGGGGGCGTAATCGTCAGGCAGAAGCGCCGGCAGATGCAGGTCGATAGCGGATACGACATCGAGCGGCTGGGACAAGTCGGGCTCCTTGCCATCCTTGAGCGACTTGACCGTAGCGTTCAGCATGGATGTGTACAAGGCAAAGCCGATTTCATGGATTTCACCGCTCTGGCTTTCGCCCAGCACCTCACCGGCCCCACGTATTTCCAGGTCGTGCATCGCCAGGAAGAAGCCCGAACCGAGTTCCTCCATCATCTGGATCGCCTCCAGGCGTTTGTGGGCCTGGCTCGATGGCTTGGCATCCTCGTGAGTCAGCAGATAGGCATAGGCCTGGTGGTGGGACCGGCCAACCCGGCCGCGCAACTGATGCAATTGCGCCAGACCGAACTTGTCGGCGCGATTGATGACGATGGTATTGGCATGGGGATTGTCGATACCGGTTTCGATAATCGTCGAGCACAGCAGCAGGTTGTGTTTCTGCTGCGTAAATTCGCGCATGACACGCTCCAGTTCGCGTTCCGCCAACTGGCCGTGGCCGATCACGATGCGCGCCTCGGGCAGCAGCTTTTGCAGGCGTTCATGCATGTTGGCGATGGTAGCGACTTCGTTGTGCAAGAAGTAAACCTGGCCTCCACGCTTGAATTCGCGCAGTACCGCTTCGCGCACCAGGCCGGGCGACCAGCGTGAGACGAAGGTCTTGATGGCCAGCCGCCGCGATGGCGCAGTGGCGATTACGGAAAAATCGCGCAGCCCTTCGAGAGACAGGCCGAGGGTGCGTGGAATCGGCGTGGCGGTCAGTGTCAGCACATCGACTTCGGCGCGCAGCGTCTTCAGAACTTCCTTTTGACGCACGCCAAAACGGTGTTCCTCGTCGATGATGACCAGCCCCAGCCGCAAAAATTGCACGTCCTTTTGCAGCAAACGGTGGGTGCCGATGAGGATGTCGATCTTGCCAGCGGCCAGATCGGCGATCGCTTGCTGTTGTTCCTTTTCGCTGCGAAAGCGCGAGATTTCCGCAACCTTGACGGGCCAGTCGGCAAAGCGATCGTCGAAGGTGCGGTAATGCTGTTCGGCCAGCAGCGTGGTCGGGCATAGCACCGCGACCTGTTTGCCGCCCTGGACGGCAATGAACGCAGCGCGCAAGGCCACTTCGGTTTTGCCGAAACCGACGTCGCCGCAGACCAGGCGATCCATCGGTTTACCCGAGCGCATGTCTTTAACCACCGCGTCGATCGCGGCCAGCTGGTCCGGCGTTTCCTCGAAGCCAAAGCCATCGGCAAAAGCTTCCAGATCGTGCTGCCGGAAGTCGAAACGATGGCCTTGTCGCATCGCCCGCTGGGCATAGAGATGCAACAGCTCTGCGGCAGTGTCGCGCACCTGTTGGGCGGCTTTTTTCTTGGCCTTCTCCCACTGTCCGCTGCCCAGCCGATGCAATTCGACCGCTTCTGGATCGGCACCGCTGTAGCGGCTGATCAGATGCAACTGCGCCACAGGGACATATAACGTATCGCCGCCGGCGTATTCGAGATGCAGGAACTCGCTGCTATCTTCGCCTTCGCCGACGGCGAGATGGGCGAGCCCGAGATAGCGGCCGATCCCATGCGACTCATGCACGACCGGGTCGCCGATCTTGAGCTCCGACAGATCGCGCAACCAGCCTTCGAGATTGCTGCGTCGCGCATCCCGTTTGCCCAGGACACTGCGCGGCCGCGCAGTGGCAGCGTACAACTCGTTTTCCGTGATCAGCGCATGAGCGGTGTCGGGCAACAGGAAGCCGCCCGAAAGTGGCGCTACACCCAGCATCAACTTTTCGTCGCTGGCGAGGAAAGCAGCAAAATCATTGCAGTTGGCAACAGTCAGGCCATATTCCGCCAAATACTCGCGGATCGTCTCGCGTCGCCCGGCCGACTCGGCGAGCAGCAAAGCACGGCCGGGAAAGTCGGCAAGAAATGCTTTTAGCGCGGCCAGGGGATCTTCGGCGCGGCGATCGACCGCGACTGCGCGCAGAGGAACTGCCAGGTTCGCTGCATGATCGGCTGAGGTTGCGGCCGCCAGACATATGCGTGGGAACACTCCGGCAGCGAGAAAAAACTGCTCCTCTGAAAGAAACAGATCCTGTGGCGGCAGCAAGGGACGCGACCGATCGCCGCCCATCATGCGGTGGCGTTCGCGGGTGTCGCGCCAGAATTCCGCGATGGCCGCAGGAACGTCGTGATGCTGAAGCAGCACGACTTGCTCGGGCAGGTAGTCGAACAACGTCGCGGTTTGTTCGAAAAACAACGGCAAATAGTATTCGATGCCGGCCGGTGCGATACCGTTGGAGACGTCTTTGTAGAGTGCGATGCGCGACGCGTCGCCATCGAAAGTCTCGCGACAGCGCATGCGGAACTGCGTGCGTCCGGCTTCATCGATCGGGAACTCGCGGGCGGGCAGGGTGCGAATTTCCGCAACCGGATACAGCGTGCGCTGACTGTCGGCATCGAAAGTGCGAATGCTTTCGATTTCGTCATCGAACAAATCGATGCGGTAGGGCAGTGCGGCACCCATCGGGAACAGGTCGATGAGGCCGCCACGGATGCTGAATTCGCCGGGAGCAACGACTTGTGTGACGTGCTGGTAGCCGCCCAAAGTCAATTGCGCGCGCAACTTGTCGAGCAGCAGGCGTTCGCCTTTTTTTAGAAAAAAGGTATGGGCGGCCAGAAAGGACGGCGGTGCCAGCCGCGTCAAGGCAGTCGTTGCGGCTGTCAGCAGAATGTCGCATTGCCCTTGCGAAACGGCGTACAAGGTCGCAAGACGTTCGGATATCAAATCCTGATGAGGTGAAAAATTGTCGTAAGGCAGCGTTTCCCAATCCGGCAGAAGATGCACGCGCAATTCTGGCGCGAACCAGGCAATTTCATCCAGCAAACGCTGTGCGGCAAGGGGGCTGGCCGTAATTACTGCCAGCATCTGCCCGGTGGCGAGCTTGCCTGCCAGTTGCACGACGGCCAAAGCGTCCGCCGAACCGGCCAGGTTGGGCAGGTCGAGACGCGTGCCCGGTTTGGGCAATGCCAAGGCATCAAGCGGCCTCAATAGCGAGGGCGAACGGGCGGACATGCGCAAGAAAGAAAAAACGGGATAAAAGGCGAACAGGCGGCGAACGGGAAGCGATTATAAGCTTCGATCAGGTACTGCCGAGGAGTTCGAGGAGCTCATTGAAGGATTGTTCGATGGACTTGCCGGTCGTGTCGAGAACTGCATCGGCTTCATTGTAAAGCGCTGCACGTCCGTCGAGAATACGTTGCAGATCCAGCATGGCCTCCTCGGTGTCCCCGCCGGGGCGGGTATCCCCCTGCGCAGCAACCCGCGCCATGTGCTCTTCAGGGGAAGCCTTGATCCAGATCGTGTGGCAGGAGGAAAGCAGGAGATCGAATGTGGCGGGTTCGGAAACGACGCCGCCACCCGGAGCAAGCAAGAAGGCCTCATTGCTCTCGATCACCGATTCCAGACTGCGACGTTCGTAGCGGCGGTAGGCCGCCTGACCGTAGAGCGCAAATATTTCCGGTATGACCATGCCGGCTTCGCGCTCGATGGCTTGGGCAAGTTCCAGAAAAGGCACTCCAAGACGCTTCGACAGCATCGTGCCGAGCGTGGTTTTGCCGGCGCCGCGCAAGCCAATCAGGGCTATCCGCCGACGCCGACTGAGTTTGCCCTTGCCGTCGAACTCGGCAATCAGCAGGTTGCGAGCGCGTGCCAGTTTCTTGGGGGGCAATCGCGCCAGGAACTGGGTGAGCAGGGTGAGTTCAACGGGTTGTTCGGGTTCTTCCCGCACCAGTTCGGGCAATTGATTGCCCATGGCCTGGGCAATCTGGCGCAGCAAAATGATGGAGATGTTGCCGTGACCGGTTTCAAGCTGCGCCAGATAGCGCTCCGAAACGCCGGAGTCCTGGGCCAGGGCCTTGCGCGTCATGCCATGCCGTGCACGAAGTTCGCGGATGCGCTCGCCGAGAATGCGCAGATAATCGTTTTCGGCTACGCTCAGGTCGGGGCGCTGCAACTTTTCGGGACTGTCACTCTTGGGCATGCGGTCCTTGCTGCGGGCGTTGTTAAAACGTCATGAATTATACTTCCTGAGCATTGATTTCAGTGCACTATAGTGATTTTGACGCGGCAGGTTTTGCCTCTACAATTGCGCTTGGTTCGCCTACCATCAAGGAATACTTCCATGACCACAGTGGAGACTTTCACCCGTCAAGTGGCAGAAGTCACGGCGGCGATTGCCGGACATGCTTTGGACAAGACACTGGAAGCACAGCTGAATGCCGAATTTCCGGCGGGCGGGAGTTTTTTTAAAGGCATACGCGACGCCTGCGCAGCCGCAATTGCCGCTGGCTGGATGTGTCAGCAAGGCGAAGGTTCGCGGCGTTTCGGCCGAATCGTACAACCCGCTGCAACAACCCATGGTTTCAGCATTGACGTGGTCGACCTGACCGACATCATCGGTCCGCATCATCGTCATCCCACCGGTGAAATCGATATGATCATGCCATTGACACCAACGGCACGTTTCGACGGTCGCGGCGAAGGCTGGCTGGTTTATCCCCCGAACAGCGCCCACCGGCCGACAGTCAGCGCAGGCCGTGCCTGGATTTTGTATCTATTGCCAAACGGCGAAATTGAATTCACTGACAGCAAATAAACTAAGACTCAAAGGAGAAAGGGATGGGCTATACGATTTCCTCGGCGGATCATGGGACAACCCCACCCGCCGTCACTATTCCGCGTGACTACAATGCCGCCGATGACCTGATCGGCCGCAATCTGACGGCGGGGCGTGGCAGCAAGGTCGCAATCCGCGACGATCGCGGTGAATATACCTATGCACAATTGGCGGAGCGCGTGAACCGCTTTGCCAACGTTCTGGCAGGTCTCGGTGTCAGCATGGAAAATCGGGCTTTCCTTGCCCTTCACGATACGATTGACTTCCCCACGGCATTCCTTGGTTGCGTCAAGGCTGGCGTGGTGCCGATCGCCGCCAATACTTTGCTCACCGAATCCGATTACGATTTCATGCTGCGCGACTGCCGTGCCTCAGTGCTTGTCGTGTCGGCGGGCCTGCTGCCCACATTCCAGCCGCTGCTGGCCAACTCGCCTTTCCTCAAGCATGTCATCGTTTCAGGAGAGATCGCCAATCTGCCTGCGGGCATGCTGCGCCTGACCGATCGCATGACTCAGGCCGCACCCGAGCACAAGACTGCGCCGACCTGCTGCGACGATGCCTGCTTCTGGCTGTATTCTTCGGGATCGACCGGCAAACCGAAGGGAACGGTGCATATCCAAAGCAGCCTGATTCTGACCGCCGAACTGTATGCAAAACCGGTACTCGGCATTTGTGAAGACGACACGGTATTCTCCGCCGCCAAGCTGTTCTTCGCCTACGGCCTGGGCAATGGTCTGACTTTCCCGCTTTCCGTCGGCGCCACGGCGATACTCATGGCCGAACGTCCGACGCCGGCTTCGGTGGGCAAAATTCTGCGCCAGCACCAGCCGACAATCTTCTATGGCGTGCCTACCTTGTACGCTTCGATGCTGGCCAGTCCGGACATGCCGCGTCGCGAGGAACTGCCCAGGCTGCGCCGCTGCACCTCGGCAGGCGAAGCGCTACCAGCCGATATCGGCAGACGCTGGCAAGAGCAGACCGGCATCGACATTCTTGACGGCATCGGTTCGACGGAGATGCTGCATATTTTTCTCTCGAATCGCCCCGGCGACGTGCGCTACGGCAGCACCGGCAAACCCGTGCCCGGTTACCAACTGCGCCTGGTCGATGAAACGGGACAGCTTGTTTCGCGCGGCAATATGGGTGAACTGCAGGTCAGCGGCCCAAGTTCGGCGAT
>Ga0172373_10007894_pt1 | contig 13633 bp, 15 predicted proteins | sample Lak10m_2_FD_114546 | JGI IMG/M metagenome (GOLD analysis project Ga0172373, IMG submission 114546) | Freshwater microbial communities from Kabuno Bay, South-Kivu, Congo - kab_092012_10m | ecosystem: Environmental > Aquatic > Freshwater > Lake | place: Democratic Republic of the Congo... | reverse complement strand
TATAGATACTGATACTAATACTAATGATACACATGGATTAGATGTGGATATTATTAGAAATAAACAATTTGATTTGATTATTAACAGACTATTAATGGTCATTAAGTTAGTTGGAAGATATATTGTGAGTTTGATTACTATTTTGATGTATTCAATCAAATTATTAATGACATTAACAACCAAAAAAATAGAGACACTTACAATAAATCATATTGAGAGAAATAGAGAAAGATATTATTACAAGAAATTAGTGGATGTGTTATGTTATAATATTGGATACATTAATAACAATGTATTAGGATTATATGTGAGAAGTAAAGAAGTAATGAATAAATATAGTGAGATAATACTAACATTTTTGGCAAGATATTCAGACATGAATATTGTAAATAAGATTATTGATAGATTCAGAGATTAATAAGAATCATAATATTTTTTAATTAGATGATATATATCAGATTTAATGTGGCATATATCAAGTATTGATTTATTATTATTATTGAGAATAGTTGGGTCAGTTTTGTAAGTGATTAATGTTTTAACCATATTAATATCGTCATTCATAATTGCATGATGGAATGGGGTATTACCATTTTTATCTTTTAAATTGAAACTATGACCAAATGTATACAATATATCTACAACTAATATATTTTTAGAATTAACTGCATAATGTTGTGCCATAAATCCATAATCATCAATAAGATTACATTTAGACCCTAATAATAGGAGTAAACTGACATAATCAGAATTTCCGATCTTACAAGCCTCATGAATAAGGAAAGTTTTATTGTATTTTTGGTTGATGATATTTTTATTATTTGTGACAATTTTTCTGAAATCGATTGTTTTTTGTGTTTTTAGATAATGGAAAGCATTCATGAGATTTTTTTGGACAATGTCAATACAATAATTATTATTTTTGATTTCATTAAATGAGGATTCTGATATAATCAATATTTTTGTATCAATAATGAATTCTTGATCTATTAATTCATCATCTAAATTATTATTAGATTGTTTTATAATAAGATTTTTTGTCATACTTAGCTTTAGTTATCTTTACAAATGATATTAATATTATATGTGGATTGAAGTAAGATATAATGAATTAAACTATAAAACGGATAATTCATAATTATGAAACGAAAGGGAATTTTTTAAATAATATAGGATAACTTTTTTCTAGAAGATTAATATAATTCCTAATGTCTATGGCAGATAATAGATTAAATGTAAATAATGGCGAACAAACCGACGAATCAACTGTTTCATCAGCATCTGATATGTTTGATAAATATCGTCATGGAACTGAAAATTTTGTTTCAAGATACAAATGGTGGATTATTTTGGTAATATTAGTTTTGTTATTGGCATATCTTTACAACAAGAAATCTGAAACTGGCGAATCAGTCTTTTCAAGCCAACCCACTGTCTTAGCTCCTTCTGTAGTTAATGTAGCACCTACAACTGATGTTTCTGCTCAAAGACTCATCAATGAATTCTTTAATTGAATTCTTTAATTAAATTAAATTCCAGAAATATTATTGAATCGTTTTAATAAATAATGATTCAATCAAATAGAAGATTTTCAGAAAGATATATATAATCATGCCAGAATCTGAAACTGATACAAAACAAAAAGATAATTCAATTACTGCAAAAGAAATCACATTTAGTTTGTATTTCATTTTTATGTTAATTGCACTAATTTCATTTAGTATATGGTTAGCATATCCATTAGAAAATGAGACAAAATCAATGTGGATGTTTGGCATTATAGCACTAGGTTATTGTATATCATTAATAACATATTTTACTAACCACATGACTATTTCATTTGCAAGTTTCCTAATTATGACAATATTATCAATTAATCATGTTATTGATACAGAATTTAAAGTCATATCAGAAAAATATGTTGATGGTTTGATTATTCGTGAGAAGGTTAATAGTCCTGCAGGATTAGTTACACTAATTTCCTCATTTATTGGTATCGGTTTTGGTTTGGTCTCTTATGCTAATAATAAATAAAATCAAATAACAATATTAAACGACAATTGTATTAAAACTGTTACACTGTTTACATTCATTTCCAATATAATGGAATTCTACATCAGACATTGAATCACAATCATTACAAAGTATTTTGACTGATTTCTTAAGTTCATCATTCAAAACAGTCATGTTTATTTCTTCTCTTATTTTGGAAAATATATCTCTTGTATCACAAATACTTTTTAAACATTCAGGACATTTATATGTATTTTTGATCAAGATATTATAACAATCCATATGCATAATATGATTGCATTTCATTATTAATGAAATATCTGAATTAATATTCGTCTGACATACACTACAATCTTTTTCAGTAATGTTAATATTATTGGATTTACATATATGTGATTTTTTCAATACACATTGATTACATTTTGAGCAGTGTTTATAATCAGTCTTTTTGCCTAAATAACAATAACACATATTACATTTATTACAATGTTGATAATTATTATTTCGATTAGTCATTATTTTGCATTTATTGCATATATATTTTGAGAATTTATCACCACATTTATTGCATTTATTAGAAAATTTCTGTTCGTTCTTACAATTCATACAAACAATTTTATTGATGTGTTTTGGTTCAATATAATGTTCTGATATTTTGTGTTCAGTTTTTTTATCTGAATTGAAATACAGTTTAGTTATGGCAATATTATGGCATTTATGACATCCATAACACTTTGAACATTTATCACATATTACTTTGCATTTATTGTAATAATGCTCACATGAAAATATTTTACTTAATATTTCATTATAATCATTTGTATCATCTTCATCTGTATCCTTATCTGTATCATTCTCATCTGAATTTTCTTTTGTGTCACTATCACTACTATAATAATATTTTTCCTCTTGATCTAATTGATCTAAATCCTGATTGTCAATATCATTATCAGAATCTTGACTCATATTAATTAATTATTTATGAATTATTCCACAAATAATTAAACTTTCAATAAATAAATCAATTTTTATGTTCTGAAAACTGTCTCCATTCTGAATATTGCCGGCTGTTTATCATCTTCTTCAGAATTATCATCTGAATCCTGTTCAGAATTTTGAGATGAATTATCATCATCTTCTTGATCTTCTTCTTCATTTGCATTAGGTTCATCACTTGATTCTTCATCATTGTCATCAGATACATCATTATTATCATCAGATCCATCATTATCATCAGATACATCATTATCATCAGATACATCATTAGAATCATCATTATTGTCAGAGTCAGTATTAGATGTGTTGATAATACTATAGAAACTGTTAGTGATTGATTTGAATGTGGAGTTTTGGATAGTTCTGAATATAATGAATGATAACATTGTTTCCATATTTGTTAAATCTTGTGTATTATTGGCTTTAAATACAACACAATTCTTCACATATTTTCCAATAATGTTGTAAATTTGATTATATTCAGGTCCTGCTGATGAAAACCAATATGCATTTGAACAACGATTATAAATAGGATAGTATTTCTCTAATGAATCCAATGGATAACGTTTTTGATATTGAGTATAATATTCTCTATCAACTTCAACATATGTGTCAATAAGATCATTGGTCTTTACACCATTACTCACAAATACACAGTAATATGTTTCATTATGTAGATCTGTCTTCAATCTAAATTTTCTAATATCGTAGTTCGCATTCTCAAATTCTGGAATATAAGTATCCTTTGTCATTGATTTAGATCTCAATTTATATTTATTGCACAAATCATAAATCTTGTCATTAATATTCACTGTATAATCTTCATATTTAACTCTATAGAAATTTCCGCCTTGTCCTTTATCGTCTGTTTCAAAAACAATTCTGGCACTTTGATCAAAATTATACATCAGATTATTAATTCTATCTGCAATTCTCATATTCAGACTATTTAGTTCGTTTTGTAGATTCAAAAACATAGTTCCAACTGAACCATTATCTAATGATCTCACAATTTCATTCTTCCTTCTGTTAATAATGTGTTGATTAATATATCTCTCCAAAAGATCAAATTTAATTGATTTCAATTCAGTCAGATGTTTCAAATTATCTAATGATTTTTTCGCATTCTGACGCAAAATAGATACAAATCTATTGACATCATTATCTGCATCATTCTTATTATAATTTGATTTGATTATATATGCATTTTTGTCTTTGTATTTCTCTAGATTTTCAATCCATTTGTTAATCAAACAAGCTAACATAACAAAATCAAAAATGATAAAACACAAAATAATTGGGTCTGTAAACAATTCAATGATGAGATCGAACATATTTGTATTGAATTGATTGTTAATATTATTATTTCATTAAGTATTATTTAATGATATTAATTATTAAATAATTCAATTTTTATAAATAAATTCATTTATGTTTTGATAAAATGACTCCAAAAAATATATGTCATAAAAATCATATACACTGCAAAAAATGTCATATCCCAAATATTCATTCCTATGTTGTCTTTATTATTTATCTGATTTATCTGATTTGTCTGATTTGATTGATCATCAAGAATATCAGAACCGGGATATGTTGACATAACAATTTGTTTTTGTATCTCAATTACTGGCAATTTAATATTAAGTGAATCAATTTCAGTCTTAGTTGTTTCTTTAAGCATGAAATATTTCCCATTATAGAACCCAAATTTCATGTAATATTGTTTCACTCCTTCTCCAGGAATGACTGATAATTTATTGTATCCTAATGAATCAGCCAATACAAATGCATGATGTAATAATCTTGTCCCAAATCCTAAATGTTGTTGTGAATTGACTTTATTATCATTATTATTGACTTTAAGTGCATCACCATAAACATGAAGTTCTCTAATTGTGGCACGACCAATTAATTCTTCAAAAACAATATTCTTATTTTTAATATTTGTTTCATCAAAAATATTATGTTGTCCATCTTTTGGAGTTTGTCTATTAAGATGATATCCTGTATTAGATGAAATTCTTAATCTCAAAAATCCAATCAATTCATTATTATCTGTAATATATTCCAAAAAATATTCATGACCTCCAGAAGCATTGTATCTTGTTATTCTTATTTTGGTTTTGTTAATATCAATCTTCTTCTTCTTGATCTCACGACATCTAATACATCCACATTTTAATCCTTTATCTTTCATCATCTTTTCAATTCTTTGTCTACCACCCATATCAGAAATACCACCAAGAATATATGATTCAGGAATATCACGAATAAGTCTATTGATCCTAACTGAATTAGGAATTTTAGATTTAGTATTAATCAATAATTCAATTAATGGATTCGTTTTCTGATCTTTTTTAATGTCACCATATGGTGTATGTAATCCTCTCTCAAAATCATCCTTAATACCAGTCCAATCCATAACCTCACATGGATATATTTTAACTTGGTCCGGTGCATATCTATCTGTATGGAATGTCTCATCAAACATATATTGATCTTCCTTGACCATATCAAATTTCCAATCAATATCATCCTTACCAAAAGTCAAGTCAACTTGCTGATGTGATGTAAGTTTTCTAATATTCTTCTCTTCAAAATCTTTTGTAAATGGTTTGGGAAGATCCGGCATTAAATGAATATCAACCTTAAAGCCACAGTTTTTAAGTAATTCAATAGCATAGATAGATGTTAATGCCGAACATGCTCTTTGGACTCTATTTAAAACTCTATTATTAGTATGTTGAATCCCTAATTGAATTCTTGTCACACCATATTCTCTTAGTTCAATAAGATTTGTAGGAGTGATACAATCAGGTCTTGTTTCAATTGTCAATCCAATAACTCTACATGAAGATGTCTTATTAATTTCCATTTCACGTTTTAAACTGTAAGTAGGTCTATCTCTATTCCCATGAACAGTATTAAATCCTTTGTATAATAATGTCATAAACATTTTTCGATATGTTTTCGGATATGAATGAAATGTTCCACCTAAAACAATTGCTTCTGCTTTATCATTGACATGACCAGTAGCACTATAAGCAGTAGCCCTTGAATAAATTTGTTTGACTGTATCATAATCAACAGATCTTGCTCTATCCAATCCAGGTTCACCATCAACATATGATTTAGGTCTTCCTTTCTGACTTGGACAATATCTGCAATTATGTTTACAACTGAAATTTTCATATTCACCCTTATTATTTAATTTCCACATTGGATGAGTGAAAATTGCATAAACATTCACCCCCGAATGTGATCTAAATCCATTGATTTGTAAAAATCCCCTAATTGTATTGCAAATAGGTTCATTCTTCTCATGGCAAATCTTTGTATACATGTAGTATATGTCATTCTTATTATAAATCACTTTATGTTTTCTTCCCATAGTCCTATTTAGTTCATCAAAACTATATTGTTCTTTAGTTGAGTTCTTTTTATCTATCATATCCAACATATCAAGAGTGTATGCCTTTAATTTGATCTTGTCAACTGACTCAAAACCTTTATAAATTGGTTCAGTCGGTTTATTGATATCATCAATCTTATTCTCAAATGCTTCATGTTTGTAGTATGGATTGTCTTCTTTGAGTTGTTTCCAACAATCCCCATGAATTTTTGCCAAATCAATATCATTATCAAACATTTCGTCACTGTAATTTTTTGATGAGTCATCTTCTGCATCAATTGATTTTGAATATGCCTCAAAGGATTTATCATTTAATTGTTCTGGTGTCAGTATTTGTGTAATCGTCTTGGATTTTCCAAGATCCTCAATATCGAAAATCTTGGATTCTTTCCTCTCTAATGACATCAAAATAAGTGTTATTGTGAAATGATTACAATAAATATATTACCAATTCTTCATGAATTATTATGATTAAATCATTTTCAATTTTTTCAATAAATAAAATTACAATTGTTTTGGATCTTCTTTCAATATTTCTTTTGCTTTTTCAGAAAATATATCATCCATTTCAAATGTATCTAGTTCATTATCAACACAATTGAACTCTATAAAGATCACTTTCTCAGATGATTGAGTCGATAAATTTAAGGAAATATCAAGTGCTACACTCTTTTCTGGAAACTTATCTTTATGACTCTCAATATAATCATTTATTACTTTGAATTCATCAGAATCATTATCCACTTTTTTGAAAGTATATGTATTGACAATACATTCACATACATTATCAAATATGAAACATCTATATTCATTTTTCATATCAATGTTGTTATTCCATTTATTTAATATAATTGCAAAGTCTCGAAAGTCTTCCAAATCTTCAGCTACTCTATCACTCTTAGTCATAATATCCAAAATGTCATCAATGTTATTTGCATATAGAATTGGTCCAATTATTCCAGGTCTTCTTACATCTTTTGGTGATAATGTTGACAATCTAAAAAATATCTTATCATTTTTATTTTTGCAATTGTCTTTGATATACTTATTCATATTTTGAACATGGACATTGAAACATGACTTTTCATCTAATAACATCTTATAATCATCTTTATTATGTGCATCGATCATTAGTTTGATTTGGTCTTTAGAAAGTTCAAATATACCCATATTTTTAGTCCAATATTCACCCCATTTATGGACATGTGCAGAATTTAATTTTTGTGTCATGATTGAATGATTGAATGATTGAATGATTTATTCTTATTCATATTTCTGTGGATAATTGTAATAATATTCAATTTTTCAATAAATAAAATTAGTCAAAATAATTCTCTGTTTCAGATGCCATGTTTTGTAACATACATTGAATACTGTCTCTATTTAGTATTGTATTATTAGCTGTATTATTGGCAGTATTATTATTGGTATCAGTATTTGTATCATATTGATCTGTCTGTAGTTTTGGTGTTTTAATTATTTTTTGTTTCTTTATTTTTTCTGGAATATGTCTTTTCTCTTCATGATTATTATTCATATTTAATGTTTCAGTCTGAATAATACTGTAATTATTATTCAGTCCATATTTTTCCATATTATCTGTATGAATATTGACAAGATCATATTCATTATCAGCATTATAACCATCAAACTCATCTAAACCAAATTCATTTTGATATTTAGGAGGAATTGCAATTTGATCCATAACTCTCACTCTGGGATATGGATCTCCATAATATTCGAGAATATTATCATCACCATAACCATAACCAATACCAATTTCATGATTAATAGCAGGGATTTGACAATGATTATTGTCAATAATGTTTTCAATTTGTTCATCAATTGTATGATTGAATTTTTGTGTAATTACAATATACTCAATATTGCAATATTCATAACTGTCAGTTATTAATTCTTTATCTAGATTATATACATCTACAATATATTTGATTAATTTGGTTTTGTCTTTGAAATCATATTGGATAGTTTCATTACAGTCTCTAACAGAATACATATTAGTTGATTGTGAATACATTATGTTGAAATATCTATAATCTTTGTATACAATGACACAATAATCACCATAAGTATGTATGTTATTGGGAATAATTGAATCTTGTGATTTGCATTCTTTAAAAGATCTGACAGATATTTTGTTTATTTCTGATAATGGTATGTCAGTATTACGCATCATACCGTCAAATGTCATTTGATCTGTCATTGATAACATTGCAGATGAAATAATAGCCTTTTCTAAATTCTCTCTATGTTGAATATCAGTGAGTTTATTATTTCTAAAAAAATCACTGGCAGTTATTAACGAAAAAAATGGTGATGCATTTCCAATTTTTGCCTTTGGGTAATCACTAAATGTTTTCCCAAAAGATTTATCATATTGTGTGACTGTCTCAAAATAACTATCACATAAATTATTTGGTGTGGTCTTAATAACACTAGATTGTTCAAGAGATGAAGCAATATCAGTCATGATTCTTTTAATTATTATGATTAAGTTTAATATATATTTAATATATTACTCAATCTAATAATATTATGTTCAATTTTTTTACTTATTAATAAAGATTGTGATCTGATACATATTTATTAATTAATTCATATGATAAATTAGTTATGGATGTTTTGACAACATTAGACCACGGGACACAATGGATATATTCATTTGAATTTATTTTGATTTTTTGTGAATTTGGGCTAACCATTTTTTTGGAAAATATTATAACCTGATCATAAATAGAATTAAAACAAATAAATAATGTGTCCTCTGAATATTTCATTTTCCTTTCATAAATAAATGGGAGTTTATATGGAAATTCCGTTCTCCATTCTGAATATACTTGCAACTCTATATATTTAAATGGAATCTTATCCGTTATGACTATCATATCCTCTTTATAAATATCAGTATTATCTGTAATATCCTCCTTAAATATACTCTTAATATGTTCCCTTGATTTTTTATCATATTTCTCATATAATGTTTTGTCAAATATTTTGATATTCCCTATCATCCCATCAATCTTTTTGTATTTATTTCTATTATTGTGATTATTGTAATTATTCTGATAATTATTATCATTATTTATTAGATGTTTTACTTTATTTAATTTTTTCCTAAATAGTTCTGTTCTCTTCTTTTCATCATCATTAGATGGCAATATGCCTGACATTTTTACCTTTAATAACTATATTCATTAGATAGACAACAAGGAGGAGGATATTATTATTTAATAATAAATAAAAATGCCATTAGAGTTCCAAAATAAAATCTTCTTCATAATCACTGTCATATGCATCTACATCTGAAACATAATCAATATCATTTATTTTGACATTGTCAATTGGTTTTGATATTTCTATTTTGGTTTCATCATCTTTATAAATAGATGGTTTAATTCCTAATTTTGCTTCACATAATAAACATTTGCCATAATTACTAACTCTTTGACAAGATTCAGCATCATGTTTGTCTGTAAAATTATCAATATAATATCTCAAACATTCAGTTTCATTTTTAGATAAGTCCTTGCATTCTGTAAATCTCTTAATTGAATATGAGATATAACAATGTATACAAATTGTCATGTCTTGAATTGATAAATTGAATTTATTTTGATGAACATATCCAATATTAGTGTAATATCTTTGGCAACAATCTGATAATTTGTATTCTGTCCGTTGTTTTAACTTATCATATTCCCTTTGCGATAATCCATCATGATGTTTGTCATTATTGGGATTTTTCCGTTCAGTTTCCTTCTCTTCTGAATCATTGTCATCTTCTTTGTCAGAATAATCATTTGGGCGAAATCCTTCATCCACTTCAATATCAGTATCATAATCCGACATTTATTTTAGAAATAAGTTTAAAATAAATGATTCTTTTTAATTAATTAATTGATATATGTAAGTTAACTTATGATTATCTATTTCAATTTTTATTTATTAAATATCATATTCACTAACTGTATCAAAATACATCTCCACTAATGGTTTCCTGAATAATCTAATCTTTTTCGATATTTCATCAATATTATTCATATCCTTTGGATTTGTTGAATATTCCTTCTCTAATCTTACCCATGATTTATATAAATCTCTATAATAATCCCTTTTTGTATTGTCCTTTTCTAAACTAACGGCTTCCTCTAAAAATCCATCTATTGTCAAGAAATGCTTCCTAATACAGTCTTCACATCTTTTATTTTTGTTATTAAGATGATCTTCTAATAATAAACATTGTTTGGCAGTTTCTCTCATATTGAATCTTGGATCTAATATTGGATGTAGATCACTATTCCCACATTTTCCCGCTTCACATTTCCCATTAGTATCATTTTCCTTCTTACAATCTTGATCTTTACTCACTTCTTCATTTATTGAAAATGGTTCTGTTATATCTCTTTCAGATTGTGACTGTTCAGAGAATGTATTTTTGGAAAATTTATTTTCAGAGAGTTGTTGTTTATTATTAAATAAATACTCCATTAATCTGTCCATCAAACTTCTTGGTCTGTCATGAGTTGTCATTTTAGGTTCAATTTGATTATCATTTTGATTGTCAATTTGATTATCATTTTGATTCTCAGTATCAACTGTTGTTGAATTATTCATAATATTCGGATTCAGTGCCAAATAAATTAATATTAGTATTATCAATATTAGTAATAGTATTTTTGTCATTTTGACTATTCTATTATCATTACTACATAAAATAATATCATCATGTCATAGTTTATTTATATTATTTCGTTTTAATTTTAATTTGTTCATATTGTCTTATTAATTCTTTTTGATGTTCTGATCTTAATTGATCTATTTTATTATTATATGATATTGTAAGGTCAACTATATCATTTTTGAGTTTTAAAATAGTGTTATTGAGTTCATCAATAAGTTTGTTCTTTTGGAATATTATTTCTTCAAATGGATCTGATTTACTATTATAATATTTTGGTTCCTTCTTATAATTTTCATATTTAGTCACTAGTTTTGCTAATTTCTCTTCTTGATCCTCTTGATTTATAATTCTATCTCTTTGTTCAATAACTGATTTCAATTTATTATTATCCATACCTGATACTTAATTTATTAGATATTATAATTATAGATATTTTTTATGGATTCCAAATCTTCCAAATCTAATGAAACTGACAAATCAAACAAATCAAACAAATTAAATAAATCCATAAAAACTGTTAATAGTAATATTGTTGTCCCATCTAATAAACCCGGAGCCTATAAAAAAGATTATCTAGTTATAATTCCTAATTCAGATGATAAGTGTTTTACATCTATTGAAAGTTATCAAGTGTTTGCTGTAATGTATGATGGTAAAACCGTTGTATTAATTGTCATTTTCCGAAAAGATAATCCCATTCCTTCTATTGAATATCAAGAATCCGATCTTGATCCAAGTATTTTAATAAACAATATTTATCTCTATCAAGTTGGCCGTAATAGAAGTAATTATTTACGTAAAATGGCTAGACTTGTCAATAATAAAAATAATTTACAAGATCTTAATGTTGTTACTGATGATCGCACTAATATTGAAAAAAATCATCTCTATGAAGATATTATTAGTGATGTAGATCAATACATATATACATTATTTATTATTGTCTCTAATGAGTCATATATTACAACCTCCTCTAAAACTCTGATTAATGAAGCTGTTAATGTTATGTTATTATTTTGATAAATAAATTTAATTAAAAATGAATAGTTATTCCTGCATCAATATGACATCCACCATGAGACTCACAACCACCATGAACACTAATATCACCTGACCAATTAGATGATTTATTACTTGTATGCGCTTTTGCACTTGTGGCATTTACAGTGTTTGTGGTATTTGCTACATTTGTATTAGTATGAGTAGTATTAGTTGTGTCAGTATTAGTATGATTGCCATAAGATGTTGGAATACCAATAGGTTGGTTCTGTTGATTGTGAATCTTGTTAGTAATAATTACAATTTGACTTGTATTTCCAGTATGTCCTGTTTGATTAGTTTGCACAATATGACTTGATTGACTTGTATGATTGGTATGTTTAATTGCTCCAATTTTTACAGTATGTGAATTCTGAATATGATGACCATTTGATTTAATAGCACCAATATGAAAATAATTGTGGTTGTGGCTAATATTATTGATTTCAATATGCATTGTAGAGTTGGTTTATGTTATGTTATTAATTAAGATTAAGCATTATTAAGTAATTAATATTAATTTCAATATTTTGTAATAAAAAATATTGAAACTTTAAATAGCTATTATCTATAATACAAACTGGACTATATATTCTTTTAACAATAAAGAACAAATACTAATATGTCAGGTATCGAACTTTTAATAATTGGTAGTGTTGCCGCTAACACAGTCTATAGTATTGGACATAATTCTGGGTTTTTCTCTTGGGTTGGTCGAAAATGGAGATTGTTATTTAAATCCAGATGTGTATCAATTTCATATCATGGCAATCCAGAAATAGTTTATTACATTCTTAAAGCATTGAATTCAATCAAGGATCAAAAATGTAGTGTAATGGTAACTGTTAATATTAATGGAAAGTCTGAAGTGTTTTGTATTCCAGAATTTGGAACAGAAATTTATGTCACAACCAAATATGGAACACTGTATATTAAATCTATTTCGTTGGATGGCTATAATTTGACAGCATTTGAGTTGTCTAGTTCTTCAGCAGATTCAGATATTATTGATATCTTTATGAATAATATTATTAGTCTACATAAACATATGTTTAGTGACTCCACAATTAAGTATTATCACAAACTTGCCACTAATTTAATTGAAGAGAAAAATAATGTCAAATCACTTGTAACCAAAAATGATGTGTTTGATGAAATATTCACCGAAACTAAATCACTTGATATTGAATCAAAACATGAATTAATTCATAAATCAAAAGATGATGTAAAAGAAGAAACCAAAAATGATAATAAATGTTCTAAATCTGAAATTTTAGACAACAATATTGACCAATTTGTAGCACTTGCCACTATAATGAAAACACAAACTGATCAACTATTGCCATTAACAGATCATTCAGATAATGTCAATATTGATCCATCATTAATGTAATTAGCCAGAATAACAGATCTAATCATATGTTAAATAAGTATTGTTAATTATGTTTGAAGAATTAATTGGAATATTA
>Ga0172373_10007893_pt1 | contig 13634 bp, 7 predicted proteins | sample Lak10m_2_FD_114546 | JGI IMG/M metagenome (GOLD analysis project Ga0172373, IMG submission 114546) | Freshwater microbial communities from Kabuno Bay, South-Kivu, Congo - kab_092012_10m | ecosystem: Environmental > Aquatic > Freshwater > Lake | place: Democratic Republic of the Congo: South-Kivu... | reverse complement strand
CGGTCGAAGGTGGAGACGCGCTCTGCGCCCTCGCCGATAGGGAAGAGAACGGTAAGGGTCTTGCCGAGCGAGAAGACGATCACCTTCTTCTCTTCACCGGCGCCCTCAGTTAAACCTTGACCCGATGGAAGCGTGTTCACATCAAGCTTGACCCAGTAGTTACCGGTCTTATCGACGGAGTAAGTCCAACGCCCTTGCGCATCGGTCGTGACCGTGCCGAGTTGGTTCGTTGTGTCACGTACGGTGAGCACGACTCCCTCAAGTGGCTTCTTCTCTGAGTCGAGCACTGTGCCACCAAAAGTGGTCACCTCTTCGGCTGAGGCATGGGAAGAGAGGAAGAGTGGGGTGAGAAAGGCAAGCGCGAGGATGACGACTCCACGGCGCAGAAGCTCAAAGAGCGAACGGGAAGAGCTTCGTGTTGCGCTCTTCGATCTTGTCGCAGATCTCACGATCAGGCGTGACTCCTCAGCGTCGAGTGCTTCCGTTTAGGTGGGTCAAGAGATTCTGGGAATCCTAGCCAAGCCCTATCCGGTAATCATCACTTTCGGGAGGGGAATTTGACCCTTAGGCAAGCGGTTTCGGCGGCCTATCAAGGATCAGGCAGGTCAACCTCGCGGTACAGGTCTTGACGCCTTCATCTGTCGTGATGACGATCTCGTAACAGGTGACGGTCTTACCTCGTGAGATGGCGGTCGCTACTCCAGTGACGAAACCTTGAGTCGCAGATTTGTGATGGGTGCAAGAGATCTCGATGCCCACCGAAGTCCTATTGAGGCCGGCATGGAGTTGCGATGCAATCGATCCAAGACCTTCTGCGAGGACTGCATTTGCGCCACCATGGAGGAGGCCGATGGGTTGGCGATTGCCCTCCACCGGCATTCTGCCGACGACACGGTCCGGCGAAGCTTCGAGAATCTCGATTCCCATCTTCAACCCAAGTTCGCCACTCCCACGTTTCATGAGGAAATCCATGTAATCAGCGATCGAACCATCATCGGACATGTGGCGATGATAAGGGAATCCCTCGCTGTGGCACACTCGCTGATGTGGGTAGATCACAGGATGAGGCCAAAGGCTCGCCTCGCACGATCCTCCTGCTCGACGGTCACTCGCTCGCCTATCGAGCCTTCTATGCCTTACCGGTGGAGAACTTCTCTACCTCCAGCGGACAGCACACCAATGCGATCTATGGATTCGCCTCCATGCTGATCAACCTCCTGGCACAGGAGAAACCGGATCAAGTGATCGTCGCATTCGATGTGTCCCGCAAGACATTTCGCATCGAGAAGTTTCCAGAGTACAAGGCCAATCGCGCTAAGTCTCCGGAAGAGTTCAAATCCCAACTCTCCTTCATCTCCGAGATCCTTGATGCCTTCGGTATCCCAGTGATCGAGCGTGAGGGATATGAGGCAGACGATCTGATCGCAACGCTTGCAAAAGCCGCCCTTGATGGGGATGCAACGACACAAGTGTTGATCACGACTGGAGATAGGGATTCCTTCCAGTTAGTGCGACCTGGTGTCACCGTCCTCTATCCGAAGAAAGGCGTGACCGATCTGGCGCGGATGGATACCCAAGCGGTCATAGATCGCTATGGGATCTCACCCCAGCAGTACCCGGACTTCGCAGCACTTCGCGGAGATCCGAGCGATAACTTGCCCTCGATTCCTGGCGTTGGTGAGAAGACTGCGATGAAGTGGATCCAAGAGCATGGCTCGCTCGCGAGCCTTGTCGCGGCTGCCGACCAAATCTCCGGGAAGGCGGGGGAGTCTCTTCGCGGTGCGCTCGCCCAAGTCCTGCTCAATCGCGAATTGACTCATCTCGTCGATGATGTGCCCATTGCGAGCGAGGAGAGAGCGGAACTTCTTGAAAGATCGTGGCCGGGCGTCGATCGAGAGAAGGCGCTACGTATCTTCGACGACCTCGAGATCAGGACCTTACGAGATCGGATCTCAAAACTTCCTGCCGCGACAACTTCTCCTAGCGGAAGCAGAGATCGCGAATCAGATGGAGTATCTATTGGAACGAGTCCGGTTAGAGAAGAGAGCGACCTCTCGGTCTCGAAAGTAAATGAGGATCAACTCCTTGCAGAGATGAAAGGCGAAGTGGCGATCCTTGTTGCACCTACAACGGGTTTAGGGGATGCGATAGCGATCTCACCGCAGGAGGGTGTCGTCATCTGGGGCGAAGTCCGATCTGCATCCAATTTTCTAACCAAAGCCCTCACCCTCGGTGGTTGCACCATCTTCGGTCACGCGCTCAAGAGCCAACTTCACGGAGTAGATCAGCACATCACTCTTGAACTCTCTTTCGATACCGAGCTGGGGCGCTATTTGCTCAACCCAGGACAGCGCGAGATGGATCTCGCTGAGATCGTGCGCGAGGAGTTCGGTTACGGGGCCGATGAAGATGTCCCGAAGGAAGTGGATCTCTTCTCTGAGAACCCCTTCGATCCCACTATCGCTTCATTCCTATGGCCGCTCCGTCAACGAATCCAAAGCCAACTCGAGAAGAGCGATCAGTTGAAACTTCTGGACCGGATGGAGCTTCCGCTCACTCTCATCCTTGCCCGGATGGAAGATCGAGGCATCGGGTTCGATGAGAAGAAGGCGCGTTCACTGAGAGATCACTTCGAGAGCGAGGTCAGGAGCAATAGTGATGCTGCATTCACCGCAGCAGGTCACGAATTCAACGTCAACTCGCCGAAACAGTTGCAAGTGATCCTCTTCGATGAACTCAAACTTCCGAAGACGAAGCGAATCAAGAGCGGCTATAGCACCGATGCCGATTCACTCCTCTGGCTCTACCAGGAGACTAAACATCCTCTCCTGACCGCACTACTTCGAATCCGTGAGGTTGGAAAGCTTTCGAGCATCATCGATGGACTGATCACATCCTCGCGAGATGGCAGGATCCACACCACATTCCAACAGACTGTCACTGCAACGGGACGCCTTTCATCGATCGATCCGAATCTGCAGAACATCCCGATTCGATCCGACGAAGGGCGAAGGATCCGGGAATGCTTCGTCGCTAAGAGTCCTTATAAATCTCTCTTGACCGCGGATTACAGTCAGATCGAGATGAGGATCATGGCCCATCTATCAAAGGATGCGGATCTGATCGCTGCCTTCGCCTCTGGCGAAGATCTTCACAACACAGTCGGTGCGAGGGTCTTTGGAGTCTCACCTTCGGCTGTCACCGCTGATCAAAGGCGCACTATCAAGGCAATGTCCTATGGCCTCGCGTATGGACTCTCCGCCTATGGATTGGCGCAACAACTTGACCTCTCACCATCGGAAGCGCAGAAGTTGATGGATGATTACTTCGCGCGCTTCGGTGGGATCCGTGACTATCTCCAGGATGTCGTTCGGCAAGCACGTGCCAAGGGACATACCGAAACCCTGTTGGGGCGAAGGCGCCTCCTTCCGGATCTCACAAGTGAGAATCGACAGCGACGCGAGATGGCCGAGCGAATGGCTCTCAACGCTCCGATTCAAGGTTCTGCTGCAGACATCATCAAGTTGGCGATGTTGGCTCTTGAGCGCTCGATCAAGGAAGAGGGCCTTCGCTCGCAGATGATCCTTCAAGTCCACGATGAATTGATCCTCGAAGTCGCGCCTGGGGAAGAGGAGCGATTGGAATCGATCGTCAAAACGGCGATGGGAGAGGCCTTTTCCCTCGATGTTGCCCTTGAGGTCAATGTCGGTATCGGAGAGAGCTGGGAAGCCGCTGCCCACTGAGGTCAGTTTGACCCCCGCGAGTGTCGCTAAGTACCCTTCACCCGCTTCTTAGCTCGGTATTCGCTGGATCTGTCATCTCGACACTCAATCCGTCGGAAATCTCTCCAAGAGGCATGTCCCTGTCCCTACCAATCCCTTGTCCAACGGAGCATCTTGTCCACTAACGTCACACTCAACGATGTCGGTACTGCTGAGGATTTTCTCGCAGCGATCGAAGGCACAATCAAGAATTTCAACGACGGAGATCTCGTATCCGGGATCGTCGTACAGGTAGACCGCGAGGAAGTACTTCTCGATATCGGCTACAAGACCGAAGGTGTGATCCCATCACGCGAACTCTCCATCCGTAATGACCTCGATCCTTCAGAGATCGTCAAGGTCGGAGATCGCGTCGAAGCTCTCGTCCTGACCAAAGAGGACAAAGAAGGTCGTCTCATCCTCTCCAAGAAGCGCGCTCAATACGAAAAGGCGTGGGGAGAGATCGAAGAGAAGAAGAATCGTGACGAGGTCGTCGTCGGAACCGTCATTGAAGTCGTCAAGGGCGGCTTAATCGTCGACATCGGTCTTCGTGGCTTCCTCCCAGCATCGCTGGTGGAGTTGCGTCGCGTCCGTGACCTCACTCCCTATATCGGCAAGCAGGTCGAGGCTCGCATCATCGAGTTGGACAAGAACCGCAACAACGTCGTCCTCTCTCGTCGCGCTTACCTCGAGCAGACACAATCCGAATCTCGCACCTCCTTCCTCAACCAACTCCAACGAGGTCAGGTACGTACTGGAACGGTTTCATCCTTAGTCAACTTCGGCGCATTCGTCGACCTGGGTGGCGTTGATGGACTTGTTCACGTCTCAGAACTCTCATGGAAGCACATTGATCATCCAAGTGAAGTCGTCGCAGTCGGCGATGAAGTGACGGTCGAGGTCCTTGAAGTCGACTTCGAGCGCGAGCGGGTCTCGCTCTCACTCAAGGCGACCCAAGAGGATCCTTGGCAGGCATTCGCTCGTACCCACACCATCGGTCAAGTAGTACCGGGTGAAGTGACCAAGTTGGTTCCATTCGGTGCGTTCATTCGTGTCTTCGATGGCATCGAAGGATTGGTCCATATCTCCGAATTGGCAGAGCGCCATGTCGAGATTCCGGAGCAGGTAGTCCAGGTCGGCGATCAACTCTTCGTCAAGGTCATCGACATCGATCTTGAGCGACGTCGAATCTCGCTCTCACTCAAGCAGGCCAACGAGGGGCACGATGTCGAGATCGAAGCATTCGATCCGACTCAATATGGCATGCCTGCTCGTTATGACGAGAGTGGCAACTTCATCTACCCAGAAGGTTTCGATTCCGAAACCCAAGAGTGGAAGCCAGGATTCGAGGCACAGCGCGAGGAGTGGGAGCGTCAATACGCCGAAGCTCAGGCTCGTTTCGTTGCCCACAAGAAGCAGAAGGCTGAGGCGAAGGCAGCAGATGCCCTCGCAGCGACTGCAGAAGGTGCTGAGTCATCCGAAGCGACAACCGAGGGAGCAGGCGAGTAGTTTTCCTCCTGTGTTGACCGTAGCTCTCACTGGAGGGATCGGTTCAGGGAAATCGCTCGTAGGTGAATATCTCGCAGCGCTCGGCGCGATCGTGATCGATTCCGATCAACTCGCACGCGAAGTGATCGAGCGGGGCAGCGAAGGCTACGACCAAGTCGTCTCACGATTCGGTGACACCATCCTCAAAGATGGTGAGATCGACCGCAGCGCCCTTGCCCGTATCGTCTTCGATGATCCCCTCGCTCGCCGTGACCTTGAGGCGATCATCCATCCAAGAGTCAGAGCTCGATCTGAAGCGATCATCGCTCATGCAAGTAGTGATGCCATCATCGTCAATCAGATCCCGCTACTTGTCGAGACAAATGGAGCGGCACGTTTCGACCTCGTGATTACGATCGAATCTGCGGAGGCCACTCGCATCGCTCGCGCGGTTGCCCGAGGATTGAAGGAGTATGAGGTGCGCAAGAGGTTGTCGAGCCAAGCCTCCGAGGCTGATCGTAGGAAGATCGCTCATATCGTGATCGAGAACGATGGTTCTAAAGAGGAGTTGCTCTCCAAAGTGGAGAGGGTCTGGGAAGAGGAGATCCTGCCTCGACGCGTGGGAGCATGATGACGCGAGCGAGCGTGAGTACTCCTCGTGGTGGTCGTCCATTCGAAGTCATCGCAGATATCAAGCCTTCCGGGGATCAGCCACAAGCGATCGAAGAGCTCAGTAAGCGCATCAACGCTGGCGAGAAGGATGTCGTCCTCCTTGGCGCCACTGGCACTGGAAAATCTGCGACCACGGCTTGGCTGATCGAGAGATTGCAGCGACCTACCCTCGTCATCGCTCCCAACAAGACCCTTGCCGCGCAATTAGCCAACGAATTCCGAGAACTTCTTCCCAACAATGCGGTGGAGTACTTCGTCTCGTACTACGACTACTACCAACCAGAGGCATATGTACCGCAGACCGATACCTTCATCGAGAAGGATGCATCGATCAACAATGAGGTCGAGAGATTGCGTTATTCGGCCACCTACTCGCTCCTCACGCGTCGAGATGTGATCGTCGTTGCGACCGTCTCCTGCATCTATGGATTGGGTACGCCGCAGGAGTACATCGATCGGATGATCCTGTTACGCAAAGGTGATGAGATTGAACGAAACCTCCTGCTTCGACGTTTCGTCGATGTCCAATACAAGCGAAACGACATGGCATTCGAGCGCGGAAATTTCCGAGTCCGAGGTGACACCATTGAGATCATCCCGGTCTATGAGGAATTGGCAATCCGAATCGAACTCTTCGGCGATGAGATCGAGCGAATCACGCATCTACATCCTTTGACCGGCGAGATCATCGATGAGGTGGACGAGATCTTCATCTTCCCAGCCACTCATTACAGCGCAGGGCCTGAGACGATGAAGCGAGCAATCAAGGAGATCGAAGGTGAACTCGATATAAGGCTGGCTGAATTGGAGCGAAGCAACAAGCTCCTCGAAGCGCAGCGGCTTCGAATGCGCACCACCTTCGATATCGAGATGATGCTGCAACTTGGCTTCTGCTCTGGCATCGAGAACTACTCTCGCTATATCGATGGCCGAGCACCTGGGACACCACCGAACTGCCTGCTCGACTATTTCCCGGATGACTTCCTTTGCGTCGTCGATGAATCTCATATCACTGTGCCACAGATTGGCGCGATGTATGAAGGTGATGCCTCACGGAAGCGAACGCTCGTCGAATACGGCTTTCGACTTCCATCCGCGCTCGACAATCGTCCGCTCACCTTCAACGAGTTCTTGGAGCGAAGTGGCCAGAAGGTCTATCTCTCGGCAACGCCCGGCAAATACGAGATGGAGAAGAGCAAAGGCGAGTTCGTCGAACAGGTGATCCGCCCAACCGGTCTCGTCGATCCCAAAGTTGTGATCAAACCGATCAAGGGGCAGATCGATGACCTCCTAGGTGAGATCAAGATCCGCTCCGAACGGGATGAACGAGTACTGGTCACCACCTTGACTAAGAAGATGGCAGAGGATCTGACCGATTACTTTGTTGAGAGCGGAATCAAGGTTCGTTATCTCCACTCCGATGTTGATACGCTGCGTCGCGTCGAGTTGCTGAGTGAGCTTCGTGCTGGTCTCTACGACGTGTTGATCGGAATCAATCTCTTACGTGAAGGACTCGACCTCCCTGAAGTCTCGCTTGTTGCGATCCTTGATGCCGACAAGGAAGGCTTCTTGAGATCGACCACCTCCCTCATTCAAACCATTGGTCGAGCGGCACGAAATGTCTCGGGCGAAGTGCATATGTACGCAGATAACATCACCGACTCGATGATGCGAGCGATCGAGGAGACAAATCGAAGGCGAGAGAAGCAGGTCGCATACAACAAGGAGCATGGCATCGATCCGCAGCCGCTACGAAAGCGCATCGCAGATATCACCGAGATGTTGGTTCGTGAGAGCGAGGACACCTCAGATCTCCTCGCATCGAGTCGGAAGCGCTCCGGCGCTCCGGTTGGGGTCCATACCAAGTCATTGGTACAAAGGCCTCAAGAGGAACTACTAGGGTTGATCGAGTCTTTGACTGAACAGATGCGAGAGGCTGCGGGACAATTGCACTTTGAATTAGCGGCGCGGTTGCGTGATGAGATTGCAGAGCTCAAGCGCGAGCTTCGTGACATGGGGATAGCAGGTGTGAAGTGATGGATCATCTGATCGTCCGTGGTGCACGTGAGCACAACCTGAAGAACGTCAATCTTGAGGTGCCTCGAAATGCTCTGATCGTCTTCACTGGCCTCTCCGGGTCTGGAAAGTCGTCGCTCGCTTTCGACACCATCTTCGCTGAGGGGCAGCGGCGATATGTGGAGTCGCTCTCTGCCTATGCGCGTCAATTCCTGGGGCAGATGGATAAGCCAGATGTCGATTTCATCGAGGGACTCTCTCCCGCAGTTTCGATCGATCAGAAGTCAACGAATCGCAATCCGCGTTCGACTGTCGGCACCATCACCGAGGTCTATGACTATCTCAGGTTGCTCTTCGCTCGCGCTGGAAGACCACACTGCCCGAAGTGCGATAAACCGATCGCGCGTCAGAACGCACAGAACATCGTTGATCAGATACTTCAACTTCCACTAGGTACCAAGTTCCAAGTCTTGGCCCCTGTGATCCGAAGTCGAAAGGGTGAGTTCGTCGATTTCTTCAAGGAGTTGCAGGCGAGCGGATATTCGAGGGCTCGCGTCGATGGTGCGACGATCATGCTCGATGATCCACCAAAATTGAAGAAGCAGGAGAAGCATTCGATTGAGGTTGTTATTGATCGACTCAGCGTCAAAGAGGAATCCCGCTCTCGCATCAACGACTCGATCGAGACTGCGCTTAGCCTCGCCGATGGGCTAGTCATCTGTGATTTTGTGGACGGATTGGGTGAGGGGAAGAATCGCGAGAAGGAGAGGACCTATAGCGAGAAGTTGGCATGTCACGATTGCCAGATCTCCTTCGAAGAGTTGGAGCCTCGCTCCTTCTCTTTCAATTCGCCATTCGGTGCTTGTCCCGAGTGCACTGGTATCGGATCTCGCCTTGAGGTCGATGAGGAGTTGGTGATCCCGGATGACTCGATCTCGATCTCAGAAGGAGCGATCGCGCCCTGGTCTGGTGGTCAATCCTCTGAATACTTCTTGCGCCTCCTGGAAGGTCTCTCTTCCGATTTGAAGTTCTCACTCAATACGCCGTGGAAACGTCTCTCGGTAAAGGCGAAGGAGGCGGTCTTGCATGGCTACGAATATGAGATCCATGTGAAGTACCGCAATCGCTACGGCAGAGTGCGCAATTACTCCACTGGTTTCGAGGGGGTGGTGCCATTTATCGAGCGGCGCCATTCAGAGACGGATAGCGATTACAGTCGCGAGAAGCACGAGGCTTATATGCGCGAGACGCCTTGTCCGAAGTGTCTCGGCAGTCGCCTCAAACCCGAAGTACTTGCCGTGAAGATCGGTGGGCTCAACATCTCTCAGATCGCGGAGCTGTCGATTGATGAATGTGCAAAGTTCTTGGGATCGATCGAATTCACCGAACGTGAGGCGAAGATCGCAGAGCGGGTTTTGAAAGAGGTCAACTCGCGTCTTGGCTTCCTGATCGACGTTGGATTGGAATATCTCACTCTTGCTCGAGCAGCGGCGACACTCTCCGGTGGTGAGGCGCAACGCATCCGTCTTGCCACGCAGATCGGCTCTGGCCTCACTGGTGTGCTCTATGTCTTGGACGAACCGAGTATCGGACTTCATCAGCGCGATAACCGAAGGTTGATTGAGACACTTACTCGCCTTCGCGATATCGGAAACACATTGATCGTGGTCGAACATGATGAGGAGACGATTCGAACCGCCGATTGGATCGTCGATATCGGTCCTGGCGCCGGCGAACATGGTGGCGAGGTCGTGGTCTCCGGAGACTATGAAGCTCTGATCTCCTCGAAGCGATCGATCACGGGGGATTACATCTCCAGGCGAAAAGAGATTGCGACTCCGAAGAAGCGCCGTCCCTCCGATGCCAAACGAGCGCTCACGATCAAGGAAGCGAAGGCGAACAATCTCAAAGGCATCGACGTTCGGATCCCGCTCGGACTTTTCGTAGCCGTCACTGGAGTGAGCGGTTCCGGGAAGTCGACCTTGGTCAACGACATTCTCTACTCGGTCCTTGCCAACAAGCTCAACGGTGCACGAATCGTTCCTGGTCGACATCGCACCATCCAAGGTCTCGATCATCTCGACAAGGTCGTCCATGTCGATCAATCTCCGATCGGAAGGACTCCGCGATCGAATCCAGCGACCTATACTGGCGTCTTCGACAAGATTCGCGCTCTCTTTGCCGAGACGAGTGAAGCGAAGGTGCGCGGGTATCAGCAGGGACGCTTCTCATTCAACGTCAAGGGCGGTCGCTGCGAGAACTGCGCCGGCGATGGCACCATCACAATCGAGATGAACTTCCTTCCCGATGTCTATGTTCCCTGTGAGGTCTGCCATGGCGCTCGGTATAACCGAGAGACGCTTGAGGTTCACTACAAAGGCAAGACCATCTCCGAGGTCTTGGATATGCCGATCGAGAAGGCAGCCGACTTCTTCGAAAGCATCCCTTCGATCCATCGCTACTTGAGGACTCTCTGTGATGTCGGCCTTGGTTATGTCCGCCTTGGTCAATCTGCGCCGACGCTCTCTGGTGGTGAGGCACAACGAGTCAAACTCGCGACAGAACTGCAGCGTCGTTCCACGGGGCGAACCATCTATGTTCTCGATGAGCCGACTACTGGCCTGCACTTTGAGGATGTACGAAAGTTACTTCTCGTGCTCTCACGTCTTGTTGAGAGCGGAAACTCCGTCGTCGTCATCGAGCACAATCTCGATGTGATCAAGTCTGCGGATTGGGTGATCGATCTCGGACCTGGTGGTGGATCCTCTGGTGGTGAATTGATCGCCGAGGGAACTCCCGAGCATGTGGCGAAGGTGAAGGGTAGTTACACCGGTCAATTCTTGGCGGAAGTCCTTGGCAAGCGCTAAGCGGGATCCGTCGAGTTATCGCCCGACTGGAGTCCCGGATGCCCCTGGTGTCTACCGCTTCTTCGATGAGAATGAAACGGTCATATATGTCGGTAAAGCGCGGTCACTTCGTAATCGGCTCAACTCTTACTTCCAGAAGAATCTCACCGAGAAGACGCGCAGGATGGTGGAGAGCGCGGTACGTGTCGACTGGACCGTGGTTTCAAGCGAGGTAGAGGCGCTACAACTCGAATTCAGTTGGATCAAGAGCGAGAGTCCTGAATTCAATGTGCAGTTTCGCGATGACAAGTCCTATCCCTATCTCGCACTGAGCATCGGTGATCAATACCCGCGGATCTTCATCACACGAAACGAACGGCGTGAAGGAATCAAGAGATTCGGACCCTACACCCATGCCTGGGCAATTCGGAGCACCTTCGACGTGATCCAGAGAGCATTCCCAGTTCGCAGCTGTAGTAGCACCAACTTCGAGAAGGCGAAACGAAGTAAACGCCAATGCCTCTTGGGCGATATCGGGAAGTGTTCCGCACCTTGTATCGGTCGGATCACTAAGGAAGATCATGATGCTTTGGTCGAAGGAGTGATCGGATTCCTTGAGAAGGGAGATGAGGAAGTTCTCGCCCATCTCGTGCAAGAGATGGAAGAAGCAGCCGCACGTGAAGAGTACGAACGTGCCGCACTCCTTCGTGATCGGATCAACTCAATCACCAAGGCGAAAGAGTCATCGGATGCTGCGTGGTCGGAGAGCCTTACCCTCGATCTCTTCGCTCGACATGACGATGTGACCCACTCTGCCATCTCATGGTTCACAGTCCGCTCCGGTCGGATCACTGGTTCAAGGTCTTGGGTGCTCGAGATGAAGTCGATCCCTGAAGAGAGTTCGATCATGGAGATCGCGCTCCAACGCCATTATGAAAAATCTCCGGACGAGATTCCGAGCGAGATCCTGGTCTCAGATCACGGCGATGATCTTGATTCCTTGGCTGCTCTCCTGAGTGAACACGCTGGGAGAGTCGTCACCATCAAGAGCCCGCAACGTGGTGAGAAGAGCGAGTTGATGGCGATGGCGAAGCGAAGTGCTCACTATGCCTTGGTGCAATTCCTCTCGAAGCGTTCCAATGACACGGCGGTTACGGGAACAGCGCTCGAAGAGATCGCTGAAGCGCTAGACCTCACAGAGATCCCTCTCCGCATCGAGTGTTTCGACATCTCAAATATCCAGGGCACGACGATCGTCGCATCGATGGTTGTCTTCGAAGACGGTCAACCACGTAAGAGCGAGTACCGTCGATTCTCGATCACAGACCCTGAGATCAAGGATGACTTCTCATCGATGGCCCATGTGGTGACGCGTCGCTTCAAACGTTTTCTCCTCGAACGAGAGATCGACATCTCTGAGGTTGAGATCAGTGGTGGCAAAAGGCCGAGGTTCGCCTATCCACCGCAACTCGTCGTCATCGATGGTGGAAAGGGACAAGTCAATGCAGCGTGGCAGGCGCTGACGGCACTTGGCATCTCTGGGATTCCCGTCGTAGGACTTGCGAAGCGTCTCGAAGAGATCTATCTGCCAGAGGTGAGCCAACCGATCATCTTGCCCCGTCATAGTGAAGGACTCTTCTTACTCCAACGGATTCGAGATGAGGCACATCGATTTGCGATCACCTTCCATAGGAGCAAGAGATCGAAGTTGATGCTCGACTCCCTCCTCGATGAGATCCCTGCCCTTGGTGAGATTCGTAGGCAGGCCCTTCTAGAGCGATTCGGTTCTGTCGCGGCGCTTCGAAAGGCCACGGTGAGCGAGATCGCAAGCGTTCCCGGGATCGGCCCACGGATAGCGACACTGATCGTCGATCACCTAGCGACGCTTTCCACCGAGGTCCTCGATACCGCTACCGGTGAGCTGATATCGACGCGGGATTCTGATGTCGCTTCGAACCACGAGCAGTAGAGTCAGAGCCGTTATGGGAAAGCGCGAACTACTGGTCATCTCCGGGATGAGCGGTGCAGGTAAATCCTCCGTGGCAAAGACGCTCGAGGATGGTGGTTGGTATGTCGTCGATAACCTCCCACCGGCTCTGATCTCCGCACTCTTCGAGATGACCGAACAGACGGTCAATCTCATCGCAGTCGTGATCGATGTCCGCGGACGTGAACACTTCGACGATCTCACTAGGGCGCTTGCCGATCTCACGGGGCGTGGGATCGAAAGCCGGATCCTCTTCGTCGATGCTTCGGATGAGTCGCTGGTACGAAGATTTGAAGCGACTAAGAGACCACATCCGCTCCAATCGAGTGATCGAGTCCTCGATGGGATCAACCGTGAGCGCGAGAAATTGCAGGATCTGCGGAGTAAAGCAGACATCATCGTCGACACCAGCGAGATGAACATCCATCAACTCGAGCGTCGTATCGATCAGCTCTTTGAGCATGAAGGAAGAGTCGACCTTCAGATGAATCTCATCTCCTTTGGCTACAAGTACGGACTTCCAGTCGATGCAGACCTCGTCCTTGACTGCCGCTTCGTCGCCAATCCACATTGGGACCCGAAGTTGCGCCCACTGACGGGGTTGGATGGTGCGGTATCTGAGCGCGTCCTCGCGAGTGAAGGTGTTGGGGAGTTCTTGGATCGAACTGTCGCGATGATCGGCTCAGTCATCCCAGGATTCATCAGAGAAGGTAAGAAGTTCGTCACTGTTGCAGTCGGTTGCACCGGAGGAAGGCATCGCTCGGTAGCGATCTGCGAGGCGCTTAGTGAACGGCTTGAGTCGATGGGGCATGGCGAGTACTCACTATTGATCCAATCCGCACATCGGGATGTTCGCCGAACGGT
>Ga0172373_10007892_pt1 | contig 13637 bp, 15 predicted proteins | sample Lak10m_2_FD_114546 | JGI IMG/M metagenome (GOLD analysis project Ga0172373, IMG submission 114546) | Freshwater microbial communities from Kabuno Bay, South-Kivu, Congo - kab_092012_10m | ecosystem: Environmental > Aquatic > Freshwater > Lake | place: Democratic Republic of the Congo... | reverse complement strand
TATTTCTAATACTTCGTATACTATAATAAAAATTAGATAATAAATTAATAAATTTTTAAATAATAATTCATTTCATGTTTCTATGTGTTGTGTTATTTTTTCTAAAAATGCAATATGAATTATTGGATTTATAGCCCATAATCAATAAATAATTAATCATCTTATATATAATAATTTGTCTAATTTTATAGGTGATAAAAATTTTTTAATATTTTCTAAAAATTTCATAGTCTAATTTATATTTAAGAAGTAAAAAAATTAGGATTTATTTCAAATGCCATTCTAACTAAAGCAAAAACAAACAAAATTATTCATTCTGTTTTTGATAGCTTCCATCAAGTTCTCATAAATATTAATGTTATAAATAATGTAATTATTAATACAAAAACAGAGAAAATATTATCTATAAAAAAAATTGATAATCAAGAATTACAAGTATCTACAAAAAGACATTTTCAATTGAGGTTAATCGGAGCTAAAACTGAACTAATTCAAATTATTCACAAAATATTAAAAATATCTGATCAAATTACATTTCAAACTCACAAATCATATTTTTTCTTTGCTATTGCTGTTACTGTGGCTGCAATTTCTGGTAAACTAGTTCAAGCTGCAATTATAGTAGCTCAAATAGCCCATTCTGATAATCAAAAATACTTTGCTATAAAAACTGCTGATGAAACTACTTGTTCTGATGATATTACAAGAAGAGCTAGACTTACAAACAATAAAACAACATTATAAAAGTTTCATTTAGTTTTTTTGTATATTGATGGAATATCTTTTAAAATAAAAGATATTATAAGTCATAAAATAGAAGTTCAAATTAAAATAATTCAAATATTTTTAAATCAAAATTCAGTTACAAATTCAGCTACATTTCAATTTCAATTTGTACTAGTATGAAAAGATAATCACAAAATTAAAAATCAAAATAAAATCAAAAATGTTTTTAAATCTAAGTGTTCTTCTATTTCTTCATGTTCTGTTTCTTCTTTTTTTAACCATAAAAATACATTATATCAAACAAGCATTAGAAGAAGTATTATTCATTCTATCATTCATATTTTTTGATCAAATAACATAAAAAGAACTGTTAAAACAACAATTATTAAAAAAGTTCAATCTCTATAAACCATTTTTTTGTTTATAATTATTGGCACTATTATAGCACTTAATCAAAGTATAAATCATAAATTAAAAATATTTGATCAAATTACATTTCAAAGAGAAATATCTCACTTTCATTCCAAAGCTGAAATAGCAGAAACAGCTAATTCTGGAGCAGAAGTTCACAATGCAACAATTGTTAATCATATCATCATCTCAGATATTTTTAGAGTTCTGGCTATTTTTACACTAGATCATATAAAAGAGTTAGCAGAATATCACAAAACTAAAAGTCCAACAACTAAAATAACTATAGATAAAATCATAAAAAATAATAAAAAAATAAAATACTATTTTTATAATAATAAATTTTTTTAAAAAATAAAATATAAAAGATTTGATTTTATTTTAAATTTTTTTATAATCTCAGCTGCTTTTTTAAAAGAGCTTACTTTTTAACTATAATATATGGAACAAGTTGTATCAAAAATTACAGTATTTGTCCACAAAACTCTTACTGAATTTTTCGATTTCTATGCAAATATTTGATTTTCATCAGGTATTATTGTTTTGTTATTGTTTTTAATAATACTTTTTATTTCTTCTAAGTTTTTTAATAAAAGCAAATTTTATTTATTTTTTGAGATGTTTTACGAAAAAATTTACGAATTTTTTGAAGACATTTTAGGAAAAGAAGAAAATAAAAATGTGAAAATGTATGTAACATGATTATTTTTTGTTATATTATTTTCTAATTTATTTTGAACTTTTACAGATATTATTTTACCAGCATTTAATACTCAACCTATAGTTTTGGAAGAATGATTGAAATTAGAGCATTTTGTTGCTTGACCTACTACTGTTATGAGTTTTGATATTGCTATGGCAATTGTAACGGTTCTTTTTATACTAATAGTTCAAGCTAAACATCTTTGAATTATGAAGTTTTTTCATGAGTATGTTCCTATTTTGTGAAAAAATTTTATACCTTATGAGAGGTGAAACTTGAAACCTATTTTTGATATACCTGTTTTTCTGTTTGTAAAACTATTTGATATAATTATATCTTTGTTTTTATGATTTTTAGATATAATAGGTATGCTTGCTAAGGTGATATCTTTATCATTTAGGCTTTTTTGAAATGTTACATCATGATCTATATTATTGATGATGATGGTTTGAGGATTAATTTGACTTAGTCAAATGATAGCATCAATTGATTTTCCTATTGTTTTTCCTCTAATAATTTATGCACAAGGAATTTTAGTATCTTTAGTTCAAGCATTCGTTTTTTCTTTGCTTACAACTATTTTTATAAAAGTTTCTAAAGTTAGTTAATTTTTAATTTTTAATTTTTTATTATGAATGAAATTTATCTTTGAGCAGGTTTAGCTATAGGTTTAACTTGAATTTGAATAGCTATTTGAGAATGATTAATAGCTAAAAAATCTATTGATCTTATGTGAAAAAATCCAGCTATGATTTCTTTTTTCCTTACTGCTACAGTTTTGTGAATAGCATTAGATGAATCATCTGCTATTTATTGACTAATAGTAGCAATGAATATTTTAGATCAATGAACTGCAATTTCAGCAGCAAAAGCTATATCAGCAGGTTTAGCTATAGGGTTACCTTGATTAGCTGTTGCATTAGCTGAGTCTTGGATTATAGTTCAATCTCTTGATGCAATCAATAGAAATCCTGAGATAAAAATAAAAATAATGTCATTTATGGTACTATTTGTAGCATTAGTAGAATCAGCAGCTATATATTGACTTATAATTGCTATGCAAATTTTAGGATAAATAAAAGTTAGATTATATGATAATTTTGTATAAATGAATGATTTAAATCTTTGAACTATTATAGCTCAAATAATAAATTTTTTACTTCTTATGTTTTTATTAAAACATTTTTTATGAAAAAAAATAGCCGATGCAATAGAAGAAAGACATGCTAAGTTAGAAAAAATAGCATTAATGGAAAAAGAGTATAATGATAAATTAGCCCTTGTTAATAAAGAGGCACAAGAAATACTTGATGAAACAAGAAAAAGATCAGAAGAAATAGAGAATTTTGCTATAAGCTCAGCAAATAAACAAAAAGAAAACATTTTATCTAAAGCTGAAGAAGAAGCTAAAGGAATGATAGAATGAGCTACTAAAGAAATTGAAGTAGAAAAAAATAAAATGCTTTCTACTATAAAAACAAGAGTTGTAGATTTGGCATTAAGAGTTAATCAAAAACTTTTTGATAAATCTAATATTAATAAAGATTTTGTTGAAAGAGAACTAAATTCTATAAACTAAAAATAAAAATTTATGGAAAACCTTAAAAATTACCAGCAAATGGTAGAAAAATTAAATAAAGAAGATCTAAAAAAATTTCTTAAAGATTTGAAATCAATTAAATTTTTAGTTAAAGATTTATGAAGAAAAAAATGATTAGAAGAATTCAAAAGAGTTAATTTTAATCATTCTTTAAATACTGTTGAATATTTTCCAGTTATGTCTTTGGATGAAGTAAAAGAAATTAGTTTGAAGTTTTTTTCTAAATCTTTTAATAAAAATATTTCACTAGATCAAATTATTTTCAAAGAAAATATTGCTTTAGATGGTTGAATGAGAATTTTTAGTGATGATAATATGCTAGATATAAGTTATAAAAAGATAGAATCTTTTTTGCTTAATTAGTTTTAATTTTTAATTTGAATTTACTTATGTCAAATGACTTATTAAATGGTATTATAAGCGACATAGAGAAAAAAATAGATTCTATGGATAATACTCCATGAGTTGAAAACATATGAGAAGTTTTTTACCTTTGAGATTGAGTTGCTAAATTATCTTGAATGAGATCAGTTGCTTATAATGAAGTAGTTGAGTTTGATTCTTGAGCTACTTGAATAGCATTAAATCTTGAAGAACACTATGTTTGAGTTGTTATTTTAAATGGTTTTTCAAGTATTAAAGAATGAGAAAAGGCTAGATCTACTTGAAAAATTCTTGAAGTTCCAGTTTGAGAATGATTAATTTGAAGAGTTGTTGATGCTCTTTGAAACCCTATAGATTGACTTTGAGAAGTTAAATATAGTGAAAAGTATCCTGTTGAGAGAGTTGCAACTTGAGTAATGTCGAGAAAATCAGTTCACGAATCAATGGAAACTTGAATTAAAGCAATTGATGCTTTGGTTCCAATTTGAAGATGACAAAGAGAACTTATTATTTGAGATAGACAGGTTGGTAAAACTCAAATAGCAATAGATACAATTCTAAATCAAAAAGGTCAAAATATGATTTGTGTTTATGTAGCTATTTGACAAAAAGAATGAAAAGTTGCTAGAATAGTTGAAGAACTTAGAAAAAGATGAGCTATGGATTATACTATAGTAGTTTCTGCTTGAGCTTCTGACCCAGCTTCAATGCAATATCTATCACCATATTCTGGTTGTGCTATGGCTGAATATTTTATGTTTAATTGAAAACATTCTTTAATAATATATGATGATTTATCTAAACAAGCAAATGCTTATAGAGAAATGTCGTTATTACTTAGAAGACCACCATGAAGAGAGGCTTATCCTTGAGATGTTTTCTATACTCACTCAAGATTACTTGAGAGATCTGCAAAATTAAATGATGAACTTTGAGCTTGATCTATGACAGCTTTGCCAATAATTGAGACTCAAGCATGAGATGTTTCTGCTTATATTCCTACAAATGTAATTTCTATTACAGATGGGCAAATATTTTTAGAAACAGACTTGTTTAATTCTGGTCAAAAACCAGCTGTTCATGTTTGATTATCAGTTTCAAGAGTTTGAGGTTCAGCTCAAATTAAAGCAATGAAAAAAGTTTCTTGAACTCTTAAACTTGACTTAGCTCAATACAGAGAATTAGCAGCATTTTCACAATTTGCATCAGATCTTGATGAATCTACTAAGAAACAACTTGATAGATGAGCTAGAATGATGAGATTATTAAGACAATGAGTTTATTCTCCAGTTCCAGTTCCGAAGCAAATTTGTGCAATATATGCTTGAGCTAATTGATATCTTGATTTAATTGATGTTGAAAAAGTTTCTAAATTTGAAAATGATCTTTACGCATCTCTTGATGATGAAAGAAATATACTTGATTCAATTAGAAAATCTTGAGTTATGGATGAGAACTCTGAGAAAAAACTAATAGAAATAATTAATAATGTTGTAGAATTGAATAAATAGTAAATTTTAATAAAAAAATTTATGGCTTGAGCTAAAGAGATAAAGAGGAAGATTTCCTCTATAAAAAATACATCAAAGATAACTAGGGCTATGGAGCTTATTTCTACTGTGAAGATGAAAAAATCTCAAGACTTGGCTTTAGATAAAAAAGAATTTGTCCTTGAAATGCTTAAAATATTCTCAAGAGTTGAAGACTCTCTTTCAAAATATCCTTTGTTTTCTCATTGAGAATGAGAAAAAACTCTTTGAGTTATTATAACATCTAATAAATGACTTTGTTGATGATATAATATAAATGTTATGAAAAAAGTAACTAATTATATTAAAGAAACTTGAGAAATTCTTGATTTTATTTCTGTTGGTAAAAAATGAGCTCAATTTATAGCTAGAACTTGAAATAATTTAATATCTGATTTTTCTTCTAATTTTTCAGATGATATAAATATCTTATTTACAAGAGAAATATCTATGGAAATGAGAAAATTATTTTTAGCTTGAAAGTATAAAAAAGTGGTTATTTTTTATAACCATTATGTAAATACTATAAAGCAAGTTCCAATGTCCAATATGTTTTTCCCTATAAGTAGAGAAGAAATTAAAAAATATTTAATTTCTGTTATTTGAGATAGCTATGATTTAGAAAAAGAATTAGTAGATTCTAAAAATATTTCTGATTATACTTTAGAACCTTGAATTGATGAGCTTACAAAAGAAATTATACCTATAATTATTGATATGATATTCTTTGATCTTGTTTTATCTGCTAAGGCTTCTGAACATAGTTCTCGTATGATTGCTATGAAGAATGCAAAAGATAGTGCAAATAAAATAGCTTCAAGATTGACTCTTAAATATAATAATGCAAGACAAGCTATGATTACTAGAGAAGTTTCTGAGATAACAGCTTGAGTTGAGAGTATGAAGTAAAGATCAAAAAATTTTTGTTCTGTACAAAGAAAAACTTTACAAATAATGAAAATATTATAAAATAATTTTATTATTTATAATTAATTAATTTTATGAAAAATTTACCAATTGCAATAAAAATTTTAATAAATTCGTTTTTCTTTTTTATCTATTCTATGATTTCTATTTTTCTTTGAAATTTATTGTTTTGATTTGTTTTAGATAAAATTCTTTTAAAACCTGTTCCTTGAAGTAGTGATACTATTCATATAAAAATAGCTTTAATAATTGTTTTCTTAACTTTGATATTTACTATAATATTTAGAAAATATTTTTATATAAAATTAGTTCATTTAGAAAATATTGAAGAAAAAAAAGAAAACATTAGAAATGAAGAAAAATTAGAACAAGATTTTAATGTTAAATCTAAAAAAAAGACTCAAGATAAAAATATACAAAATTCTAATGATGAAATGAAAATTTATTTTTGAAAAGAAATAAAATAAGTCTTATATAAAATGAAAAAATTAATAGTTTATACAGATTGATGAAGTAGATGAAATCCATGAATTTCTTGAATATGAATTTATATAATTGATGAGAATTGAAAAGAAATAGAAAAAAATTACAAGAGCTTGTGAATAAAAACTAATAATGAAGCAGAGTACCTTTGAGCCTATTACTGAATAAAAAGAGCAATAGAGATTTGATGTGATATTATTGAGCTTCGTATGGATTCCAGTTTAGTTATAAATCAACTGTCTTGAGAATGGAAAATTAAAAAATATGAATTGATGCAAATTAATAAGCAGATATTGAATTTAATTGAAATTTCTTGATTAAGCCTAATCTATAAATGGATTAAAAGAGAAGAAAATAAGGAAGCTGATAGATTAAGTAATATAGCTATGGATAAAAATGAATTTTAATATTTAATAAATAAAATTATGCATACTTGAAAAATAGTAAAAATAATTTGAGTTGTAATTGATGTAGAGTTTAGTGATGGTTACGTTCCATCAATCTACGAAGCTCTAGATGTAAAATGACATTCTTCAACTGTTGTTTTGGAAACTCAACAACAACTTTGAGATTGAGTAGTTAGAACTATTGCAATGAATCCAGTTGATTGATTAAAGAGATGAATGGATGTTGAAGCTTTAGAATCTCCTATAAGAGTTCCAGTTTGAGATGAAATTCTTTGAAGAATGTTTAATGTATTGTGAGGTCCAATTGATGATATGCCAAAACCGGTTACTAAATTTAATGATCCTATTCATAGAAAAGCACCAGAATTTGATCACCTTTCTACAAAGGCCGAAATCTTTGAAACATGAATTAAGGTAGTTGATTTAATCGCCCCAATGCTTAAATGATGAAAAGTTTGACTTTTTGGTTGAGCATGAGTTTGAAAAACAGTTATAATGCAAGAATTGATCCATAATATTGCGAGTGAACATGGTTGATATTCTGTAGTTGCTTGAGTTTGAGAAAGAACAAGAGAATGAAATGATCTTTATCATGAGATGAAAGATAGCTGAGTAATTGATAAGACAGCAATGGTGTTTTGACAGATGAATGAAGCTCCTGGACCAAGAGCAAGAGTTGCTTTGACTTGACTAACAATGGCAGAACATTTCAGAGATAGAGAGAAAAAAGATGTATTGTTGTTTGTTGATAACATATTCAGATTTACTCAAGCTTGAAGTGAGATATCAGCACTACTTTGAAGAATTCCTTCTGCTGTTTGATATCAACCAACTCTTGCTACAGATATGTGAGCTTTACAAGAAAGAATAACTTCTACTAAGGATGGTTCTATTACTTCTGTTCAAGCTGTATATGTTCCAGCTGATGACTTAACAGACCCTGCTCCAGCTGCAACATTTGCACATCTGGATAGTACGATAGTTTTAAATAGGTCTATAGCAGAATTATGAATATATCCAGCAGTTGATCCTCTTGATTCTACTTCAACAGTTCTTGATCCAAATATAGTTTGACAAGAACATTATAATGTTACTAGAGAAGTTCAAAGAATACTTCAAAAATACAAAGAATTACAGGATATTATTGCTATACTTGGTATGGATGAATTATCAGAAGAAGATAAAAAAACAGTTGCTAGAGCAAGAAAAATACAAAAATTTTTGTCTCAACCTTTCTTTGTAGCAGAACAATTTACTTGAACTCCGTGAGTTTATGCTAAATTAGATGATACAGTATCATGATTTAAGAAAATAATTGATTGAGAACTTGATTATGTACCAGAAAAATATTTTATGTATAAAGCTTCAACTTCTGATGTATTAGCTGCTTATGAAAAAGATAATGCAAATACTTAACTTATTAATAAAAAATTATGGAATTAAAAATATTATCATTTTCTTGAAGAAATTTTCATTTTTCAGATGTAACTTCTTTAACTTTGATGACTCAAATTTGAGAGATTACAATACTTAGTAACCATTCTCCACTATTAACTCAATTAAAACCTTCTACTATTTATTTTGTTTATAAAGATTCTAATTGAATGGATAAAAGAGATGACTTTTTTGTATGAAATTGAGTTGTGGAAGTTAGCGATTCAAAAGTAAAGATATTGACAGATGTAATACTTGATATAGAAGATTTAGGTGCAGATATAACTGAAAGAGCTAAGGGAGATGCTATATCTCTTATGGAAAAGTATAGAGATGATAAGAATAAAATAGATATGGAAAAATATATAAAAGCTGAAGAACTTCTTCTAAAATCAATCTGAGAATTAAAGCTTTCAAAGGTTTAATAAAAAATCAAAATATCTAAATATTTTGATTTTTTTTGTTATAATAAATTTAATTAATAACTAACATTAATATAGTTTACTTTTAATCTATATTAAGCCAATGTTTTATTGAAATCAGCACACATTTTTAGCCTTTAGCCCTGAATTAATGATTAAAATATCTAATTTATCAAAAAAAATTGGTGAAAAATTATTATTTTCTGATTTTAACCTATGTTTACAAGAATGAGAAATGCTTTTAATAGAATGAAAGTCTGGATGTTGAAAAACTACTTTATTGAAAGTTATTTCTTGATTAGACAGGGATTATTTATGAAAAATAGAAATTAATTGAATTGATTTATCAGAACTATCAATTTCAAAACTGTCAAAGTTTAGAAGAGAAAATATAGGAATTGTTTTTCAATTTTTTAATTTATATGAAAATATTACAGTTTATGAAAATGTTATATTTTTATCAAATTTTTATAATTTATGAAAAGACTTTTATTTAAGAGCCGAAAATTTACTAAAAAGATTATGAATTTATGATTTAAAAAATAAAAATATTTCTAGTTTATCAGGTTGAGAGTTGCAAAGAGTTGCTATAGCAAGAGCTTTATTTAATCAGAATAATATTCTATTACTTGATGAACCCACTTCTAATTTGGATGAAGAAAATATAGAAATATTCTTTAATTTGCTAACTGAATTAAAAAAAGAATATTCTTTGACCATTTTATGTGTTGCACATGATCAATTGACTAAAAAATATTTTTCTAAAACCATAAATTTATGATAAAATTACTTAAATTTTCGGCTAAAAATTTATATAAAAAGAAATTATCTTTTTTTTTACTTACAATTTTTTTTACCATTTGATTTCTCTTATTATTATTTATTTCTATATGAAAAGTTTATTTTACTTCATTAATAGATGAATATTTTTTATCAAATTGAGTAAAGAATAAAATAATTGTGGAACAAAAAGAATGATGATTATCTAGTTTAATAAATATTTGATGAGGTAAATCTGAATGATTTTCAGAATATGACATAAATAATATTTTAGAAATTTTTTGAGTTAAAAATGTTTTTAGATATTCTATTTTTAAAAAAACTTCAGTAATAAAGATAAATTTTTTATGAAATTATTTAGAAAGTGATGCTTTTTTTGTTTGAATAGAACCTAAAATGTTAAAAGAAATTGTTCCATGATTTACTGAAAGTGATAATAATATTCCAATGGTAGTCTCAAATACTGCTTATAATAGTATAATGGAGTTATTTTTTAAGAAATGATTAACTAGTTGAATTTGAAAAGATTTTTTATTTAAATCTGATTTTGAGATTGATTTTGGTAAACCTTTACTTTTTCCATCTTGAAAAAAGAATTCAGAAAAAATATGAAAATTAGTTGGCTTTAGTGATGATGTTTGACTTGTATTTATTTGAATTCCATTTAATACTTTGAATAAGATAAATTTGGAGTTAACTTGAAAAGATTTAAAAGTAGATAAATTATATGTAGATATCAAAGATTGATATGATCAAGAAAAAATACAATCAGAAATAAATAAACTTGGTTTTGTTACAAGTTTTTCAGATGATAAAGCTAATTCTATAAAAAGTATTATAAATTTAGTTTATATTATCATATCTTTTCTTATATATTTTTTTATTGTGATTATATTTTATTCTTTAGTCAGTTTTATATTATTATCACTAGAGGAAAGAAAAAAAGATAATTGAGTAATGTTTTGTCTTTGAATAGATAAAAATCTAATATCATTTATACATTTTTTCGAATGATTTATAATTTCTTTTATATGATTATTGTTATCTTTACTTTTTATAAAATATTTTATTTATAAGTTAAATTTATTTATTTTAAATTATAATTCTACTCATTTTATTATAAATTTACCAAAAATTCTGATTAATTATAGCGATTTAGTAAATTTAATAGTTTGTTTTGTTTTAATTAACTTAATATTTATTTTTATTTCTTTTCACAAAGTTTATAAAACTAGGTATGAAGAAATGTTATAAATAAAAATAGTGAAAGTTTTAGACCTTTCACTATTTTTATAATAATTTTCTATTTTTTATTAATATTTCCAGTTAGAGTAGAACTATTTTTTTCTATACTTCAAGTTAAGTTATTTATTACTCATGTTTGAGAGTTTTGTAAATTATTCATAGCTCATCATAATCACATCATTTGCATAATTACTTCCTGCATGTTTTTTGCATCTTTTGGCTCTTCTATATTTACTTTAGCATCTTTATTTATATTGATATTTATATCAAAATTTACAATTCATTCTCATAAAATATCTACTTTTCAGTTTGTACTAATATTATCTTTTTCTAATTTCAAAGTAGCATTTCATTTTATAGTTTCTTTATTTTCTTCTTTTACTACCAATGTTCAATTAAAATTATCTCAATCTTTTTTAAATTCTAAATTAAATCAATTTTTATTTCATTCTTCATTTACACTAAAACTAAACATTTCTTTAGAATTTTCAATTTTAACCAATGTTTTATCCATATTTGAAGTAAAAATAAAATATTGTTTATTTTTAGGATTTATTTTTATATTTCATTTAAAAGGATTTTTTGTTAAATCATCTATTATTCATTTTTTATCTTCTGATGTTAATCAACTTCATGATAATGAAATAGAATAATCATTAGCTATATTTACCATACTATCAGGATTTAGAGTTACATCATAATTGTAAAATTCTTTATCCACATTCTTTTTAACTAATTTAAATAATTGATACTTATTAATTATATTTAATAAATCACTATATTTATTAACATCAAAACTATTTTCAGCAGGTAAATCCAAATAAACCCATTTATTAATTAATGAATCAAACTTAACTCAACTCATTCACATAAAGCTTCAAATGTCAAAATCATTTGTTTTATTTAATTTTGAATAAAGTTTTTTTCCAGTATTTATAAAATCTAAGTCAAAAACTAAAGAATTTTTACCAGTTCAAGATCAGATTCAATCTATTTCTCAAGATAAATTTCATCAACTTTTTTTATTTTCAGAGTCAATATTTAATTTATAGTCCAGATTTATATTAGTTTTTTCTCATTTTTCCCTTGAAAAATCTACTTTGATTTTTCATATTTGTTCTCATTTTGAAATATTTGAAGTAAATTGATTAATATTTCAAATCACTTCACTTTGATTTTTCATTAAAACTTTATCAGGTGCTTCATTCATACCACAGCTTATTAAAAAAAATGGTAGAACTAAAATTAAAAGGCTTTTTTTCATATTATTATATTAAGTAAATAAATCTAAAAATTTTCTTATTTTCCAAATTTAACTTTGTATTCTTCATGAGATTTTTTCAATACTTTTATAGCATTTTCTTTATTATCCCATCATTCAAGAACTACAGTCTTGTTTTGTAAGTCTTTGTAATGTAACATAAAATAATAAATATCCTCTTTTTCTTTTTCATGAACATCAGATATATCTTTTACATCAGAATAATATTTATCATCAGCAACAGCAACTATTTTATAATCATATTCTCAACTATCTATCATTTTCAATCCTCAAATAACTCTACAAGGAACAACACATCAAACAGCAAAAGACTCCTTTGATAGAATAATTACATCAAGAGGATCATTATCATCAATATTCCAAGTTTGAGGTAAATCTCAGTAGTTAAAAGTATAAGGAATAGGTGTTTTACAAACTCTATCAACTTCAATATATCAACCTTGATGCCTGAATTCATATTTAATCATACTTCATTTTGGATTTTCAAGAACGGCTCTTATTTCAGTAAAATCTTCATTTCAAAGCTCTAAATCGTGGAATAAATTACTCATAAAACTATATTAAAAAATAAAACTAGTATATTATAAAAAAAATAATTAAAAAACAAAAAGTTTTTTAATTATTTTTAACATATACTATGTTCTATTAATTAGCTATACTTTTTTCTACTAGACATTCATAGTAGCTTACTGGTGGAGATCAATATGTACTTCATTTGTTTCCCATATGATTCCCATAACAATAATTATAAACTTCACTTCCAGCACATCTATACTTTATAGTAGCTGAGTTTGTTAATTTTGTTTTTCATGGCCATCTTGAAAGTGATTGAGTACAAGAATAATTCCAACTTCACTTTTCATGGTACTCAACTCAATCAGCTAATTGCCAACAACAACTTCATTTATTATCATTTATCCAAGGTCACCATATTGATACACAACTAGTTCAGTTCCAAATATAATCAGTATTACAACTATAAGTACAATTTCAAGGAGTAGAAGAATAAATCCATGCTTGATTTGAAGATGTAGGAATTCATACAGTATATCATGTTCAGTTTGACAGGTCTCAATATAATTAGACACACAATGTAAAGAAAAGATTTGAAAATATTAAGAGCTCAAATATTATCAAAAAAGAAAAAAACATTGTAAGTTTACTTATTCACATCACTACATATACATATTTATTATTTTTTGTTCCATTTCATTTGTTCTTGTTTCATATTTTGGCAGTATTTTTGGTTCAAATTCCCCATTTCTATCTCTTGGTACTTCTATTATTTCTTCTCAATTTCAGGT
>Ga0172373_10007889_pt1 | contig 13641 bp, 10 predicted proteins | sample Lak10m_2_FD_114546 | JGI IMG/M metagenome (GOLD analysis project Ga0172373, IMG submission 114546) | Freshwater microbial communities from Kabuno Bay, South-Kivu, Congo - kab_092012_10m | ecosystem: Environmental > Aquatic > Freshwater > Lake | place: Democratic Republic of the Congo... | reverse complement strand
GTAAATATCTTGTGTGCCCTGATTGCTTATTGCCACCAGCCTAAGAAGCCTTCACTTCATCTTGATAATCATCAACTTGATGCGATTGCTTATCCATAACTGACGTTAAATAGAGATTATCCACTTAAAGTATTTATAATATCCAAAATTATATCCCAATTTGCGATATGAATTGGGATAAAAAGGTCTTGCCCAGCGCCAGCGATTGTTCATTGTGTACCGGGGGCATCCCGATCCGCAAAAAAGACTGCGCCGGTAGCCGCCACCGCCAGCAGCAGCACTGCCCACAGCACAGGCTGGTAGCTACCTGCCTGTTCATACAACAGGCTGGCACCCAATGGTGCTGCCGTGCCGGCCAGCGTGAGGAACAGCGCCATGATGCTAGAGATTCGCCCGTAATGCGTGATGCCATACAATCCAGCCAGCATCGCCGGTCGCACCAGCGTCACCGCGCCCTGCGCCGCCCCAAACAGTACGATAAACGCCCCGACGAGGAGCAGCGACTTTCCCGGCAGCAGACAGGCCAGCGCGACCACATGCAGGCCAAATACGCCGATTATGATGGTGCGGGAGGAAAACCGCTGATCTAGCGGCGCGAAAGCCACGCGCCCAACCACCTGCATAATTCCAATGACACCGGTCGCCAGCGCCGCTGTGCTGGATTCGGCTCCCATTTCGATCAGGAATGGAATGAAATGTACCCGGATAGCAGCGGCAGACAGGGAGCTTAATGCGAAAGCAGCCGTCAGCCACCAGAAGGTGCGCCCACTCAGCGCCGCCCGCAGCGATAGACCCGAAGGGGGAGAGACTGCGCCACTCATGGGCAGTGCGCCCCCGTCTATCTGCAAGCCCAGATCAGCCGGACGGCGGCGCAGCATGAACATATGCAGCGGGATCGTCAGCACAGCCATAAACACGCCGAGGATGAACACCGCAGCTCTCCATCCCGAAGTGCGCAGCAGTATATCGGATAGGGGTAAGAAGATCGTGCTGGACAAGCCTGCCGCGAAAGTCACAACGGCCAGCGCCGTCCCGCGTTTTTTGTGAAACCATTGGGCGATTACTGCGAAAGCCGGCTCATACAGGATGGCGGCGGCGCAAATCCCCAAACCGACCCAGACCAGATAGAAGGCCGAAAGCGTGGTCACTTGTGACCACAGCAGCACTAGCAGCGACGCGCCGATGGAACCGGCTGTCATCAGCATGCGGGCACCGTGTTTGTCAATCCATGCGCCGACCGGAAGCGCCATGCCGCCTGCCACCAGCCACATCAGCGAAAACCCGGCGGTGAGTTCCGAGCGCGACCAACCGAGATCATGCTCCATCGGGGTGAGAAATACTGAAAATGCGTAATAGATTACGCCCCACGAGATCGTTTCGGTGACAGCCAGCGTGATCGCCAGATACCATCCGTAATAGGGCTTATTCCGGTCTATGGGCATGTGTATATTGTCCATTGATGCAGCGGTGAATACTACTCACACGATTTTGCGATTGGCAGAAATGAAACTGATCTTAGCGCCGGAAACGACGCAGCACCATGCCTAGCGCGGCGCGGGGTTCTTCCAGCCGCAGCGCCAGCGCCACACCGAAAAAGACCACCGCCCCCACGCCGCCGCCCACGACCAGCACCGCCAGCACGCCGACCTGTGCCAGCAGCGCGTTCGCGCCTAGCAGCACCAGCACCAGCGCAGCACAGGCCAGCGCGGTCTTAGCGAACGTGACTCCGGTGGCGCGATCACCCAGATCACCGATGCGGCGGCGCAACAGCCACCACAGCGCCAGCGCCTCCAGCAGCGTCGTGACCGAGTTCGCCAGCGCCAATCCAGCGAACGGCCCCCGCGCCAACTGGTCGGGCTGACCGATGAACTGGATGAACACCACGCTCAGGCCAATGTTCGCCAACAGCGAAGCCACGCCGATGAACACCGGCGTGCGCGTATCCGAGAGCGCGTAGAACGCCCGCGACAGCACTTCCAGCGCGGCATGTCCGGTGATACCGACGGCGAAGAAGGCCAGCGCCCACGCCGTCGCCGCGCTGCTTTCGGCTGTCCATTCACCGCGCTGGAACAACACCGTTGCCAGCGGTTGACCGAACGCGATCAGCACGATTGTCGCGGGTAAGGCGAGAAACAACACGCTACGTAAGGCGGCGGACAGGCGCACTTTGAAATCCGCGATATTCTTTTGCGCGGCCAGCGCCGACAGGGATGGAAAGACCGCCGTGCCGATGCTCTGCCCGATCACGCCGAGCGCGAAGAACATCAGCGTCCACGCCGTCGTCATGGCGGTCTGGCTACCGGGCATCATGCGCGAGGCGAAATTGACGTTGACGATGAAGTTCAACTGCGCCACGCCCAAGCCTAGCACACGCGGCCCCATCAGCATCAGCACATCGCGCACACCGGATAAGCGCCAACCGCCGGGGAAGAATTGCAGCTTGGAACCCTGTCCGCGCAGGCCGGGCAGTTGAATGCCGAGGTGCAACAAGGCACTGAGCGCCGCGCCCCACGCCAGCCCGTACACGTTCGCCGCGCCCACCTGCGCCGGACTGCCCGGTTGCGCGGGAATGATGAACGCGAACACCAGTGCGCCGATCATCAGGCCGACGTTGTTCATGCTGATCGCCAGCGAGGGTAGCAAAAAACTGCCGTAGGACTGTAAGATGCCCATCAGCAGGCCGCTAATGCTGAAGATGAAGGGCGTGACCATCATGATGCGCGTGAGGTCAGTTGCCAACGCCTGCACCGCCGCCGGACGACCGGGAATCAGCAGCGTATCCACAATCAGCGGCGCAAACACGATCACCAGCAGCGAGAGCGCCGCCGCCGCCAGCGCCGACAGGGTGATGACCGCGCTGGCTAAACGCCATGCCGCCGCCTCATCTTCCGCCAGCAGGTAGCGGTTAAAGACCGGAATGAAGGATGACCCTAGCGCCCCGCCCGCCACCAGCACGAAGATCAGTTCGGGGATGCGCTGCGCGGCGTAGAAGGCATCCAGCGCGTCGCCCGCGCCAAAGGTGCTGGAAATGATGGCTGCACGCAGCAGGCCGAGGACACCACTGGCGAGAAAGCCGACCAGCACCAGCGCGGCGGCGCGTACCATCTGACGATTCGACAATGCACGCGAGTCGGTCACAGTCGTCCCTTTCTCTCAGCACAGCGGTGGCGAAAATTGTAGCACATCACTCGCGCCCGTTCGGAAGCCTATTTAATTCATTTTGTACATGGCGTTAATTGTATTGTGATAAAAATCACGATATAATCTAAACTAATTGCAAAAGCAGTCGTCGCCTTTGGGTGAGAAAACGAGCAAGAGGAACTATGACAACCAAGCCGAGTACTCGCGTGAAAGATGTGGAAGAAAAAGTGGATCAGGTCGTGGATAAAGCCGCCGAAGAAGTGAAAGAAGTGGTGGATAAGACCGCCGATGTGGTTGGTGCAGCGGTGAAGAAGGCCAGCAAGACCGCCGAGAAAGCCGCCCAATCTGCCGAGGACGCTGCCGAGAAGGTGACGAAAAAGGGCAAAGAAGCTCTGTCCGAACTGGAAAACTCGGTGTTCGGGCAGTTCCTTGAGTACCAGAAGAAATCGGTTGCGGAAACCAACAAGGCGCTTCAGGCGCTCATCCCGCAGGGTGTGAAAGATCACAGCGCCAGCGCCTATAAAGAAGCGATGGAAGGCTACCGCACGCTGTTCAACGGCCTGATTGACGAAATCGTGGACTCGCTCGAAAAGGTCAAGATCGAGCCGAAGGAAGAAAAGGCGGCCAAGCCGAAGGCCACCAAGAAGAAATCAGTCTAGCGCATCGTTTGAATACGAAAGCGCCAGCGGAGTCTGTCCGCTGGCGCTTTTTGTTGTGTGCCGCGCACCCGCTGGTAGCGTTTATCCGGCAGTCGCGGAACACCGCCGCCCCCTTCGCTGTGGTTCGTATCGTTTGCCCCATGAACAAATAGTTCTATTGTGATCGCATCCGAGCGAGAGTGTTATATCCCCCGCGTGCGAGTCTATCCGCACGCGGGGGAACAGCAGCGTTAAGAGGCGGTGTGGATACGCAGAGCGAACGCGCCACGCGGCAGGTATGCTTCCGGCAGCTTGACAGTGAGCGCGTCCGCGTGATGGGTGAAGGACAGCGGCGCGGCGTGACCGAGGAGTGTCACGGCCTGCGGCGCGGGGATGGCGAGCTGTTCAATCGTGAGCGTGGGCGAAGGCGGCGCATCCAGCACGACGGCATACAGCGCGTCCCCATTGCGGGTGTAGCGCACATCGAGGCCGTCGGCGGTCTTGCCGTCGGCGCGGGTATAGGGGGAGGTGTCGAAAATCGCCTCTCCGTTCACCGCCAACCAATCACCCAGCCCGGTCAATCGTTCGCGTTGAAGGGTGGGGATTGTGCCATCGGCCTGCGGGCCCACGTTCAGCAGCAGATTGCCGTTCTTGCTCACCACATCCACCAGCAGGCGGATGAGCGCCGGAACCGTGAGGTAATCGGCCTCGCCCTCGTTCAGGTTGCAACCGAACGAGTGACCAATCCCCCGGCACATCTCCCACGGTTGCGCCTGTATGCCGGAGAAAGTGGTGTATTCGGGCGTGACATAATCGGCGTGATAATCGCGCTCGCCAGTGGGGGCGCTGAACTCGCCCGGTGTGGGTTCGGGTTGCTGCTGCGACCAGCGATCATTGATGACCCCATCCGCAACCGCATTGTAGTAGTAGGCGAACAGGTCGGGCGAATGCCCCGCCGCCGGATAGCCGATGTCGTTCCACAGCACCGAGGGTGCATAGCGGTCAATCAGTTCGCGGAAATGGGTGTTCACATACTCCACAAACTCCGCCGTCTGCACAATCGTCCCCGTCACATCCGGCTGATCGAGGACGGGGCGCGTTTCGAACGTCCAGTCCAAGCCGCCCGAATAGTACAACCCCATGCGCATCCCGTGACGGCGCACCGCGTCCGTCAGTTCCCCCACCAGATCGCGGCGGGCGGCGAACCCCGGCGGACGCTTCGGGCTGGTGCGCTGCCCCGGCCAGAGCAGGAATCCTTCGTGATGCTTGCTGGTCAGCACCACATAACGCGCCCCGACCCGGCTGAACAGCGTCGCCCACTCGTCCGGGTTCCACGCTTCGACAGCGCGGTTGAACAAGGGTGCGAAATCCTCATAAGCGAAGTTTGTGCCATAAGTGGCCTGATGGTAGCGGCGGGTGGGAGTGTCGCCCACGCGCAGCGAATTTTGATACCACTCGGCATAGGGGTTGTTGGCGAACATGGCTGACCACCCCTTCTCTGCCACCTGCCGATCAATATCGTCACCGGGGGGCGCCCATCCCGGCACGGAATACAGCCCCCAGTGGATGAAGATGCCGAGCTTGGCTTTCGAGAACCAATCGGGTAGGACGTGCTGCCGAACCGAGTCGAGCGTGGGTTCAAAACGCATAGTGCCACCTCAGGCGGGTGTCTGGCTGTGCCAGTACACGGTATAACGTTGATGATGCAGGCGATAGAACGGAATGAGTTCAACCGGCTGCGGCAGCGCCGGATCGCTCAGGCGATAGGTCAGCGGCACGCCGGCCTGCGCGGTCGTTTGCGCCAGCAGATCGCCCGCCAGTGTCGGTACGAGGGGCGCGGGATAGTCGTTGATGGGTGTGTCGCGGATGGGAATATCGCTCAAGTACACATCGGGCATATCGTCCGTCCCCAGCGCACCCGCCAGCACCACTGGCCCGACCAACAGCGCGGCATAGTCCGTAGCACCGGGCAGGGTTTCGCGGCGCAGGGTCATTGGGCAGCGGAAAGTGATGGTATCGCCATCGTGCCACTCACGTTCGAGCGTGCAGTACGACTCCGGTTGCGCGGCGACGGCCTGCACCTGCCCGTTGACCGTCACCGTCACGTCGTCCGCCCATGCCGGACAGCGCAAGCGCAGCGCCAAACGGGTCGGCTGCGAACAACGCAGCGTCATGCGGGTGGTATCCTCTTCGGGGAAGCGGGTTTCCTGCCGCAGCGTCAGGCCGCGTTCCGCCCACGTCACCTCGGAAGGGATGAACAAATTGATGTACAGCGCGTCCTCGGTGCGGGCATAAATCGCCTCGCCATAACGGGCATGGTTTTCGATGCCCGTTCCCGTGCAGCACCAGAATGAATTCTCCGGCGTGCTGTACACCTTGAAATGCCCCGGCTTGAGCGAAGCAAAGTACAACATGCCGCCGGTTTGCGGGTCTTGCGACGCGAGAATGTGATTGAGCAGCGCCCGTTCGTAAAAGTCCATTGCCCGCGCCGAGGCCGACCAACCGAAAATGTGGCGGGTGAGCTTGAGCATGTTGTGTGTGTTGCAGGTTTCCGCGCTCACAGGGGAAAGATGGTCGGCAAAGCGGTTGATCGGGAAGAACAGTTCATCGTCGCTGTGGCCGCCGATGACATACGAACGGGCGAAGGCTACCCGTTCCCAGAAGAATTGCGCCGCATCCCGCAAGGCGCTGTCGCCCGTCAGTTCATACTGCCGCGCCAGCCCGATCAGCTTGGGAATCTGCGTGTTGGCGTGCTGCCGATCCAGCAAATCTACGCCCTGCTTGAGAGGGTCGAGGATGAGGTCATCGTTGAAGGCCAGCGACAGGCGCAGGTGGTCCGGGTCGCGGGTGACGGCGTACAGGTTGGCGAGGACTTCGTTCATCCCGCCGAACTCCATCAGCAGATTAATCTGCATCTGCTCCTGCGTTAGGCGGTCTACACGGGTTTTCACCCAACCGGCCAGACGCAGCAACACCGCCAGCGCCTGCGCGTTCCCGCACAGCACATGGGCATCCAGCAGCCCCGCCATGATTTTGTGCATGGTGTAATACGGCGCCCATGCCGGATCGCGGCGTTCCACATGGTCAAACAGCACTTCGGGGAAGGCCGACAGGTAGCCTTCGCTATAGCCCTGCGCAGGCAGCGCGTCCTGACAACGCGCCAACTCCGCCACCAGATAGGCCACGCGCTCCTGAAGGGTTGAGTCGTCCGTGCTGGCGACCATCAAGGCGCAGGCCGACAGATAATGCCCCACAAAATGGCCGCGCACTTCCACTTCCGGCGACTCCCATCCACCATAGGGTTGTACGCTGGAGGGCAGTCCGGCGGTGACGCGGAAGTTGTGCAGCAGGCGTTCGGCATCCAGCAAACGCAGATAGGCGCGATCGCGTTCCTGCGCGTCTTTGAACAGGCCGTCCAGCAGGCGCACCTGCCGCACATCGAAAAAGGTGGGTTGGGTCATCATGTTCTCCTCGAAGCACCTATTTTTAGCAAGCGGCCATGCGCCCTACGTGTGCGGGTCGAGCCAGTCGCGCAGCCCTTCGCTGAGCAGGTTGCAGGCCAGAATCACGATCAGGATGGATAGACCGGGGAAGGTCGCCAGCCACCACTGGTAGAACTTGGTGCGCCCTAACGCGATCATCGAACCCCACTCGGCGGTGGGCGGGGTCACGCCCAAACCCAAGAAACTGAGCGCCGATACCAGCAGGATGATGCCGCCCACATCCAGCGCGGCCTTGATGATGAGGGGTGTCCACGCATTCGGCAGCACATGGCGCAGCAGGATGTTGCTGTCGCGTGCGCCCACCGAACGCGCCGCAATCACATAATCCGCGCCGCGAATGACCAGCACTTGCGAACGCATCAAACGGGCGTATTCCGGCCACAGCACCACGCAGGCCGCGATGATGGCGTTTTCCAACCCTTGCCCTAGAAAAGCGGAGATGGCCAGCGCCAGCACAATCGAGGGGAAGGCCAGCAGAATATCCGCGAGGCGCATAATCACCTCGTCCATCACGCCGCCGAAATAGCCGGCCATCGCGCCGAGCAGCGAACCGACCATCACGCCCACGATTACCACCACGAACGAGGCCGGCAGCGAAATGCGCGCCCCGAAGATCACGCGGCTGTAGATGTCGCGCCCCAGTTCGTCCGTGCCGAACCAGTGTTCGGCGCTGGGCGGCTTCAGGCGTTGCGCCAAATCCTGTACGATGGGGTCATGGGTGGCGATGATCGGCGCGAACAGCACGATCAGCAGAAAGGCGAACAGCACCGCCAGCCCCACCCAGAACGAGGGGTACTTGCGCATGTGCTTGACGAGCAGCGCAGAGCGCGAGGCCGGTGTGCGGCGCGGCTGAAGGAGTGCGGCTGAAGTTTGCATCATGTTTTTCCCTCACTCACGGCGCACACGGGGGTCGAGCAGGCCGTACAGCACATCAACCACCATGTTCACCCCGACATAAACGATCGCAATCAGCAGCGTGCCGCCCTGAATGGCTGGATAATCGAAGTTGACCGCCGCCTTCACCAGATAGCGCCCCAGCCCCGGCCAGTCGAACACGGTTTCGGTCATGACCGCGCCGCTGAGCAAGCCTGCGAAGGCCAGCCCTAAAATCGTCACCAGCGGGATGAGGACGTTCCGCAGCGCGTGGCGCACCACCACCTGCCGTTCCTTCAAGCCTTTGCCCCGCGCTGTTCGCACATAATCGCGGCGCATCTCCTCGATGATGGAGGCGCGGGTCACGCGCAGCACAATCGCCAGCGTGAAGCCGCCCAAGATCAGCGTGGGTAGCATCAAGTGGTGCAGCGTACTCAAGAGGGCGGGAAAATCGCCCGCCAGCAGCGAATCCACCGTATACAGGCCAGTCACACGCGCCGGATCGGTCATGCGCGGGTCGAGCCGCCCCGGCCCCGGCGCAAGGCCGAGGTTAAAATAGAAGATCGTCAGGAAGATCAAGCCACTCCAGAAGGGCGGCAATGACGCATTCAGCAGCGAGATCAGCCACGTCAGCTTATCCAGCCAGCCGCCGCGCTTCAGGCCGGAGAGTACCCCTAGCGGTACGCCAATTACCACCGCGAACAGCAGCGAGGAGACTGCTAACTCGACAGTGGCTGGCAAAAACTGGATCAAGTCAGCCGTCACAGAACGCTTGGTCAGGAACGAATCGCCCAAGTCGCCCTGCGCCATGTTCGCCACATAGGTCAGGTATTGCTCCCAGATGGGCTTATCCAGTCCCCATTTACGGGTAGCGGCCTCGACGGTTTGCGGGTTGTCCATCGCCCGTTCGCCCACGATCATCACCAGCGGATCAATGGCGACCATCTGAAAAATCAGAAACATCACCAACGAGATGCCCAACAGCATCGGGATCGTCAGGATTAGCCTGCGCAGAATATAACGACCCAGCATAGTGTCACCAGAAGGGTTACAGTGCGGCGGGATGTGGATTCACCCGCGCCGCCATCAAAAACAAGACACGCCGCCGGATCGTGCGGGACTCACGGCGGCGCGGAGATACGGTTTTATGATCCGGTGAGCGTCCCGCCTCATCAAGCGGTGAAGCGGGACGCCCGATTGACGGATTTTACGACTTGCTCATGCCGTAGAAGTCCATGAAGTACACGGGATGGAAGGCGAAGCCCTGCACGTTCGAGCGCAGCGCGTACAACTGCTGCGGCTGGAACAGCGGGACGAACACCGCGTTCGCCACATGCGCCTTCACATATTCGGCGTACAGTTCGGCACGCTTGGCGGGATCCACCTCGAAGCCTGCCTTCGTCGCCAGATCAGCGATTTCGGGGATGTCCATCTTCACGCGCTTGGACAGGCCGCTATCCGGGTAGCTGAAGTAGTCCGACCACATGGTTGCGTCCAGATAGTCGGGTGTCCACGTCGAGAACACGAACGAAAGTTCCTGAGCGCGGAAGGCGGTCAGGAAGTCCGAGGTCGGGCGCTGGTCAATGGTGACATTGATACCGGCTTCCGCGAGGTCGGCCTGAATCTTGGCGGCCAGCGTTTCCGAGGGGATGCCACCCGGCGCGCCAGAACCGATGTAAATGGTCATGTCGAAGCCATCGGCAAAGCCAGCTTCCGCCAGCAGCGCCTTCGCGCCTTCGATATCGCGGCTGTAGGGCGCAGCAGCGTCCGAGCCGACGATGCCGACGGGCAGCGGCGCGGCGGGACGGGTGGCATAGCCGAGCAGCAGGCCGTTGATGATGCCGTCGAAGTCAATGGACTTGGCAATCGCCTGACGCACCTTAGAATCGCTCAGGGGCAGGTTGAAATCCGGGCTGGGCGAAATCGCCAGATAGGTCAGGTTCAGGGTGTTGCCGCTGACCATCTGCAAATCGCTGCCGATCTGCGAAGCGAGGTCTTTGTCCACGTTTTCGTAGATGTCCACATCGCCGCGCTGGAGCAGTTGCAGCTTGGTGGTGGCATCGTCGCTGTGGCGCAGCGTGACCGCCGAGAGTGCCGCTGCCCCGCGCCAGTAGCTGTCATTACGCACCAGCGTGACTTCGCCCAGCGGAGTCCAACTGGTGAGGACGAACGGCCCCGAACCAGCGGAGTTCTGGGTCAGCCAGTCGTTGGCGGTGTCGGTGGTATCGGCATCGGCGGCATCGGTCGCGCCGTGTTCAATCGCCAGCTTGCTATCCAGCACGCTCAGAGCCGGAGCCGTCACGATGGTGGCGAACGCCGGATATTTGACGGTCAGCGTGACCTTCGCGGTCAGGTCGTCCACCACTTCGATGCTGGCGATCTGATCGGCGTAGAAGGCGGGGTTGCCCTTCAGGTTCTTCAAACGAGTCCACGACCAGCGCACATCTTCGGCGGTCAGCGGATTGCCCGAAGCAAAGGTCACGCCCGAACGCAGCGCGAAGGTGTAGACCAGACCATCATCCGAAACGGTGTAGCTTTCGGCGAGGCTGGGGACAATCGCGTTCAGATCATCCGAACGGATTTCCAGCAGCGTGTCGTAGGTGGCATGGTTGATGGTCAGGTTGGTGGTTTCGTAAGCGCGGCCCGGATCGAAGGTGATGACATCATCAATCTGGGTGGCGACGATCAAGGCGCTGTTATCCTGCGCTGCAACGGTCAGCAGACCGAGCATGAGCGCCACCACAGCGACGATCCCGATACGCAAAAACAATTTCATTTTTCGCTCCTTTTGAGTTCAAAACAGTCGGGAGCGTAGTTTAACACGTTGCGAGATTAGCAACAATTCGATATTTTGACGGTAGACGGGCGAAATTCTTCGGGTGATTTGATCTTGCGATCCGTCCTCAAGTGCGGTTTCCGCTGCCTGTTCAAATCGTGGGAGCGCGGCGTTCGTGCCTACAAATGTTTGAGGAACGACTCGGGATCGCGCAGGAAATCGCGGGTCAGGCGGACGTGCTCCAGATCGTCGTAGGCGACGGGGGCGATGGGCTGCCTGTCGAAGTTGAGGAGGGTCGCGCCGGGGTAGGCCATCAAAATCGGGGAGTGGGTGGCGATGATGAATTGCGCCCGCTGCCCCTCCACCAGCGGCTTGATGAGCGACAGGAACGCCATCTGACGCAGCGGGGATAGCGGCGCTTCCGGTTCGTCCAGCAGGTACAGGCCGTCCGGCACGAACCGCGCCTGAAAGAAGGCGAAAAAACTCTCGCCATGTGACCGCTGATCGAGGTCGCCCTGATACTGTTCCTTCAGCGCGTGCAGTTCGTTGTGGTAAGGTAGCTTGGCGAGGCTGCGGGCATACTCCGAACGATCGGCATATTCCTCATCCACGTCCCGTAAGTCCGCCTCCAGCCCTTCGCGGATGGCAGACAGCCGCCGCGCATAGCCGAAGAAATCCTCGGCGCGCAGGAACAACCCGCGCCGCGTCTGCTTGCTCCACGACAGTTTCAGGCAACCGGCCAACCGCCGCGCCGCCGCCAGCGATTCGTCCGCGCCCATTTCGTGCGCACCGGCGGCAGGTAGATGGGTGGCCGCCGCCAGTGCCTCCAGCAGCGTAGACTTGCCGCTGCCGTTCTCGCCCACCAGAAATGTGACCGGAGTCTCGAAATGCAGCGTGTCCAGTGACCGGATGGCCGGCACAGTGAAGGGGAAGGCGTTCGCCTGCGACTCCATCGGCACGGTGCGGCGCAACTCGCGCAGGTGAATGGTCATCAGTGGTCCCTACCGCAGCCGGTGTCCGGCTGGCATCCGAACGGAAACCGGATTATAGCGCATGGACGGACAACGCTTGTTGCGCGGCTTCCCGCACGTTTTCATGCTCACTCTGCCGTGCGGCGTGGACGATGGCGGACGCGGCGGGTGAGCCTAAACTGGCGGTGATCTTGACGAATTGCGCCTGCACTACCGGGTCGGATTCGCGTTCATAAGCCGTCCGCAACAGGTCGGCGGCGCGGGGAATCGGCAACCACGCCAGCGGCCAGAGGGCGGCCTCGCGCACGGTGGGCAGCGGGTCGGTCAGCGCGGCTTCCAGCGCATTCACCAGCGCACCGCTGGCGGCATGAGTCACCAGATTGATCTTCAGGTAGTTGGTGGCGTGAAACAACCCGCGCAGCACCGCCTGTCGCGTCTGTCCGCTGTGCTGCTGGATGAGCTGCGCCAGTTCCGCCAGACACGACTCGCCCGCCACTTCTAGCAGGCTGAGCGCCGCCGCGTACTGCACATCCATATCGGGATCGTGCAGGTGGGCGCGAATGAGGGGCAGCGCCTGCGATAGCCCGTTTGTGCCGAGGATTTCCAACGCCTGTATGCGCACTTCAGGATCGTTCGCCAGCAGCACCGCATCAAAAACAGGGATCGTCACCGGGTCTTGACAGTTTCGCAAGCCCCACGCGGCGGCGGCACGCACGCTGTCGGCTTCGTCGCGCAGTACCCGCGCCATCAACTGATAGGCGCTCAACTCGTGCGCGTCCGCTAGGGCATACATCCCGTTTTCGCGCCCCCGCACGTCCGTGTCGCGTAGCGCCTGCTGGATCATCGGCTCGATGGCGAACCACGAGAAGCCGTACAACTGACGGGCAACCGAGGCGCGGGTGGGGGCGTTCCCCTCGTTGAGCGCCTGCTGCATCACCAGCCGCGCCGCCCGATCGCCGCGCTGGTTCAGAATGCGGGCGGCGGCATAGCGCACGTAGAAGGCGTCACTGCGTAAGGCTTCGGCGGCTACTGCCAGCGGCACACTGGCGGGGGGCAGCACTTCGAGCAAACTCGCCAGCCGCTTGAGGGGCAGCAGGCGCTTGCCCTTCAGCGTGTAGGTGGCGGAAAGGCGTGGTTCGCGTCCGGTCACTGTGGTCATGGTGTCGTATCCTAGGGGTCACACCGTATCTTTATTTCATTTTTCATTCTAACCCCATCCCGCCCTTCTCCGAATATGGGAATTGTGTGGGGAAGGGAAGATCCATTAGCGGGGTGGTTCAAAATATAATACAATTCGCCTGATTAGCGTGATACAGATGTAGAGGTTATGCTCTGCAAACGGTTTTGAAAAATCCTGCTCTGAATCTTGATGTTTCTTCCCTCAATGACGTAACTTTTAATTGATTTGTGGGGGTAGGCTAGTGCCTAATCATATTCACCCATTTGAAACTGAACTCAGTATAGCTAGGGAAGAAATCGCTTTTGAATTACGCGGGGTTCCTGACTTAGCTTGGCTTGATTTTCTGCTGAACCCTCGTCGGCTACGAGGTAGTGATTTCCTGATGCGCTGGTCGCAAGGCGTATGGAGCGAAAATCGTCTTGTTGAGGCGGTGAATAACCCTCTGTGCCAGAATGGATGAAACAACTTCGGTCTCCAGTTTAGTGTAGACTCGAGGGCGAAGAAGGATCAAACGACATGGCAGAGCAGAATGGCACGAATTGGTCAGTAGAAGTGCAGC
>Ga0172373_10007886_pt1 | contig 13645 bp, 8 predicted proteins | sample Lak10m_2_FD_114546 | JGI IMG/M metagenome (GOLD analysis project Ga0172373, IMG submission 114546) | Freshwater microbial communities from Kabuno Bay, South-Kivu, Congo - kab_092012_10m | ecosystem: Environmental > Aquatic > Freshwater > Lake | place: Democratic Republic of the Congo: South-Kivu... | reverse complement strand
TTTCGGTCAGATTATCCATGGGTGCCTCCGGTTCGTAGTCGGTTGTTCGTGGGAAAACAGTATCGTACGCGAACAGGACGGCCTAGCCAACTGCCGTTTCTTATCCCGAACTCACGTTAAATAGCCTTTCTTGCCTCAACCCGGTCGTAGCCCGTCGCGCCAGCATTGCAACCGGCAGTCTGCGTACTTTTACGCCCCGTTTCACGTCACACAGGCACATGTACCCGGCCCAGCCAGGCGGCGATATCTTATGGCTCTACCTGCTGGAACCCCAGGAATTGCCGGATTCCGTGCCTATACCTCCAGATACCCCGGTAGCCCTCTGCGAAGTGCAGGATCGCCTCCGCGAAGCGATTTTTGAGTGGACAGCCCTGATGGAAATTCCCCAGCACTACCCGGTTTTGCAGCAGGATACCATTGCACAACGCGAACACCAGGTATGGCTTGATAATGCTAAAATCGAGGCACTCGCACAAATTCAGGGGTTCATTGAGCAGCCGGATTCGCCCTCGTTACGTTGGTTTTGGGGTGAGTCCCACGGCAAACGCGAATATGTTATTAATAGTCGAAGACACTGGCAGGAACTCTTATCCGAGTGGACAGAAAAAAAACTCTACCCCTGCGCACCCTTTTTTCACAACGAACTCATCAACCGTGATCAGCCCTCTGCTAGTGCTAATGCCGGGCGTAAACGCTTGCTTGAAAGCATGTTGAAATGCTCTGAACAAGACAATATCGGCATTGATAAAACACCAGCGGAAAAAAGCCTTTATTTATCTTTGCTAAAAGTCAGTGGTTTGCATCGGCAACGGCATGGCGCGTTCGGGTTTTACCCGCCTGACCCAACATCGGACCCATGCCGGTTGCAACCCGCCTGGACAATGATTACCGCTATCTTGACTCAGCAAGGTGGACAGCAGGTTCCTTTGCTTCATCTTTATGAGATATTGTCAAAAAAACCATTCGGAGTAAAATCCGGCGTGTTACCTGTTTTTATGGTGGCTTATATTCTGGCCAATCGCCGGGAAGTTGCAGTCTACCAGGAGGGCATTTTTTGCGAGACTTTAACAGTTGAACATGCAGAAATGCTTTGTCGTCGACCTCAATTATTTGGCCTTGAACGTTTCGCGATAGAGGGACTACGGGCAGAACTCTTTGATCGCTATCTAAAAGAAGTGATTGGTGGCAGCACGGAAGATGCGACACTGCTCGACATTGTCCGGCCATTGGTGCGCTTTATGGCTACGCTGCCCGAATATACCCAGAATTGTGTTAGCCTCAGTACATCCGCCAAAGCTATGCGTGCGGCATTTCAGCAGGCCCAAAGCCCTGGACTGCTACTGTTTGAGGCGATACCTGAAGCGTGCGGAGTAGACTTGCAACGCTTCAAGCAGGGAGACGTGGGGGTTGTAGAAGATTGCATACAACGTCTGATACAAATTCTGCGGGAGTTGAAGCAAGCCTACTCTCTACTAATTGAAGCCTGGCATGACGAATGTGCGCAAGCCCTGCTGGATACCCCTGCTACCGAACTATCGACGACCCGCTGTCAACTGGCCAAACGTTATCAAGGACTGGAAGACTATACCCCGGATCGTATGAGGTTAGGAGCTTTGGCGCGACGGTTAGCCGATAGCACTTATACCGATGACCTTACCTGGCTAGAATCAGTTGCTACCTTGATAGCCAGAACGCCGCCGGCAAAATGGCGAGAAGAAACCCGCATACAGGCAGTGCTGAAACTCAAGGAGCAGGCGCGGCAATTACGTGACCTCGAAAGTTTGCGATTGGCAGTTAAGGATAATCGTCCCGAAGGAGCCCTGCTGCTGAAAATAGTTGATGCAAAACAGGGTGAGCGCAGTCGTACTCTTCACCTGACGGCAGAACAACAGCACAATGCCACCCGGCAAGCGGATGTGCTGCACCAGCATCTTGACAAACTGCATGAAGCAGAACGTCTTGCCATCGTTGCAGAATTGCTGAAACGTTATACCCAAACCACCGAGACACCCTATGAATGATGTAACCAATAAAAAACCTGTTCGCCATTTATTAGGCTTGTCCGGCGGCAAAGACAGCTCGGCTCTCGCTATTTATCTGCGCGATAAAGTGCCGGAGATGGAGTATTTTTTTGCGGATACGGGTGCAGAGTTACCGGAAACCCTAGCGTATATTGATATGCTGGAAGATTATTTAGGTAAGCCTATTGTCCGACTGAATGCAGGTAGGTCTTTTGATTTTTATTTGAAACTGCATAATAATTACTTGCCATCGCCAAGACAACGGTGGTGTACAATTAACCTGAAATTAATTCCTTTTGAGAACTTCGTCGGGCAAGATGAAGCGGTATCCTATATTGCAATCAGAGCGGATGAACCAAAGCGAGATGGATATATATCTACCAAGCAAAATATAAAAACAAAATTTCCATTCCGGGAAGATGGCATTAATAAGTCTAATGTTTTAGCCATATTGGAAGAAGCAGGTCTTGGTTTGCCAAGCTATTATAATTGGCGAAGTCGTTCAGGATGCTACTTTTGTTTTTTTCAAAGAAAAGAGGAATGGGTAGGGCTTTATGAAAATCATCCTGATTTATTTGAAAAAGCAAAAGAGTATGAAAAAAAAGATACAGAAATTGGAAAAACATACACATGGTCGCAAGCTGAATCATTAGATGATTTATTATCAAGAAAAGATGAAATAAAGCTAAAAAAGCAACACCAAAAAAAGCCCTTGCGATCAAAAGCATTGATAAACAACATCATCAATAGTAATGAAACTGATGATGATGATGATTCCTGTCTTATTTGCACTTTATAGGTTTTACAGCATGGCACTTATAAATAATCAAACCTTTGGTTTCACTAAAACATGGTTAGTTTGTGCATTAGAAATAGTGCACAAAGAAAATGATATATTTAGAACAAGTAAAATGCGAGAAGCCAGAAATAAGTTCATAGTTGGCTCAAATGTATTAAAATCAATAAAAGAGTGGTTATTAGCTACTAATATAATACAAAAAACAAAAGAAAAAGGTTGCTATGAATTGACAAATTTTGGGCTATCACTTAAAAATAATGATGCGTTCTTAGAAAATGCTTCGTCATGGTGGAGCATTCATTTGGCAATTTGTTTCTCTGAAAACAAAAATGGGATAGATGCAAAAAATGAACCTTATGTTAGCTTATTCAATTCTCTTGACAGTGTTAGCAAATCATGGGTTAGATATGATGAAATTCAAAAAAACATAATAAACAAGTTTGAAGACACTTATGCAAAAGGCTCACTGGAGCCGGCCTTTGAAGGAGTAAGCAAGGTCTTTAAAAAAGACCAACCATTAGCCGAAATTGGCTTAATTGAATCCCAATCCGGATTCAGTAAAATTAGACTAGGAAGCCCTAAATTAACAGATGAAATAATCATACACTGTCTTGCAATGGCTAGAAACTGTATATTCTCAAGCAGAGTTACTGTTGATTTTGATGAACTCGTAAAAAACAATGTAAACGGGAAAATTTGTCTATCGCCGTTTGAGCTTAAATCACATATAAGAAGATTTGCGTCAAATAATAAATACAGTGATTACATAGGTTATTCAGAAAATGCTAACTTAAATTCAATTAATTTTGGCGAAAGATTGCAATCAAATAAAACACTTATCGAGCTACTACAAAGTAAACAAGATATATGGGGGTAAGGTATTTGTCTTATAAAAAAATATGCCATCTTTTTGACAGGATAAAACCATATAAAAAAAATAATGAAATACATCTTCACAAACCGTTACTGCTATTGTACGCACTAGGAAAATGCGCTAAATCAATGCCTCGACTTATTCAATTCTATGTAATAGACAAAGAATTAAAAGAATTATTTTCAGAATTTTATCCGTTTGGCAATATAGCAGCTAATACGCACTACCCGTTCGGCAGATTAGAAAATGATAGGCTGTGGGTAGTCGAAGACAGCCCCAATTTAAGAAGAACAAGCGTAGGACATTTAATAAAATCCGAGCTTATCCAAAAAAACATAAAAGGCGGCTTCATCAAAGAAGTATATGATGCTTTAGCAGAAGATAAAAACCTGATTCTTGAGTGCGCCAGACTGCTGCTATATAAATATTTTCCAGTTGAACAGCATCAAGCCATATTGGATTTTATAGAACTAGAAGACCCAGGCAAACCATCCATGATAGAAACGGCAGTAATTCAGGAATTACAGATACATTATCAAGCCTCCTGTCGCTATCAGGGCGTTGTGTTGACATCACGATTTCTGCCAGATTTACAGCAAATTTCAACTGAATTGCCACGGTTTTTTGAAGACTATGAATACTGGCAAGAGCCTGGGATAAAATCCGCTCCGGACAGCTCCTGTAAAGGCCGTTTTTTTTGCGATAAAGCTTTTCATCAAGAGCGTAACGGACTCATTATCCTCGAACCTGAAAACTGGCTATTTGAATGGCCTCGTGAAGAAAGAAAAGGGTTCTGGTCTCAACTAGGTAACCATTACGGGCGATATCCTGTAATCATATTGGCCCGGGATGTTGATTTTACCACCAGCGATTTGTCCAACTATTTCAAGGTGAGCTCAACAGCACTCAATAACTACCGTTTCTGGACCTCAAAATACCAACTAAGTTAACTGTCATGACTTCACTTGCAGACATTGTATATCCGGATAAAAACCATATTCGTGATGCCGCCATAAATCTTGATATCGGTCTTGGCAAGCCCGGTTACGTACAATCCTATACTCCCACCCAGTCGGCTATCCGTATCTTTGCCCATTTGGCACTGGCTGTTTTGCCTGATGCCCCCCAAGATAAAAGAGCAATGAATTGGCACGGATCCTACGGTTCAGGTAAAAGTCATCTCGGCGTAGTGGTTGGTCGCTTGTTACGCGAAGGGGTCGGTAGTGCAGAATTTCCAGACCTGCTCTCAAAATTGAAAAATCTTGGCCATACCAGTTTATCACACCAACTAAGCACTACTTTTCTTGATACCGCAAGAGATTCTGATGCAAGGCCCTATCTACTGGTTTCGCTCAATACAACAGGCGGGCAATCCATACCGCATCAATTGCTCGAAGCACTGTATAAAACACTGCAGGATGAATCTCACCTGAGTGGCAAAGACATACTCAGCAAGACAGAATACGATGCCGCCCATGAGAGATTCCTGGAAATAATCAAGCGTTCCCCGGATTACAAAAATGCAGAATTAAGTGCCTGGTCATTGAATCAAGACTATCTTACGACGGCAGATATGGCCGATGACCTGCTCCATCATGTACCAACCGCTTATACTGTTTTTCAGGCCTGGCATGAACAAGTCTGCCACGGTGCACCATTCGATCCTTCAAAGTATGGTGGTAAAAAGTTCATTGATGCGTATCTTCATGCGGGTGCAGCTTTGAGTAATCACGGATATGCCGGGATTGCCGTATTGTGGGATGAGTTTGGTCATACCCTGGAGGAATTACTCAATAGCACGACGCGCAACGCAATAGCCGAAATCAAGGAACTTCAGGATTTTGTCGAGCGTACCGGTTCTCTTGAGCAAGGCCATGTCCTGTTTATTGCTTTGACTCATGTTTCACTAGGTGAATACGGCAGCCGCAGCCAAAATGCATCTGAAGACGTGCAAAATAGACTCAAAACGATAGAAGGCCGATTTTCTGCGATTAAGGTAGAATTAAAACCCTCTGAGGCAGAAGGGTATCATTTATTAGGAGCACAGCTTCACTGGACTGACACCGGCAACACTCTTTTACAATCAGCGCACATCGCCCGCGAAACACTTAAAAAAACCTGCCAACAACTCAGTCTTTTTCGACATTTGACCGATGACATGGATCGCTTGGTTAAGGATTGCTACCCTTTACACCCAATCACTGCAGCGGGTCTTTTTGCTATATCTACCCGCTACGCACAGGCAGCCCGTACGGCATTTACTTTCTTTCGTGATTTGCAAACCGCTGGGGTATTTACTCGTGAAATTGACCTTGAGCAAGGGCTGTTTCGGCGTGAACTTATTCGCTTTCCAGAATTGCTAGAGTATTATCAGACCAGTCTGGAACGGTATTCTGAAACAGAAATGCTGGTATATCGTCGTGCCTTATCTGAAATAAGAGCCAAGCAGGAAAAGACACCAGAACGAGATGCCATTCTAGGTATTTTGCTGCTATCAAAATTGCTGGGTGACAACTTCCAGGCAACTGATACTTTTCTGGCGGCTGCGCTTTACGATACCTATCAGGATGATCCTAAAGCCATTGATTTACAACAGCATCTGAGCTGGCTCAAAAATACCGGACTGATATGGAAAAATGATTTAACCGAAGTCTGGTCGCTAGCCGGTGAAGCCGGTGTGGATGTAGAGACACTGATTGATAAGAAACTGGATGAATACAAACATCAGAAATCAATAGAAAGCATATTAAACCAAAACACTGACATGAGGGATGACCTGTTTCCACACCTCGGTGAACATGATCTTGAACCTTCCCCGTGCGGCATTATACGTTCGTATACCGTTCGTTTACTGACTCCGCCCCTTGCTGCCACACGAACCCAGATCAGCCTTAGTGATGCCTATGTAGCCGCGCTCTATCTTGTTTTAGCTGCCGATGAAGCTACGGCCATGCAAACCATAACCCAGATTGGCCAAAATAATCGCCAGGCAATTTATTACTGGATACCTAAATCGGGTATTGCCGCCTCTGGCTTGCTCGCCATGCTATGGCGCTATCTAGCCATACAGTCACTCATGACTGAAGAGTCCAGTGCAGAGGGCTTAAAAAGACAATTATTATCAAAGTGGGAAAAAAACCGTCAGGATATCATCAATATCCTGAGTGAACTATTCGGACGCAAAGGACTTGAATTTGGCAAAGCCGTTATCATTCGCGCCGGTGATGCCACACCATTATTGTGTAAAAGCTGGCATCAGTTCAGGGCTGATTTAACCCGCTCCATCCAGCAGGACTATATCAAGGAAGTTCATGTTAGAAACATGAATCTTAACAAGGTCTGCAATGAAGATTATATGGGTCGCAAGTTATTAATAGATATTATCCAGAAAATACTTGATTTCGATGAAAATAACGCCTTTCATGACGATTTGCTTGGTGAAAAGGAAACCAGCGAATCAGCAGCAATTATTGATGGTATTCTGGGTGCAAACAATCTATTCATCGAACGCGTCGGTGGGTGGGATATTAAGATGGTATCGGAGACCGAAGGAGCCATACGTGATATTCTGGATTTGATTAAGTCTGATTTTCTAAAACCCAGCAGTGGCCCGTTTAAAACCGTATCTTTGCGAAACCGGTTGATGTCAGCACCCTACGGTTTACCCCCGGTTTCAATTGCCTTCTTTGCTGCGGTGGCCTTACGTCATGACCAGAAGAGACTCTCCTGGCAAGGTGCCGCACGGAACAAGCCGTTTGCAGAAAACCTTGCCAAAGCCTTTGAGAAAAATGCCAGCACTGAAACCAGACTGGAGGACTTTACTGAGCATCAGAAACGCATATTGACCTTGCTTGGCTTATGCCTGCCAGACTCTTTCCGCACGTATGACCCCAAACAGGCTGTCAGCCACTTATACCAGTTCCTGAAAACCTTGCCGACCGCAGTAACTACATCTAATAAACTCAAAGATGCAGGACGGCAACTGCACGATATGATGAGACAGGATAAAACTGCACATCAGCTTGCGGACTGGTTGTTGACTGCCACTCCGTTCCAGATTGAATTTTCTCGGTATAAAAACACGGATGATTGTAAACAAACTCGTTCATTTCTTGAGAGTATATTTGAATCGTTTGAAGAAATCTTAACTAATAATTTTTATGAGATAAAAGTATTTTTGCAGAAGCAGCTCGAAACAGTTGATGAATCAGTTCTACTAGCTAATCTCGAACAATCCAGTTCAGCATTTGATACCGCCCTGTATAAATTGCTGAGTCGTACTCCTAGAATCATGGATTCAACCAGTGTCAGCCGCCTCGCAGAAATAGCTCTGGAGCGAACACTTGAAGAATGCGATGAAAACAGGCTAGGCCAGTTAACAGCAACACTGCGGACGGCCATTGAGACAAACAAAATATCAAAAGACCATGAAAAACGTGGAGCACTGCGCACGGCTCTGACAGGCTGTCTGAAAAAAGTAGATGATCGTAGTATTTTGCTCACTAATTTGACAGAGTCTTCAGACATAAAAAGCAAGGCATTGGTGAAGTTAATCGCTGAAGATGCTTATGAACATGACGAGGCACTAGACAGGTTTGTATTAGACTATCAGGGTAAACCTGTTTCCAGAATACAACTGCTGGAAATAGGCCAGATGATCAGTCAAATACAGGAATGTATTGAAAAAAACCGGTGCAGACGTCCTTCGCTGGAAGAGCGGCTAAGGGATACACTAAAACAGGAATTAGTAAAACTTGGTGCCGAATATCCTGTTCATGATGTCCTGATGGATTGGAGACTTCCTGAAGAAGAACCAACAGCCATTGAAACACTGGCTGATGCAATCAATCGAGTGGATGACGAAACAGTCGATGCCCTGGTCAATTGTTGGGTAGAAAAGCCCCTGGCTGTATGCGATGAGCGTGTCATTTCCAATTTAATTAGTAAGTTGAATTCTACTTTTACGAGAAAAATACAAATCAGAAATAACTCCCATTATTTTATCAATAAACTATCACCGTTTTTATCAAATATTACTGATAAAACAATCCTGTTAAGAAATCTGCGAAGTGAAGGCTCAGAGCTAGCGAATACCTTTGCCGATTGGATTGAAAGTAATCATATCGAGCAGTTGTACTCGCTCATTCAATTAGGTAGTAAGAAGGGACTTGAAAATTGCAAGTCGCCTGACATGGACAACCTGCTCCAACGCCTATATGATCTGATTCAGAACAACAAAGTTGACCGTGACCTGCGAGAGCAAGCACTCAATGAATTAAAATCAGTGCTACAAAAACATAAAGCCCTTGAAGCATCTGAACTTATCACGATTCTAAATAACCTGCTTGATGAACTACGGATGAGTTGCCCATGACAGTAGTTATTATTATTGATAAATGCGGTGTGGAAGAAGCCGGTACAGGCATTATGGTACAGGCAAGCCATGAGATTTACCTGGCCCGGAAACGCATCAGGGAACATTTGCTTAATTCTGATGCAGACTCAGAACTAAGGGTTATTATTAAACCGGATTACCAGATTAGGTTTGCTGATTTTATCGGTCTCGAAGGAATAGTCTACCGAGTGATAGAACCTCATATTGAATTTGCCATAAAGTTTGGTATACCCGTTCCTGAATGGCTAACTAATGACTGGATAAAAAAACTCAATATATTGGATATAAAAAGTGAACAAAATGAGTTTTTAGACAGGCAAAATGATGTGACAGGCTGGATTTTATATTGTCTTGATACCAGACTTATACAACCCAATAGTTGGGATGATTTTTGTGCCTGTTTGTTTAACAGTCCTTTGCCATTAGCAGATTTATTGACTATCAGAACCGTTCGGGAAAGAATAAGCTTTCCGCTTCAGGTTTTTTTCAAATCCCTTACAGCAGCAGAGCGTTTTCTCGAAGCGTGTTCGCGCCATTCGAACGCAGGGTGTGCTCTAATTCATTACGGACAACAGCAAATATACGAACAGGTGCGTAACTGGCTTGTTCAGCATCAATTTGACTTCCCGTTACCAGCAAGATTCGAAACTGCCGAATTATTAAACAGTATTCCGCTCATTACACTGTCTGAAGAACAAGCGGGCACTAAAATACTGAACGAACTAAGTAAAATACTGGAGGAAGCCTTCTATGGACTTGATGAAAACCGGTGTACTCTTGAATCTTTTACTACACTGCTTGTAGGAGATTGGCCGACCCTTTTCGATAAACTGATTGTCGTTCTTCCCTCCAAAAAAACAAGTTTGGCGACTCAGGAATTTCTCGATTTGCTGGCTGCTTTTAAGTGTTCTAAGGCTGCTGATTTAGCTAAACATATTCGTGACCATCTTACTGCGTGTGAGCCCTTGCCAGAACAGGCTAATATTGAGTCGGCCACCCACTGGTTAACTCAATATCTTTCCTATGCCAAGCGGCGTTTTATGGCAGACCAGGAACCTGACGAAGCTAGCAGCGACAGTTTTTCACGATGGTTTATTCAACAGCAACCACGCATTGCGCGATCAGCACTGGATTGGAGAAGCATATCCAAAGCAATAACCCGATACTTGCAGCAACCGGATACCAGAGTTATTGTCTGTATGGTAGATGCCCTCAGTGCCTTGCACAGCGAGGAAGTCATCAACTTACTCAAGGATTCTGGCAATCTGGAAGGTTTTACCGTAAAAGAAAACATCGTATTAGCCCCTTACCCAACACTGACAGAAGTCGGTAAACATGCGGTACTAACCGGCAAGGCGGTTACAGAAACGACCGGAACGCCTGAAAATCGTCTGTTCACCGTGTACGGCCACCTACTCCCGGAAACTGAAGCCATTCATGTAATAAAAAGCTGGAATGATAAAAATTCGGCTATTCCATCTAAAACGCGCTTACTCATCTATTTTGAAAACCGACTTGATGATCGACTACATGGCAACACCCGATATAGTCGTTTTGCAGAAGATGTAACCGTGATTACAAAACAACTTGTCAAGGAAATAAATCAATGGATAACAAAAACCCGGCGGCACGGACTTGAACCTGTTCTGATTATTACTGCGGACCATGGTTTAACGTGTATTAATAATCAAACCGAATTATCAGCACAAGACCATGAAGAGGCAGAGTGTCTGGAACGAACTATTCGATTCAAAACCAGGGTGTTGGAACGAACTGGCTATTATCGAATTGATTCTGGTGGCTCCACGTATCTAATGCCCCAATCCAGAACCCGCTTGGCAGGAAAAAATCCTCTGACGCATGGGGGTGTTACACCGGAAGAGTTGGCTATACCTTTTATAGTTCTTCAACAAGATAATCAACCGGTTCGAGTATCTGGCCCAATAAATCTGGCTTTACGCGACAAAAATGCTCATCCACGGTATAGAGGTTGGGATATTCACATGAATCTTACCTGTTACTCTCCCATACAACAGGTAAGTATTTCTGCAATCGCGCCATTTATCGGTGAGTACAAACTGGGTGACCGGCCTGAATCATCGAATGAAATACCTTTTACCTTGCCACTTTCTGCCAATATACCTCAGACCGGATTAGTGCAGGTTGAATTTTTGGTAACACTCCATCGCCCTGACCTTCAGGCACATGAAGAATTACGTTTTAGCCTTCCGGTTAACTTTCAAAATTCTGCAATAACGGGTCTTGTGGAAAGAACCGAAGCGACAGAAGCCTTTAATGGCATGTTTTAACCCATAATTGAAGGCGCACATTAATGATTGAAAAGGAATCCATGGTAATTTTTTCCAGGATTGATCCTGAAAAACTTGACCGGAAAATCGTTGAGATTTTTGGCGATTTGACTATCGACAAAAAACTTGTTAGAGAGTTACGCATCCGTGAGTCGAGAAGCATACCTGGTTTTGTTGAAGAATGGTTGGTATCCCGTTTTTACACTGCCGGAAAGGAAGTTAATCAGGTATATCAGGATATCACGGAGTTCATGTATAAACACCTGCCCAACAAAACTGAAAAAGAACTCATTAAAAAACAAATTCTGGATGGTGATAATGTTGTTTTACTAGATAAATTTACTGTTAGAATAGACCTTGGCAAAGGTTTGGGATTAGTTACCATACCTAGCCTTGATGAATCGAATGGCTATATTGATGATTCCGTTCTGGAAGCGCATCCTAATTTGCTCAGTGGCGGCCAATGGGGGGCGGGTCGCTTGAGAAAACGTGTAGAAAAAAACAACAGAAACGTACTTGAATTAGTCGAATTTAACCCCATGCAATCGGGTAGGGTTAATCTCGATAAAATCATTGAAGCCCGCCAGCATTTCACTACCGATGAATGGATTTATCTTTTAGTAAGAACCATAGGGTATGAACCTTCTGCCTATACGTTCAGTGAGTGTCTCAACCTGCTGCTCAGGGTCTTGCCCATGGTTCATAAAAATATCAACATGATGGAATTGGCACCGAAAGGAACCGGGAAATCATTTCTTTATAATAATCTCAGTAGATATACCTGGATCAACAGCGGTGGGGGCTTAAGTCAAGCCCAACTTTTCAGGAATCAAACAACCCGTGAAGTAGGCTTGCTGGGTAAAAATGATTTATTGATTCTCGATGAGGGCCAGTCCATCACTTTTCGAGGAGCTGATGATATCCATGCCCAGTTCAAGGGCTATCTGGAAGCAGGCTTTTACTCCATTGGTGGGCATCAAGTAACCAGTGAGTGTGGTTTGATGATATTAGCTAATATAGATATATATAATAATAAACCAAAACGTGATGATTACATATATTACTTACCGGATATGTTTCATGACAGCGCCCTGATTGATCGTTTTCATGGCATTATACCAGGCTGGGAAATACCCCGATTCAGTACGGCGCATGCTGCACAGGGCATTGGAGTAAAATCAGATATTTTTGGTGAATACCTGCATCAACTCCGTTCTGTGAGTACCTATACGTTTCCTTTTGGCCACTCTCCACATCTTGATGGTGATATGCGGGATAAAAGAGCAGTAGAACGTCTCTGCATGGCACTTTCAAAGTTACTTATGCTCAATCCGGTTGATAAAGAATATAATACTTATATATATCAACCAGCTTGTGAATTGAGAGAGCGTGTATGCACACAACTTGCTGCTATTAACCCGACGGAATTTCAGCCTAGACTGCGTATCAACCGAAGCTATGCTGGCCTCGATCATCGAACAGCCCTCTCGTAGCCTCGATGCAGCGCAGCGAAATCGAGGATTTACGGTGTAGAGCCAGATTGGCCATTCATCGCACCGGAATAAACGCATTTTTTCCACGCGCTAGGTGTACGTCCATAAACAACCGAAGGCCGGGTAAGAAACGTAACAAGCAAGGCAAATGCAAGAGCCGCGTGCCCTTGTTGCACGAAAAAGAGCAAATCGCCTGGCTCTGTGGCCGGTTAGCCAATTGCGCAATCGTGGAGTCCGTGAATGTCCAGCCGCATCCGCCGCTGTTCTTTCGGGATAAGCATAAGAACAACGGCAAGCTATTGACCGTGACTTTTTAAGGCTTGCTCAGGGTCACGGCACCGGAAATCTTGCGGAACCGGTTGCAAAATGGCATCGGCCCGGCCAAGAGTTTCGACTGCGGTTTGCTCCTGGTTCGGCATCCTGGCCTACCCAAGTTTGATGAAATAACGGTGGTCACCACTGAAAAAGCATGCTTGATCAGATTGTTCAAGGAAGATGAAAAACTGGATAACACCTAACTAGAAGATGCACAATGACCCGATACCCCATTGATATTTTTTGGTATGAGCCAGACGGCAGCTACATTGCGGTAGCACCAGACCTTCCCGGTTGTTCGGCCTTCGGTGAGACACAGGGCAATCGCATCAAGCTCCCCCTTGCATTCCAAGGATTTTTTCGCGGTACTTTTCATCCCATCCGGCCAGCAATCTCCGGTTTTTGACACCCGCCTTGGTGGTTTTGTCCTGTCGGATCA
>Ga0172373_10007885_pt1 | contig 13646 bp, 33 predicted proteins | sample Lak10m_2_FD_114546 | JGI IMG/M metagenome (GOLD analysis project Ga0172373, IMG submission 114546) | Freshwater microbial communities from Kabuno Bay, South-Kivu, Congo - kab_092012_10m | ecosystem: Environmental > Aquatic > Freshwater > Lake | place: Democratic Republic of the Congo... | reverse complement strand
GAGAACATCAGGTTCTACGAGCCTGCCGCCTTCCGCACCCAGCACACGAGCAACCGGCAGGCAAGCAATCCCAACGAGCGCATCAATCCCCACATCGTGCACGGGCACTCGAAGCTCGATGCGAGCTCGGCCTATTTGGAGCACAACCTCTCGGCAGTCCAGCTCTACAACGCGCTCACTGAAGCCGGTGTGTGCCGGGAACAGGCAAGGGGCGTGCTGCCCAACTGCCTCTACACCGAGTACTACGGGAGCACAAATTTGCAAAACCTCCTGAAGTTCATTGATCTCCGCACCCATGAGGGGGCGCAGTGGGAGATCCAGCAGGTTGCGAAGGCATGCCTGGAGATCGCCACGGACCTGTGGCCCATCACGGTGGGCGCTTACCGAGAGATTCACAGCGGACACTGAAGCAAGAAAATGTAAAAATTAGATGAGACTCTCTTTCTTCGCAAATCGTTTCCTTCGTGATCGGGACGAGGAAATTCTCAATGCCCTTACACACGTGTTTGGGCTGGGTCTCGCTGTGTCAATGACGTCTGCCCTGTGCTGGAGGGCAGCCTCGCTCTCTGACACACACATGTTCTCAGGCCTCGCTTATGGCATCGCACACATTTTGGTCTATTTGTTTTCTGTTGCCTACCACTACACAGAGAGCCCACCCCTAAAGTCGAGATTTCGATTTCTTGATCAGTCTGCAATCTATGCAGCAATTGCAGGAACTTACACACCTGTGCTTGCGATTGGTGTGCCCAGTCCCTGGAATGTTGTTCTTTTGGCTCTTGTCTGGGCTGCGTGCATCTGGGGAATTGCGTACAAGGCTAGAAATAGAAATCAGCCTGAGCGTGGTTCGCTCACGTCTTATGTAGCATTTTCAGTCGCCGGTGCGCTGCTGTTTCTAACTTTCAGCACGGGTCCTATCGCTAACTCTAGAGATCTTTTTATTGTCTCTGGTGCCCTTGATGTTTTTGGACTTGTGTTCTACATGTGGCACTACAAGAGATTCTTTCACACAGCATGGCATGTTCTTGTTATGGCAGGAAATGTGATTCACTTCTGCGCTGTGTGGAACTACTTTATGATTTGATGAGGTGAATGACGTGTCTAATATTGAGAGAAAGATCAAGCGCCGGCAGGAGCTTCAAATTAGAAAGGCTTCTAGCAAGTCAATGAGAGCAATGGAAAAAGCGCTCAACAGCATGCCCCGCTCCTGCAGCAACTGTTACAAGGGATTTGATCCAAAATCACCAGGCGCACTAGACACATGGAACGTGACAGTCGGCCCTAGCGGCATGACTCTGATGTGTCCTATCTGCGTTGCATCTTCAAGTGTACAGTCACAAACACAAAGCTAAAATTACAATGTCGTCGTTGAAGGGTAACACCTGCCGCACGACCAAGAGGAACTAGATGAAGTGCTTTAAGTACAGCAACAGGCCAAAGGCCTACATCACCGTCGTTGCACTTGATGACGCATACGGTGAGGAGACGGGCAAGGTGGTGTCCGTGGGCTGCACGCTAAAAGCCGATATGCAGAACCCAACCTGGAAGGTTCACGTTCCAATTGATCTTGCCGAGTCTGTGGGCCAGGAGCTAATTCGGCTCGCCAGGCTGGATAGAGAGAAAGGTCTAGGAAAGAAGGACACCGTTAAGATTCCTGCGCCTAGACCTGCGCTGGCATTTAAACCACCAGAAGCTCCTAATAAAATTCAATCCGAAGACGTGAAGTCAATGTCTGAAAATGCATTTGAACAGGGTAGAGTCATTAAGCGCCAGAGAAAGAAGAACTAAATGCAGCGAAAAAAGTTTGAAGTCGAGACTGATCCCAATGAAGTCAAGGAGCATGAGGGCTTTAAGCTGGGCGACACAGTCTACTGCCTTAGATTTCCCGATAACGCGCCCAGTAGAGGTGTGATCACAAAAATTCACCTAGGCGAGTCTGTCGGCGCGTATCACACATTTATCTGCGATGCAACAGGCCAGTTTAGAAAGGCACTGTTCACGACAACGACTTCTGAGCCTGACAGCAAGCTTCGGTCAGGAGTTGAGAAAATCATCTCAAAAGTTAGAAGACAGGATGCAGCTCATGCTGCTAAACTAAAAGAAAAAGAGAAGTGATGTCAATCCAGGTTGGGTCTCTAGTGCGTCCACGCTATGGTCCCACAATCGAAAACACCAATCGGATGATTGGACTTGTCCTTTCTATTGATGAAGGCTTCTATAATCTTTCAGCCGACAGAGAACAGCACATGGATCGCCTGCACATCATTTGGCAGAATGGATCCACCACAACAGAGCCTGAGTCATATCTGGACACCATTGAAGAAGGAGGCTAAACATGCTCTACGAGTATAAATGCAATCACTGTGACAGAGAGTTTGAGGAAGAGCAGAAGATGACAGACCCACCACTTGAGAAATGCGAGAAGTGTGGCGGCAATGTCACACGGCTTATCTCAGGCGCGCCCGCCTTTATTCTTAAGGGGTCTGGATGGTATAAGGACGGATACAAGTGACGCCGTCAGTCCACCCGCTCTGGCGTGATATTTCATTCACACACGTCAGGTGGGGGACATGTCGCCTCGAGGATCCCATTGACTTTGCTCGACGACGTGTTGAGCAAAATGTAATTGGAGACCTGAGAGAGTGCGGATACCAGCGACAGACAGGTAGAACATTCAGGGTGCTTCTCAAGGCGCTCGAGGCGGCCTACAGCGGCATGAGAACGCTGATCATAGCAGAAGATTCTCTCGCCGCGCGGACCCTTGAGCTAAAGCTGTCAGAATGGATGCAACAGGTCCGTATTCCTACGGCAGGACATGTTTACGCAGGCGGCGGTGTTGAGATTCTTGGACGACGAAAAGGTGAAGAGAGTATTATCAGCATTCACTCTTTGACCGCAGTTGCTAAAAATCCAGCAGTCATTTCTGGAAGATTATACGATCTCTGCTTGTACGATAACGCAGTGACTGACACTGAGTACATGAGCCCAACTGAGGACTTTGTCCGCGCGACACAGCGCGCGAGCCGTGCGTGTAAAGGCTCGCGCCTTAGTATGTTCAATCGAGAGACTATGAGTGGCGATTCATGGAAAGGCGGCGACCTTTTCAAGTTATCTGGCGCTAATGCTGTAGGTACCCTTCTTTCCATTAAGTGCGTTGAGGGCATACCTATTGGCCTTACAGTGCTTTACAATAAAAACCTGGTTAGTTTACCGTGGGACGCAATTGACGTCCTCGAGAAGGCATCTAGCTGACCTGGTTAATACCGGGAGAGATTGATGAGGTCGTTTTCCAAGAAATTGGTTGTTCTTATTCTGTCGATTATTACTGTCATTTTTTGCTGTTTCTCGCATGCGCTAAGTGAGCCACCTTCACCGCCCATCGGGTGGATCGCACCAAGCGTAGATAATGATTATGTGCCCAGTTTTTTTCAGAATATGCCGCTGAGTGCACCAAATCAGGAGACGATCACGCCGCCGCCTCGAAGAATTCAACTTGCACTTGCAAGAATTTGTGTGAGTGAGTCAGGCTTTCAGGTTCGCACGAACGATTGCACTCTCATCTACCACGCACTTAGAACAAGAAGCCGCACAGGTGAGATCACAATTGGCATAATGAGAGCTTACTCAGGTAGATCTTTTGACACTGAACGCACTGACAATCACCGGTGGATTCCTCACCTGAACCACAACTTCAGTGAGCCTCGAGGCTGGCGAGAGACGGTTACAATTCCATGGAGCGCGCGAAGACCCGGATTTCAAGCTGTGTATGAGCACGTTGGCACTCTTCTTCGAACGCGTCCCGACAATCCTTGCAGCATGAGAATTGATCACTGGGGCGCAAGAGGATTTAGAAGAAATTTACACTTGAGCAATGGCTGGAGGCTCATTAGCTGCGGTGAGACTCTCAATGACTTCTGGTCACTTCCAGAAATTGAAGATGCACCTGTGATCGAAGAGACAGACACTGATCTTCGTGTTGCTGACAGCTCAATGTGAGTGTAAAGCTGCGCGAGTCCATGTTATCATTTAGAAAAGGATTTCCCATGAACGAAGCACTCGCACGCGACCTGTACTTGAAATACCCGAAGATTCTCACCAATAACGGCGTCGAAGTCTACCTGGATGTGGGAGACGGGTGGTATGACATTCTCGACTCTCTCTGCGGCCAGATCCAGCACCACATCGATTGGAAGAATGGCGAGGGCAAGTACGCGAAGTATGGCCGCAAGGAGGGCGAGTCGGTGCCGCAGCTGGTGGCCGAACAGATCAAGGAGAAGTTCAGCACTCTCAGGTTCTATGCCTACGGTGGCGACGAGAAGATCGCGGGCATGATCGAGATGGCAGAGAGCTTCACTGCGCATGTGTGTGAGGTGTGCGGCGCTCCTGGGAAGAGAACAAAGGGCGGCTGGATCAAGACACTGTGCAAGAAGCACGCCGAAGAGCAGGGTCGAGAGTTCGACGATGGAAAAGAAGAAGATCGATGACGGTGCCCTCGTTCGAACTCTTGTTCACCATCCTGGTATAATAAGGGTAAGCATGTATCGATATGGTACCGTTCTGGAGACCAAGTATCCCATGAAGGATGACACAGAGTGGTCAGATCACAGGGTACTATGGCACGATGGTGATGAGTCATGGGAATGGCATGGGGATCTGGAGCACGTGTCAGATGAATGATCTTGATCGGCATCTGGATGTGTACGAAGACGATCAGTTCGGTTACCCACGACGGGTACCTATTGAGCATCAGGAAAGCCTTAGACTTCCATCTGTCAACACACCCAAGGTCAAGATCGGAGACCTCGTCACTTGGTACAAGAAGGATTCTTGGTTTGCTCAGAGATTCGGTCAAAATCCGGTTGGTCTAGTGCTAGACTCAAGGTGGATGCTCATGGACTGGGACTCGAAAGGCACATCGAGAGACCCAAGTAAGTGGTCCTACGCTCCTGAGGCTGCAATCTTGTGGAGCAACGGAGAGCTCACCAATAGCTCCCATGGAGCACTTAAAAAGTTAGGGTCATCCCTCTAGAGAAATATACAACACTTGTCACTTGGATACTTATAGTCTGTAGGAGATCTTGAGTGAATTACGTAGAGAAGACATTTGAGGAGATTCAAGGGGACGGCACAGTCGTCCTCAGAAAAGCAATCATTCCCGTGTCACACTCAAATAACCAGGTAAATCAAGAGTCCTCCTGCGGTTGTACTGTTATACAGATCTGGGGCAACCCGGACTCAGATCTACTGGGCACCTGAGAGATGTTCGAGCCCAGCTGCGAGGTAGCGCCCCCTATGTGGCGCACCGGGGACCTGGTTTTTGTAAATTGCAGGAATCAGTCTGATCTCACGGGAATCATTGTGGGGGCGAGCAGGGAGTGGATAAACCACGTGGGAGGCGTGTGGTCATACAACACCCTTGTTGAAGGAAAGATTGTTAGAATATTTGAGACACGCTACGGCGACTACACTATAACACGTCGTGTTTGACAACAGAGGCAGTGCTTGAAAAATGCAACAAAGCGAATCAGGCGCGGTGATCTCGTGCTCATAAGCACTCCAGAATTTCACGTCAAGCGCCTTGGAGAGGACCTCGAGGGGAAATCAGGCGTTGTGACGCACGTGAGTGAGATGGGCATCTCTGTCGTGCCCTTCGACACCGGGCGTCCGATGAAGGAGTCGTACGAGGTGCTTGTTGAGGGAAGATTCATAATGTTCTATGATGACAAGTACCTGAGTAAAATCTCAAGAAGCTAGTGCACTGTATAAAATAGTTACCTGTTAAGTCTCAGGAGAATAAATGAAAATTCTAGAAAAGTCACTTCGACGTCTCATAAGAGAAGAACTTGAGAGAAGAATCGTAAGAACCGTTCTCACTGAGGGAGGACATGCATTTCCTGAGGTCAACACTGTTGTTCCCAAAGAGCTTCTTAAATCAAGTATTGAAAATGCCTTCAAGATGAGCGGACTTGAAGGAATGAAGTACGAGATTGTGGGAAATAAGACAAAGGACTATTTTGGTGACATCGATACTGCAGTGGATGAGTCTGAGCTTCGGCGCGCGTTGAAAGTGGAAGATGACGTTGATTCGAAGGGACTCTGGAAGGCTCTCGAAGCGCATCTAACCAAAAAGGACATGACATTTAGAATCATTCCAGGACTGAGCCAGTTTCACATGCTCATTCCGCTTGTTGACAAGAAAGAACGACCCACAAACGCGGTGAACGCTGAGACATATGAGGAGGAAGACACTGAGGGCATGGCACAGCTCGACGTGTTTGTTGGAAGCCTCAAGTGGATGGTCGACACCTCTTCAGGATCGCCTCCACGAAGCTCGTACAAGGCTGTGTACAGAAACGCGCTCATGGGCGCGCTGTTCTCTGTGATTCCTGCTGAGATCACAGACGAGGAAATGAAGTCCGCACCGAAGGGCGTTCTAAAGAAGAGGTACCTGGTGAACTTTAGGCGCGGTCTAATTGACCGGCTCTACTACGAGGAGCAGGTGATGGGCAAGAAGGGAAAGCCCCTTGCATCACCCGCTGTGATAATTGTGAAGGAGAAGGTCACAGAGAATGCGAATGAGATCTCTGGGCACTTCTTAAAAAAGCCTGTGTCATGGTCAGCGATAGACTCATATGAGGACTTAATGTCACAGATCGTGGGAACAAACTTTAAGTTCGACTCCTCAGTGCGCGAGAGGGTGATGCAGAAGTTCAAGGAGAGCCTAGCCGCTCTGAAGCTTGAAGTTCCGCCCGGTGTCTGAGAACGATTTCTAGTCGGCGCATAAATACATCTGAACACATTTGACTATAATGTTCACACCCCTCAAAGAGGGACAAAAGGAAGGGCATTGATTATGCAGAAGTTCAGTTTTTTTGTAGCGTTTGTTGTTGCTCTCTTCATCGGCTGTGGTGGAGGCGATGAGGCAGTTGATGCAGGATCTGCTGCTTGTTGCGCTCCCGCTGCTGAGGCTCCTGCTTCTGAGACAGCAGCTGTATCTGAGGCGGCCCCTGCTGAGGCTCTTGCTGAAGTGGCACCAGTTGTTGAGAGCGTTGAGCCAGCAGCCGTTGAGCCTGCTGCTAGCGCTGTTGTGACCGAGTCACACTGATCTGAGGCCCTGAAATGGGCACTGAGAAATTGAGACGGCGTTCTGCGAGAGTGGGACGCCGTCTCTCTTTTCCTAATCGGCTGTCTGTGGGAGATCTTGTGACTGTTCACGTGATCTTCGACGAGACACAGATGGAGTGGCAGTCGTGCAGTAAGTTCGCCATTGTCCTCGGATTTGAGGAGGGCGACGATGATGTGAGAGACAGGTACGTGTCGATCATGATGGACGGACACGTTGTTGAATATGACTACCTCGAGAGTGAGCTTACAAAGATTTAGTGAGGGTGACCTCGTGCAGGTCCTCGACGAGGACAGCAATCACTTGGGCGTTGCTGTCTACTTGGGCACTGCGGTCCCCGAGGATGAAGGCGTCACTTACGAGGAGCTGCAGGACTATCAGCAGGGCATTCTTGTTGGTGATAAGTTCTTCTACGCGATACCCACAGTGTGGCACTACAGGGTCCTCATGAACAACAGAATGATCCTCCTGAACACTTCCCTGTTCACCCTGTTGACCATCGGAGAAGACGATGATGTGTCTCCTGTGTAAATCTGGGATCACTGGATATGGTTGGATCATGACCAATGGATCCGAATGGATAACGTGGGACTCGAAGTTCGATTCAACTCTTCCTACGTGGGTGGGGCTTCGTGTTCGGTGGGGACACTGCGGATGAGCTCGAGGTGCTGCAGTATGCGTGAGGGAGATCTCGTGCGCTTCAACGCGCTCGCCCACCAACGGTGGGCCTGCCGGTGCCCGTGGCCCCACGAATGCCGATCGGATCTGCTCCTCATGCTCCTCGAGCTGCCCCGCGAGGGATCACACCTCGATACCCTCGTGCTCGGCGAGGGGCGCATATTCATCACCAACCTGCGATTCCTCGAGCCGCTGGAAGCGGGCGCCTGATGCAGGGCGATCACAGGCTCGTGCGGGCCGGGTGCCTGCTCACTCCCATCCACGAGCGCGCACGTGGTCGAGACGCCGTCGCAGACGCCCGCCTCGGGCTCAGGGTGCCCTGCACCGTTCTCGTGCTCGGCGCCACCCGCCTGCACGGGCTCAAGTACTTCCAGGTGCTCATCACCCACGCCGAGGGCGAGGCTGAGGTGCAGCTCTGGCGCACTCGGGATCTGCTCGATTGCTTCGAGGTGTGCCCCGATGCCTAAGCGGCTGTACATCTCAGGCACAGAAGCTATGTGACACAGAACACCTCCTCGTGCATTTGGTCTCTCGCTATGGTATCCTAACACTATGGCAATCAAACAACTCACCAAGCGCACTGGCAAGATCGAGGTCGACCTCACTGGCCCCCAAGGCAATGCCTTCGCGCTCCTCGCAACCGCAGAGTCACTGGGTCGGAGGCTCGGCTACGACCGCCGCCGGATCGAACTGATCCTGGACGAGATGCGGCTGGCCGACTACGAGTGCCTGCTGCAGACCTTCGACCGAGAGTTCGGCCACATCGTGGACCTGTACCGCTGAGGAGTGAATCATGGGAATCGGCAAGATCGATCTAGACGAAGCTGAGGGCATTGCCCAGGACATCCTCTCCCACGTGCGGCCCTCCATGGCCCGCATCGAGGTGGCTGGCTCCATCCGGCGCCGCAAGCCCGTGGTGGGAGACATCGAGCTGGTGGCCCTGCCCTCGGACCGCGAGCGGATGGTGGCACTCCTGGGCGAGGTGGGGCAGTTCATCAAGCCCGGCGTGCCCGGCGCGGTGCCCTGGGACCCGAACCCGGATGCCCGGTACCTCCGCATGCGGCTCCCCTCCGGCGCCAACCTGGATGTGTTCATCGCCTCGGAGCTCAACTGGGGCGGCCTCTACCTCATGCGCACCGGCGGCGCCGTGGGGCCCGATGGCAGCCCCTTCACCGGCTTCGTGCCCGGGATATTTGCGCGCTTCAAGAAGCTGAGTGGTGGTGGCCGAATGACCGGCGCCCAGCCCACCACTCCCAAGGGCGAGCAGCTTCCCCTCCGTGAGGAGCAGGACTTCTTCGACCTGCTCGAGATGGACTTCGTGCCTCCCGAGGAGCGCGGCGACCGGAAGGCGATCAAGAAGTACACGAGGGGCAAGTGATGCGGTTCAGCCTGTTCGGGATCACCCTGTTCCGTGAGCGCCCGGGCGTGATCAGCCCCGGGGCCTGCTGGGTGTGCTCGTACGGCGGGATCCCGGGCTGGCTCCACACGAACCGGAGCCTGTTGCCCCTGCTGTGGGAGGTGGCCACGGAGTTCAAGGGCGACCGGCACCTGGTGGGATGCTGAGCGTGTCCTGGAACCTCTACATCGATGACATTCGCACCCCTCCCCCGGACAGGGAGTGGGTGCTCTGCAGGAGCACGGAGGAGGCACTGGCCGCAGTGTCTGAGCTCGGACTTCCTTCCTTCATTAGCTTTGATCACGATCTTGGTGATCAGGACACTTCGATGGTGTTTCTCCATCGATTGGTGAACGAGATCTGGGATGGTGTCTCGCCTCCCCCAGACTACCAGGTCCATTCTGCCAATCCTATCGGTTCGCAGAACGTCATCAGCTTCATGGAGAGCTGGCGCCGGAGTAGGTACCTGTGACTGGGTACTCTGAGGAGCACACCTGCTCCTGGGTGGATCACACAGAAGGCAAGCGCCTCATGCAGAAGTGGGAGGTGAAGCACCTCTGGGCAGCTGCAAAGTGGCACACGCCCTTTGATCTGGAGATCGAGAGGGCTCACAAAAAGTGTGGCGGGTGGACAGAGCACCTGCCTGACCTGCAGCACCCAGAGGTGATTCCAGAGCTCAAGAGGATCGAGGGCGCCGACCTGGGCTATCCAATCATCCTGCATCCGACAGGCTGGGTGATGGATGGGTACCACAGGATCGCGAAGGCACTGCTCGCTGGTCATACTACAATAAAGGCGGTTCGATTCACGGAGGGGAGCCTTCCGCTGCCCACCATCGAGATTCCTGACTACGTCAGCAGACCGCACCTTTTCTAGTTACAGGAATGAAACGTATTTCTCGTGAGACTCTTGTTATTTAGAGATTATGAGAAGGTACGCGTGGCTGAGCGACACACACATGAACATCTCGGCGCTTCCATTTCTAAAGCGCCTACACGTGCTCAGCCTCAAGAGATCGGGTGCGGACGGCGTCTTCATAACGGGTGACATCTCATCCGGGCGCTGGATAGAGTCAGATCTCAGGTTCCTCGCAAAGCACTTCAGTGGTCCCATCTACTTCGTGCTGGGAAACCACGACTACCACGGACGTCACATGGCATCAGTCCACGACGACATCAGAAGGGTCTGTCAGGACTATCCTAATCTCATTTGGATGACAGAGGCAGGCGTGGTGTCGCTCTCTCCGGATGTCGCGTTGATTGGTGCAGAGGGATGGTACGATGCCCAGTTCGGTGATCCTGAGCTGCTTCGATGGACGACTGACTGGTTTCAGACTTTTGACTTTCTCCACCTCGAGGACCACCACAAGCGCTTGGAGATGTGGAGAAAGATGTCTGCAGCTTCCGCTGATCACATCTCCCACAACCTTGAGCGTGCCCTCGATGATCACAAGACTGTCTACGTTCTCACTCACTTCCCACCCTGGAAGGAGGCGACTCGTGATGTGGGAACTGCGTTTGAAAACTTTTGGCTGCCGTACAACACGAACTGTGCTCTTGGTGCAGCAATTGAGAGGACAGTGGGTGGCAGAAAGAAGAAGCGCGTTGTTGTCCTCGCAGGCCACACTCACACACCCTGCAGGGTTCGAGTGACAAACACTATCGAGTGCGTCGTCGCAGGCGCGTCCTACTTCGGCAAGGTGCGCCCAGAGGAAACGATAATCATCTGACATGTATGGAGGAAGTGTGAGAGAGAGTAGAGTGAGTGTGGGTGACCTGTGCTCAATCTGGGATCCTGATGTGGGCCCTGCAACTGATCCCAAGAGCCACGTGCTGGGAATTGTCATTAACGAGAGAAAGACTAGTCGCAGCCCACAGTATCAGGTTCACTGGTCTAACACAGGCTTTGATGAGACCTGGTACTCTTCAGACGACATCTCGCTTTGATTAAGCTCTGATCTAAACATACCTAAGTCTATGCTGTCAAGAGACATGGGAAGAGTGTTTCATCTCTATCACTTGATGAGAGCATCGAGTTTCACAAGAGTGTATTGCGCTTAGCAGCGTGGTAGGATGATAACATGGAGCACTCATGACACAGCCAGGCACCCTCACTGAGGGCGACCTCGTCGTCTTCAATGTGGGTAAGATGACAATTCGCCCCAACTTTTGGGAGACTAACAAGTGGGACACACGCGCTGTGATGGTCCTAGTTCGGGTTCCTCGTGAGACAGACCCACAGGTCGCTGTGGTTCTCATGAATGGTGCACCTGTTCAAGTTCCTGTCAAGTCACTGAAGAAGATCTGACAGTGGCGTGGGTCCCGCCGCACGAAGAAGTGTACCCCACACCAAACCAGGGAGAGCTCTGGCACATAAGAGACAACTCAGGTGAGCCCGACACATCGACCACTGTGCTGATCCTTGATGTCTTTGAGGCAGAGACAGGAGACCACCCGTACGGCATGAAGTACACTGCGGTGAGGTGTGTCCTCAAAGGTCAAGTTGTAGAGTTTGGGACGGGATGGCTCTACAAGATCGCTCAGGATCCTATTTAAGCACAGGTAGGTGTTTTTATGGGAGAAATAAGATGTCGTACACAGAGGCTGAGCTCAAGTCGCTGGAGGAGGGTATTCACGAGATAAAGTACTGTGAGGTCAGGGTAGCCCTGTCGCTCATAGAAGAGGTCAGGCGCTTGCGGGAGGCGCTTGCAGACATAAGCGAAGGCTGGACTTGTCCCTCCCGACGGGATAAACATGGGAATATTATCGCCCCTCCCGAGTGTAGGGCGATCGCAGACGCAGCGCTAGCGATTTAATAGCAGACGCAGCTCCACTGATACTTAGCTTCAAGAGGTGTCTTATGAGCACAGCAATGAAGATATCAGTGGGAGCTGCGATCGCAATTCTAATCCTTGCAGTCGTGGGTGTTGTTTGGGGTGTGACGACCCACACAGAGCCTGGCCTCATGAGGGCCTGCTGGCGATTCACGACAGTCGACAGTTATGACTGCGACGAGGGTGAGGATCTCGTCTGGGACAGGGACGAAATACCCCTGTCGGTCTCAGCTGACGGACTCATAGGAGAGACTCAGACCGCGATAGATCTTATCAACAGCCAAGTGGGCTGTGACATCCTGGAGTTCGCAGAGGCCTCGAGAATCGGAACTGATGTGACAATCATCTCTGACTCTCCGATGTCACCTGGAACAGGCAGAGGTGGCGCAACATGGCATGTAAGGGGCAGTGATGGCATGCGTGCACGAGTAGAGCTGTACGCTCCAGGAGCACTTGCCGAGCGTGTGATCGTGCATGAGCTGGGACATGTCCTAGGACTTGCGCACGATGAGCACACGGGCTCCATAATGTATCCCACACAGACCGACACACGCGACCTACAGTTCATACTCATCACTCAACACGACAGGTCGCTTCTCAGAGACCTCTACTGCGCTGAGTGATTACACTGTGTAGGGTGTGTTCTTGAGCGCGAGCACACGAATCATGCTTTGCCTCGATTTGATCTCTGATTTGACGCTGCGCTCCTGCCTCATCTGCTCATACACATCGATTGACTTGTCAATCTTAAGCTCGAGGCGCTCGAGCATAATCTCGTACACCTGCATCTCTTCGAGCAGCACCTGAAGCATCGCGTTCCTTTCTGCTTGGTCCCCCACTCCATCCCACACGTTCTTTTTCGCGTGATCCATACGTGTAAGTATAGGAATCCACCGGGTGTAAATGAGGGATCGTTTGGGATATAATTGGCAGGATGCCACAGCCAGGAGAGAAGAGATGAGCGAGGAAGAGAAAACCGAGAAGCGGATCACCCAGCACCTGGTGGATAACCTGTTCAGTTGCCTCGATGGCTTCGGCAGGCTCACCTACACCCTCGATGATTGCCGGCTCATCCAGCGCTTCATCCGGGAGGAGCACGGGGTTCACCTCTCCCTCTCGGAGTGCCAGCGCTTCTGGAAGTGGCGGAGCTCCCTGTGGGAGGCGAGCTTCCTCACGGTGGGGGATACTGCCGCGAGCCGGAAGGAAGTGCTCGAGTTCTTCTTCCAGTGGCTCGATGAGGCGGATCTCTGGGATTGGTGCGAGGAGGAGGAGGGGCAGTGATGGATTCACCCCAGGTGGGCGAGCTCTGGCAGGTTCGGCAGGGCCACTACCTCCCCGAGGCCTTCGCTGTGCTCCGAGCAGGAACGGTGGCCACGGTGATCGCGAATGGTTTCGCCCAGGGTGGGGGCCGGCTGGTGGAGATGGCATGCGTGCTGGATGGTGTGCCCCGGGTGGTGCTCCTGAGCCCGGCATCGATGGCGTTCTGGGAACGCGTGGAGGATGGAGATGAGTGATGCGGAATTCTCGCAGGGCAAGGGCACTCGCTATCCCTACCCCGTGTGGGAGTACGTTCCCGGCGATCTCGTGCGCGTGATCCCCTACCACGGCGAGCCCAT
>Ga0172373_10007882_pt1 | contig 13648 bp, 14 predicted proteins | sample Lak10m_2_FD_114546 | JGI IMG/M metagenome (GOLD analysis project Ga0172373, IMG submission 114546) | Freshwater microbial communities from Kabuno Bay, South-Kivu, Congo - kab_092012_10m | ecosystem: Environmental > Aquatic > Freshwater > Lake | place: Democratic Republic of the Congo... | reverse complement strand
TATATAGAAATCTTCAATGTTGAACACATTTTTATAAAAAATTACCATTTCTTTTTTTAGAATAGATATTTCTTTATTTTCTGAATTTGGATCAAAGGGGCCATCAAACTTAAATCTTGGATCTTTTTTTTGAGATATAACCCATTTGTGTAATGATAATCTCCATTTTTTATCTTCCTGGGATAAAGTGGAGGTTTGGTTTAATAGATGTTGCATCAATTCAATAGAAATATAGTTACCTACATATATGTATTCTTCTGGTGAAATATATTCTTCTTTATCTAAAAGATTTACGACATCAAATATCCTAGCATCGTGACGGGTAATATAAGATCCCCCTTTTCCATTTCTAAATAAATTATCAAAAACCATATAATACCAATGAGCTTCTCTGGGATTTTCTTGGTATCTAGAAATTAATTCTTTTTTTACCAAAATCGGATCAATTTTATATACAGGTATATTGAAAAGTGATATTGATTTTTTATCATGTATATCAGAATCTAAAAATTTATTTGACCAGTAATTTCCTGATAAATAATCTACTTCAAAATATGATTTTTTGCCAGATATTCTTTTTATAACTTGTGTTTTTTTACTGAAATATTTTTCTGGTTCATTTTTGAATAATTCAAATTTTTGCCAAGGATATAATTTATGATCCCCCAAAAAATCATCATAGACAATCTTTATATAATTCTTATCAACTAGTCCAATCCCCGGATAATCTACAACATCTGGCAAATATAGATAATCTGATAAATAATCTGACCAAACTGATTGAGATTCTTCTATATATTGGTCATATATTTTACTAAATTTGGTGTATTTTTTTGGTAGAAGATCCGAACCCTTATACACCACAGTCCAGGAGTCATTAGGTATCCACTCTTTAGTATCTGACCAAAACTTGTGCGTAAGACACTTTGGAAGTCCTGTGTCATGTTGTTTTAATGTAAACATTATGTCATTGTCCATATTTTTACAAATAGGGTAACTAGATAGAGTACCAACAGAATTTTTTATTATTTTGTCATCTTCTATCTCCATACATAAATAAGGTAAACTATCCATATAGGGATATCTATAGAATACAAAATTTTTCAAATTGACACTAATTTTGGGTGATGTAGAAGAATTTTTAATAACGTAATGGTACAGGGCGTTGGGAAATTTTTTTCTAAGCCAAGCTACACTATTATCAAACGATTCCTGTGATGAAAAATAAATTCTATCAACATATGTCCCACCATCTGTTGTTTTCCAAACCAGAGCCCTTGCCAAAAGTTTTTTTTCTATTTTATCCCCAACCTTAACATCTATTGTGTGTATCATCATAGATACCAAATCTGGATTAGTAGAATATAAATCCATTCTAGAATTTAAATGTTTATACCTCATACAGGAACCCATCAATTCGCTTCTTGTGTTGGGATCCGAAAAATAATTTTCTTCAAGATACCAGAAATTTATATCTTTACCTTTGACGATACGAAAATTCTCATCTTCTTCATCTTCTTTATCTTGTTCAATTTGAAAAATGCCACTCCATGAGATTCTATAATTATCTACAAAGTCTGAAATGTCTTTTTCTGTGAAGGGTATTTTATTATCACTCAAAATTGAACGAATAAATCTTCCTACCGTAGTATCGGATTTTGGTCTTGAAGATAAATCAGCTGATGTTTGCTTGAATCTTTGAAATTGTCCATCTTGAAAATAAAGAATCTTATCTGCCTCGGTACCACTGGGGGATAAAAGATTATATTTTGTTGTAACATCATCTTTTTTAGTGTATATCCATCCCAAAATAATATCCCGGTGTTTTGATGGGGTCATGTTTTTCAATACGTCTAAAAAATTTGGCTCAGCTTCTAAAACCGATTCTAACAGAAGTTCAACTTTGAAATTGATGAATTTAGTATTAATCATATAACTATATATTTGATTCTATATTTTAAAGAAAATGAAAGGGAAGAAAACTAACACGTCGTTATGATCCCCTGCAATATTACCTAACTCCGTAGCACAATTCCAATTCTCGGGACTAGTTAAAGGCATTATGTCTGTCCATATTTTTCTAAAATCTTCTAAGAACCATTCAAGTTCTGGATATGACTGATAATTTTTGCCGTGTCCTGAAAAATTCTTAATAATTGGTATTTCCTCTTTCATAAGATCATAATAACTATGCAGTGACCCCTGGATATAATCCCTTGAATCTCTAGAAGACCCACAAATACAGAATAAGAAAGTATATAGTTTAAAAATTTTTAGAAAACTGACTTCATCACGACCACCGATTAAAGACTCATAATTTTTTCGGATTTTTGATAGAGTTTCGGATGAATCAAATTTCTTTGTCCATAAATCATTAAACTCTAAATTGAAATTATCTATGGCTGATAGTATTCTATTCAAATCGCCAGTCAATTTATGAGAGTTTCTAATATATCTAATCGGTCCCCCTCTAAGATCCGGTAGAATCTCCTTATGGAAATCTAGAAGTGATTGTCTCCACTTTTTTTCTTCAGGAGTAATTTTACTAGATAATTTTATTCTATTTTCCAAGGATTCTAAATCGTGATACTTCAAACTAAATCTCCACGATTCAAGAATACCACAATTATAATCATTTGACTGGTCTATACAATCTTCAATATCATATAATTTTGCATCTATTTTGAGAATAGTCCCTGATTCTGTGTGACAAAGTGATTGTATGTGTGAAAATTCAATATTCGGTCCAAGCCTTCTTCTTTGTCTTTGTAATTTTTGATATACTTTGCTCAAATTAACTTTTACTAAAGGTATAGAAAATATATTAAGACTTTTATTACTCACACAACAAGAAATTAAATATGGCCTAAGATTATCTTGTTTTGATTTGAGAAAATGATGTACACCAGAGGGATTTTTTAGTAAAGGTGAATTGCTATTTAAATCATATCCAAAATCTGTAGTTCTGATATCTCTATATTGATCTTTATTTTTTGGGTCTAGGACATCAATTTCAAAAAAACTACTATAATTATCGGATATAAAATGTTTATATTTTTCCCAAGGATATAAGTAGTCATCTTCTCCTATATATAATAAAATTTCAAAATTGATATAGGCTGGATCTACCAATCCATAAGGTTCTATCTCTTTAGCTTCGGTGGAAAGAACCAAAGAATTTTGAAATTTTGACCAGATAGCATATTTTTTCAAAATATGGAAATTATATAATTTTGACCAATCACATAAATCTCGGGGAGCTCTATCTGTCCCATCCGGCGTCAAACAGGGCGTGATCTCATTTTGAGTGTACCACCCATATTCTTCAAGATATGTATAATCAAATAATATTTCAGGTACTCCTGATATTTGATTTCTTAATTTCAATACTAATTGATCACTTTTTTGTTTTGGTTGATATGATGTCAAAACACCTGAACCCTCTACAATTTGGTGTGATTCTAATTTTTGGACCAAATAAACAAAACTATCCATATATGGATACTCCTGATAGTTAGTTTTTTTCAAAGAAATGGTAATATTTTTTAGATCAGGCGAATCAGAACCCATCAATTTGGAATGAAACAGGGAACCTGGAAAATTCTTTTTAACCCAATCTTCTACATTCAAAAAAATATCATCAGAATTGAAATAAATTCTATCTATGTAATTTCTACCATCGTCTAGTTTCCAGACCAAAGCTCTTGCTAAAAGTTTCTCCACTCCCCCATCACTATAATCCGTTAATATGACCATAGAAACCTTATCTGGGTTATCACTATAGAAATTCATTCTGTGGTTCTTATGGGGTTGTCTCATACATGAACTTCCTAGATGTGATAGGCCACCCCGCACGTAGTTGTTCTCATTATACCAAAAATTAATATCTCTCCCACTTACAATAGAAAACTCTGAAGACTTGTATTTTTTATTCCATTGCGATTTATATGCCGTTACAAACTCTTCTATCTGTTCTGGGTTAAATGAACTCTGATTTTGATCTAATATACCACGAATTAAACTACCAATATTCGCCTGTAATTTTGTTCTTTTAGATATATCATCCCCAGACTGTTTGAATCTTTGATACTGACGATCTTGGAAATGTTTTATTTTATCATTTTCATCACCAACGTCAAATGAATTAACATTTGTATTTATATCAGATTGTGTTTCGATCCACCCCAAAATCAAATCCTCAATTTTTGAGGAAGTATTCATGGATTTTAAAATTTCAATGAAATCATCCGATGCATCAAGAACTGATTCTAAAAGTAGATTTATTTTAAAATCTTTGAATTTCAATTTCAACATATTAAATGATATATATTATTTATAGTCAAACCCAAAAAATCCTCTTTTAGAGTGAAAAAGAGTTCTAGACAAATCCCTAGAAAAATAAGAGTTATAAAGTTCCACAGATGAAATTCTTACATTTTGATTATCATCACCAATTAAAATTGCTAAGTTAGTCTGGGTGTCTATTCTATCTCCCCATGTCGGGAAACTCTCAGATAGAGTTTCTTCAGTAAGATTGTGTGAAAAAAGATATACCATTTCAAATCTTCCAGATATACCAGTAACTATTACATTGTACCATTTTTGGGAAGAATAATCTGTGATGGATGTCGTTCTAGTATCGCCTGGGCCAGGACAATCAAAAAAAAATACCAATTCCGAAGGATGTTGATCTATTACCACATCACCTTTTTTGAATATATTACATGGTATGTTTTTATCTACAATATAGAACCAAATAGATATTGTAAAATTTCCTAAAAACAAGCTATCCAAAACAGACGAACCAGGTACAAAAAATCTTGACGAGATCCACCTTGGTTTATATCCAGACCAAAGGGGATTTGTGTGAATGGAAAACTGAGATGTCCCATCGTGTCGGTATGGAGAGACATCCCTCCAATCAGTTGATTGAATATGTGATAACTTAGTTGTGCTGTTTAGTGATAAAACTAAATTTTCAGTTTTTGTTTTGCTTGATAAACATGATCTTAGGTAATTATTTATAACACTTGTCTGGTTATGTGAGACAGTGTAGAACTGGGAAAATCCAAAACGCATCCCACCTGAAGAAACTTTAGATATAGAGGTAGAGAAATTATTAGAAGAATTTATAGAAAGAGATAATGATGGGGAAACTTTGACACCATTTAGATAAAAATTCCACTCAAGGTTGTCTTTTGTAAGACACAGTACATACCATCTAGAACTTTGAATTTGAACAGAGAATTGACTCATGCCATAGGATTGTGGTATGTTATTAGATATAAAAACAAGAAGATTCGTAACACCACTTGTTGTTTTAGAGATAATTTCAATCCCAACTTTTGATGTGGGATCCATACATGTAAATATTTTCAATCCTTCATTTGTGGTGGTAGAAGTCACCGAAAAATAAACATATAAAGAGAACTGACTTTTATTCAATAAATTAAAATCATCCTCGTTCGATAGTGGAATATCATTGGATTGAATAGTTCCCCCTTCCATATCCCAATCAAATGTAAATTGACTAGTACCTGTTGGTGTAACGCCAGATAAATTATATAATCTTCCTATGCCTGAACTCCCTAATACATATGGATTTGATGCAACAAAACTAGCATCATACACCCACAAAAGATTATCAGTCAAAATAGGTGGGTAAAATTTATTTAAAACTATCCTGTTCCCCGAAATGCCCCCCTGGTAATTATTGTTATCTGATAAGGAAGACTGATCCACAAACCATGTGAGTGCTTTTTGAAAAATTCCGGTAGTTATGTCTTGTGATAGAGTAGATTTGAATATACCTATTTGATCAGATACTCCAGGTGTAGTACCTGATGTCAGGAGCTGAACGTATTTTGTTAGATGATACCAAGGCTCCTGGGATGTTACGCCACCAAAATAAGGATCACCAACATTAGGAATTATTCTATTTTGTGAAAAAAGGTAACAATTAGGTCCCAATAAATCACCAGAGTTATTTTTATGAATATAAACTGAGTATGTTTGTTTTTTTAGACCCTCCACTCCAGCCCCGGAACAGGTGAATGATTGTGGAGTAATTCCTCTTCTAAACTGACGATAAGAAATATTAGGTCTATCTCCTGGATATCCTATGACAAAATTTCCTACCCTTATAGAATTAGGTGGAATTGGTCCTCTAACAGAGACATTAAAATGAAGTATTTGATTGTCTAAAGACATATAATTATATATCAAAAAAATAATATCAACTTTTTATCATTAAAAAAATATATGGTCTTGAACATTTCTGGCACAGGATTTGTTAGAAAAAAATAAAAAAAAATTAATAATTATGGAAGAAATAAAATTTAAACCCCTTGGTGATAGAGTTCTAGTAGAACCGCACCAACAAGAAGAAAAAACAGCAGGAGGTATTTTCATACCAGATACTGCAAAAGAAAAACCCACCCAAGGTACTGTAGTGGCTACCGGACCGGGAAAAAAAGATGAACCTATGACACTCAAAGTAGGTGATGTTGTTCTATACAACAAATACTCAGGTACTGAATTCAAATTAGAGGGAAAAAACTATTTGATTATGAAAGAATCTGACATTTTCGCTACAATTTGAAAAAAAAATAATTAATAAACTATGGCAAAAAAAATTGAATATGATCTCTCAGCAAGAGATGGCCTTAAAAGAGGCGTCGAGCAGCTAGCAAACGCTGTTCGTGTAACCCTTGGTCCAAAAGGACGAAATGTGGTTATTGACAAAAAATTTGGCGCACCTCATGTGACCAAAGATGGTGTAACAGTAGCAAAGGAAGTTACACTAAAAGATCCCATCGAAAATATGGGAGCCTCTTTAATTAGAGAGGCAGCTTCAAAAACATCCGATCTAGCAGGTGATGGTACAACAACTGCCACTGTTCTTGCACATTCTATGGTTGTTTCTGGTTTGAAAAATGTCGCCTCTGGCGCAAATCCAATTGACGTGAAAAGAGGTATGGACAAAGCTGTGGAAGTTATTGTAAAGGGTCTTGAAGAAATTTCAACCCCTGTAGGTAATGATCCTATGAAAATTACACAAGTGGCATCTATTTCAGCCAACAACGATGATGTAATCGGTACTTTGATTTCACAGGTTATGGAAAAAGTTGGTAAAGATGGTGTAATTACCGTTGAAGAGGCTAAAGGAACACAAACCGAAGTTAAAGTTGTTGAAGGTATGCAGTTTGATAGAGGTTACCTATCTCCCTATTTTGTCACAAACTCTGACAAAATGTTAGCCGAATTAGACAATCCTTTCATTCTTGTCACTGATAGAAAAATTTCTACAATGAAAGATCTAGTTCCAGCTCTTGAACTATCACTTTCTAATGGAAAACCTCTTTTGATCATCGCGGATGATATTGATGGAGAAGCCCTGGCCGCTCTAGTTGTAAATAAATTGAGAGGATCACTAAAAGTGGTTGGAGTAAAAGCACCGGGATTCGGTGACCGTAGAAAACAAATGTTAGAAGATATCGCTATATTAACAGGTGCCACCCTTATTTCAGAGGAAAGAGGTTTTAAAATTGATTCGGTAACAATCGAAGATTTTGGTAAGTGTGATAAAATAACAGTCGATAAAGACAACACAACTATTGTCGGAGGTTTGGGAGATACAGATCAAATCCAACTTAGAATAGGTCAAATCCGCTCTCAAATTCAAGATAGTACCTCTGATTATGATCGTGAAAAATTCCAAGAGAGGTTAGCTAAATTAACTGGTGGTGTCGGTGTCATCTACATCGGAGCGGCCACTGAGGTGGAAATGAAGGAGATCAAAGATAGAGTCGATGACGCCTTAAACGCGACAAGAGCAGCTGTGGAAGAGGGCATCGTCCCTGGTGGTGGTGTAGCATACATAAGAGCAGCACATCTTTTAGATGATCTTGTATTGTCTAATCAAGATCAGATGACTGGTGTAAATATTGTAAGAAAATCTCTAGAAGAACCCCTTCGTCAGATTGTTATGAATTGTGGTGGCGAGCCATCTGTTGTTATTAACAAAGTGAAAGAAGGTAAAGGTGATTTTGGTTATAACGCTAGGACAGAAACCTATGAAAATTTAATCTTCTCTGGTGTTATTGACCCCACTAAAGTTGCAAGAGTTGCGCTACTCAATGCTTGCTCTGCAGCATCTATGATACTTACCACAGAGTGTGCTTTGGTTGATATCAAAGAGGAAAAAGAAACACCCTCTATGAATCCATCTATGGGTATGGATTATTAAAATATTATCCATTACAAACAAAAAAACCTCCCACAAGGAGGTTTTTTTGTTTTATCAAGAGAACTACTCTAACATTCTAGACCAAGATCTCTTGCTATTTTTAGAAGTCCTTCTCTGTTTTGGTTTTTATAAAAGTTTTGAGCCTCAATAAAAATACTTTTCTTTTCATCTTTATATTTCTGATCCATCATTTTATCTCCCTCAATCACGTCCGGATGAGCTATTTTAGCAATTGCATAGAATAAATTTCTGTTACCAAGTTCCTCCAAATCTTCATAACAATTGTGTAATTGATCTGGTGATTTTTCATTTTTTTTACCCTCTGTCCCATCAGCTAAAAGAGGGATATCTGAACCGAATAGTTTTTGTCTTAACTTTTTGAAAAAACCTTCATCTTTTTTTACTGGAGGTACTATTTTTTGATAACCATCATCGTCGTGATGGGGGAGTTTTTTTAATTGATCACCATTGTTTCCCCCTCCGTAATTTCCACCACCCCCTCCATAATTTCCACCATCCCCGCCGTATTCACCTCCACCAACACTTTTTCCACCACCCCCTCCATAATTTCCACCATCAACACTTTTTCCACCACCCCCTCCATAATTTCCACCACCATCAATCCCTTTTTGATTGGGATATTCGGTTTCGCCTACCTGTTTGTAGATAGTTGTGTTATAAACCCCATTGAAGTACTCAACTTCTATTTTTCTTATTTTATTATCATTATTGAAAAGTCCTCTTGACCAAAACCAATATTTTTTGGCTGGTTCCTCATATGTAGTCCATCCAGATCTGTATATTCTTTCCCTGGGATTATTTCTTAAATATTGAATTATGGTTTGTGCCCAATCATTTTGTACAGCTTCCTCTTTTATGTACTGGGCGTAACGGGTTTTGATCTTCATAAAAATTTATATTTTTTTTTATATATATAAACTTCACGAAGAACAAAACCTGTTATTTTAAAATTATTCAGCAGAGAGTAACTCTATCTCAAAATTCAAAGTTTTTCCAGCTAATGGGTGGTTCATATTCAAAATATAAACATCATCAATTACCTGATGAACTAGAGCTGCTACCGGATTTCCTTTATCATCAGTTCCTTCAACTATACCACCGACCTGTATGTCCATATCGTCAGCAAATTGATTTTTTTTGACCCCCAAAAATCCAGTAGGTTCAACATAACCATAAGCCTCCTCTGGTGTTAGAAGTATTTTAATACGTTCCCCCACCTGCATTTGACTAACCGCTCTGTCAAATCCCGATATCATCTGACCATCACCAATGGTGAATTCAATCGGTCTTCCTGAGTTGTAAGAATTATCAAATTCTGTACCATCTTGTAGTGTTCCTATATAATTTACAGAAACTTTTTTACCATTTTCAATCATTTTATTAAGTTTAATATTTTTTCGATCTTTTTAGACCTGTACTCTCTTTCTGATTCACATCCACCTGGCCAAAAACATCCTTGACCAGCACCTTCTATATATCCAATCCTATAATCTATGTGTGTGTATTGTGTATATGGAGAGACTTTTCCACAAATAACACAAACATCATGGGGATTAGGTGTTGTTTGGTGCATGTATATTATATATCTTTTATTTGGTTTTGTTCTAAAATTCTTTCTTGCCAACGAACTTTAACTCTTTCTGATATTGGAACAGGGGTACCTTCATCATCTATCCTTACAAATATCATTTTGGTGGAACATACCAGTTTTTGCTGACCGGTATATACATTATGTTTTCTGGCCTCTAGAATCAAAGATAGAGATGAGCTACCAAATTTATCCACTGTTCCGTATATTTTTATAATATTTCCTACTTTTACCGGGCATTCAAAAACAACCTCTTCTATTTTTTTTGTTACCATACGGGGTGTGTCACAAATCTGTGCGGCGTATGCTGCTGCGGCCTCATCCAAAAGACAAACCATATGTCCTCCAAATAAATTATTATGGACACCTATGTCCGACATTTTACAAATTGTTGTAGAAATTAACTCCATAATTATTTTATTATTTTTGGGTGTTAAAGTTCTTAAAATATATGAATATTAATAATACAAAAAACTAACTTTTCAATTTTTTTATATAAAATAAATATGGAAAATAAAATTTGTAAATTATCTTTCGAAAAGATATCTACCGATGCGGCTACCCCCATCTACAACTACCTTTCGGATTCTGGATTCGATCTACACACCACAGAAAATATTCAAATATTACCCCTGGGTAGATATTTAGCTCCTACTGGTTTAAAATTTGATATACCTATGGGGTATGAGATGCAAATAAGAACAAAAAGTGGCCTTGCATCTAACATGGGATTGATTGTTTTAAATAGTCCAGGAACAATTGATAGTGGTTACACCGGTGAAGTAAAAGTTATACTCTATAATTCAAGTCAATCTTTAATTAAATTAGAAAAAGGACAAAAAATTGCCCAAGCTTGTATATGTCCTGTTATGACTGGGTTGTCAGTAGAACTAACACAAGTAGATAAAATTGAGGAGAAAGAAAGAGCTTCTAACGGTTTCGGATCAACTGGTAATTGATAAAAATGGAAAGAAAATTTTGTATTTTGAATTTGTCTCATGCGGACACAGAAAACAAAAAAATAGATCTTAGAAGATCATTAATCTCTTTGAGTTTCCTCGAATTGCCCATTATATTATCTAGCCACATACCAGTTGATGAAAATATAAAAAATTTAGCAACATATACTTTAGAAGAAGATAATAATATAATACTAGACGAAAGTGAAATTCTTTCTAACCCAGTAGAAATAGATATTGACCTATACAAAATAGAAGACAGTTTTGCAAACTTTAAAATTTACACTTCTATTTTCAAAAAAACTTACACACCTGCCGTAATCAATCACTTCATAAAAGGTGTAAAATTCATAAAAGAATTAGGTTATACAGATATTTTGTTTTGGGAATATGATAGTATTTTGGGTTGGAACTCTTCGGAGTCTCTAAAAAATATGATAAAAAAAATATCAGATCAAAATTTAGAATACTTGGGGTTTATATGTGATATACAAGGTATAAATTCTATTTTATCTGTCCCTGCTATTTATAGTATAAATGCTCTAGAAAAATTTGTCCCAAACCTACCAATAGAAAACGCCAGGCAATATAACAATATAGGTAAAATGAAATTCACAGAACAATGGATATATGATAACTTAACTGGGTCATCATATGGAGAATTGTTGGATTTGGAAAGTTATAAAGTTCTTTTTTCTGATACAGAAAGAGATACACAATCTTCCCAACACAAAAATCTTTTATTTTTAGATCTTAGATCTGGTATTTATTTCCAACAAGATACTACAAATACAATATATTATATTAAAAAACCAATAGAATCTAAATTAGACATAAGTCTTACCATAAAATCGAATAGGGATGGTTCAATAATTTGGAACGTAAAAATTGATACATACGAATATATATTCAAATATTACAATTTAGGGGAAGAATTAAAAGATTATTTTCTATCCGAAGAGGGCGCAGAAATAGAAGAAATAATTTTTGATAATTCAAATGGAAATGAATATAAATTTTCATATACCATATCTAAATATAATATTGATTTTTGCAAAAAACTAAAAAATTACAAATAATGAATAAGATAAAAACAACACCATTCCATATTAACGACCAGCCGGAACTAGAAGTTCAAAAAGCTTGGGGTAAGGAAATCATTTTTGCTAACAATCCCTTGTATTGTGGTAAGTTATTGTGCTTTAATAAGGGTTCAAAATTTTCTATGCACTTCCACATCATCAAAGATGAAACATGGTGGGTTCAATCCGGAGAATTCATATACAGATGGATTGATACAGATTCCGCCCAAATTATGGAGGAAAGACTACTCCCTGGTCATATAGTTAGACAACATCCTGGGCAACCCCATCAACTGGAAGCTATTTCAGATAGTATCATTTTTGAAGTTTCTACAGAACATTTTGATTGGGATAGCTACAGAGTATTACCTGGTGATTCCCAGAAATAATTACCCTTTGTATCTGTGATTGAATAGATTTTTCAGATAATAATTTGCTTTTTTTGGACTATTAAAAGATGTAAGGTAAGTTTTTGATTCTCCTCTTTCAATATAACACCTAAATTCATTTTTCATGAAACTATGGGTTGAATGATGATAAGAGTCATATTTTATATAAATTTTCCCAAAAATACCATCTTGGAAATCAAGAACTTTGAATATTTTTTCTTTAGTTGAGGATTCTAGGGGTGTCATTTTCTGAAACTATGTTAGTTGTTAATGTCGGTGTCTGTAGGATTTCAACAACTTTCCACATATCATTGAAATCTTTCAATAGTGTCCTTGTGCCCGTATCAAGTGAATTATCTAAATCTTTGTATAAAATAGTAAGTCTCGTTACTTCTATTACTTCTATTTTCTTTAAGGTAGGTGATAAATTTTCAGAATTTTGGAAATTAAATATTTTACCAACTATATATGATACACCTTCTCTAAATTTATTCATTTTCATGGGTTTATTTTTTTAACTCTTATTTCGTGTCTTCCACCTTCGAATTCTGTGGATATAAATGTTTTTGCTATTTGTTCAGATTGGGAAAGTGATACAAATTGCGAAGGTATGCAAAGGACATTAGCATCATTATGCATTCTTGATAAAGAGGATGTTTCTGTATTCCAACAAACAGCAGCTCTTATATTTGACCATTTATTAGCTGTCATAGACACGCCATTTGCAGAACCACAAATCAATATGCCTATACTATCAGAAGAAACCATACCACTAACAAGGTGGGCGTAATCAGGATAGTCACAAGAGTTGTCGTCCCATGGTCCTTGGTCATATATTTCTAATTCTTCACTTTTTAAAGCTTCTATCAAGTGATTTTTCATTTCAAAACCTCTATGGTCACTAGCTATAAATATTTTTTTCATAATACACCCATTATATTTCAAATGGTTAAATTGTTTCAAAAATTATTTATAAACTGATTTCAAGTTTCCCAAATGCATGATGAACCCATCAGGATCAACAGGTGATAAGAATGTTAATCTTTCAATTGTTTTTTCTGATTTTAGTTTTTCTAATTTACTTTCTAATTGTGGGTCTTTTTGGTTGGATTTTGTATATCTTATCATGATGGATTGGTCATCTATTAGTCTGAAAGAAGGCTTTTCAATTCTAGCTATTGAATTATTTTTATCTATGTATAACTCCATAGCACTATATTTTGCAGATGTGTCCAGAGTATCTCGCCACTTTTCCCAGTCGTCCTGTGATATTTCAATTTTGTTTTCAGGTGATGTATCTTCATCACTTTGTTGTATCATGGGAGGGATATCTACATCTTCTAAGATATAAGATACAAAAT
>Ga0172373_10007879_pt1 | contig 13654 bp, 11 predicted proteins | sample Lak10m_2_FD_114546 | JGI IMG/M metagenome (GOLD analysis project Ga0172373, IMG submission 114546) | Freshwater microbial communities from Kabuno Bay, South-Kivu, Congo - kab_092012_10m | ecosystem: Environmental > Aquatic > Freshwater > Lake | place: Democratic Republic of the Congo... | reverse complement strand
TTAAAATAAGTTGGAAACAATTCAGCAGCTTTTTTCTCAAACTCACTTCCTGAATCCCATACCAGCTGTCCTTGGGTATTCCAAATACTAAATGAACGTGCGCCATAGGCATACAATTTATCGTAAGTTAATCGTCCATTTGCATCTAGCTTTGGTGATCCATCCGCATTAGTTTGATATCCCATATTCCATGCGATATTTAAACGACCTAAATTACCATCTTTACGACAATCTCCTGCTTCGGTTGCTGTCGCACCACAATAGGCAAATGTAACAGGATTAAGTTTAGCTCCTTTCACACCATTTGCGATCTTTTGTAAATGGGCAGGATAATCACCTTCCGCATTGAAGCCTTTACTGTTAAATAAATGCTTCATACGGATATTTTCAACATAACCTTGAGCTAAGTTACCCGCAAAATAGGCATCTTCATCTTTTAACCATTCACGGCTATCCCCTTCATTGGCTGTGACCAAATAGGTTTGTCCATTCACTTGATAATTCGCAATCGAGTCTGGCTGATACATACCCACTAAACCAGTCCAAGTTTTGATATCTATCTTGCTGTCTCTATCACTGACATCCAGTTCATTACCCATTACGCCATGATCTTTATAGCCTAATGGATAAATATCGGTAACTTTCTGCTGAGCAATATCAATTCGTGCAATCGCATTATTTTCTTGTAATGTCACCCATGCCGTTTTGCTGTCACCTGAAATGGTGATGTATTCGGGTTCTAAATCTTGAGCAACCGTAGCATTTGGTCCAAAAATACGCACACCTTTTGCCATGAGATCTGCCTTTTGGCTATTCCAAGCTCTAAAATCAGCAATACTCGCTTTAGGTTGTTTAATGTCTCGAATATCAATAATACTGACCGAACCTTCAGGATCAATCGAATAATCATCATTTGGCTCAGCTTCATTTGCCACTAAAACAGTTTTGCCATTTGGACTAAAGGTCAGCATGTCAGGCAACGAACCTACAGCTACTTTACTCATAAAACTCAAATCTTTGGCATTAAAGAAAACCACGAGACCTGCATCGGTTTTATTTTTTGCTTGGACTGCAATCGCCACGATGCCATTTTGTACGGCAACGCTATTCACTTCTGAGTCAGCTAAATAATCACGTGCAGAGAGTTCTGCAATATGAACAGGTTGTTCAGGCTTAGATGCATCCAGTACATCTACCAAACCTTTTTGTGCATTCACGACAAATAACCGTTTGCTTGCCGCATCATACGCAGGAATTTCTGCTGCACTTTCAGCAAAAATATTGGTTTTATAGTGTCCTAATACACTTAATTTAATGGTTTCAGGGGTAGGTTCAATTTGTTCTGATTTATTGTTGTTGTCATTATTATCGTTACATGCCACTAATCCCACAGACAGTAAAGCTGTCAATAAAACTGAAATCTTAAACTTCATGATTAATTTCCATACGATTTATTATGTAGGATCAATCTAGTGTTCTGAGATTCAAATTCGATGACATTTTGATGTCATTTCGATGACGTCTCTTTGACAATTATTGTCTTTCTTTCAGGCTCTTTTGCATTAAACTTGAATAGAGTTTTAGCACCTTAAATTATATGACAACGACGACTCATCAAGCTGTACAACCTGAATTTCGCTTGTTGGTATTATTGGTTTCGATAGGCTTCTTTATGCAGGCCTTAGATACCACGATTGTCAACACGGCGATTCCTGCTATGGCAGTTCAGCTCAATGAAGACCCATTGCAAATGCATGGAGTCATTGTCGCTTATGTATTATCCGTCGCAGCCTGTATCCCGTTAAGCGGTTGGCTTGCTGATCGCTTTGGTATTCGCAATATTTATCTCAGTTCGATGGTAATTTTCAGCTTAGCATCACTAGGTTGTGGCTTATCCCAAAATCTCGATCAGTTGCTATTCTTTCGTGTCGTTCAAGGGATTGGCGGTGCATTACTGATGCCTGTTGGTCGTTTGGCACTACTTAAATTAATTCCCCGCTCTCAGTTTCTCTCTGCTATGAGCCTAATGAGTTTGGCTGGTTTAATTGGTCCACTCATGGGACCGACATTGGGCGGATGGCTCGTCGAAGTCACTACATGGCACTGGATTTTTCTGATCAATATCCCGATGGGAGTTTTAGGGATGATCATGACCTTCAAAGTCATGCCTAACCAAAAAGAACCGAGCGTAAAAGCCTTTGATCTAAGTGGTTTTATCTTGCTCATGATCGCAATGGTCGGATTGTCTTTAGGCATTGAGAATATTGCTGCACCTCAATATTCAGGTTTAGTCAGTATTTCCTTATTAGTTGCAGGTACGATTGCAACAGTTGCTTATGCCTATCATGCACATAGCCATCAAAATGCTTTGTTTCATGGACGTTTATTTCGCTATAAGATTTTTTCAATTGGGGTACTAGGAAATTTCTTTGCTCGTCTAGGCAGTAATGCGATTCCCTTTATTTTACCTTTGATGCTGCAAGTGGCTTTTGGCTTCGAACCTTTTATCACAGGTTTAATGATGATCCCGATGGTATTAGGTTCATTATTTTCCAAACCGATTATTCGACCGATTATTCAACGAGTGGGTTATCGTCGCTTTCTGCTCACCAATACCGTATTGGTGGGTCTATGTATTGCCAGTTTTGCATTAATGACCGCTGATACGCCTCTATGGCTAAAAATATTACATTTATTTATCTTTGGGACGCTCAACTCACTGCAGTTTGTTGGCATGAATACGCTCACCCTTAAAGATTTACCACAGCATGATGCGAGTAGTGGAAATAGCTTCTTATCGATGATTATGATGCTCTCAATGAGTATCGGGGTTGCTTTAGCAGGCACATTGATCAATGTATATGGTCAACATTTTCCAGCATCATCGATAACTACAGCTTTCCATGCCACACTCATCTCTTTAGGATGTATCAATATCATTACTGCTTGGATTTTTTGGCAAATTCCCAAAGAAACAACAGATTAATTAAGTAATAAAATATCAAAAATAAGAAGGATCTAGAGATGATCGTCCCTAAATATTGGGCTGAAGCAAAAACCAAAGCGAAATTTGAAGGTCGCCAATATACGATTAAACGCTTTGGTTGGTCAGATGAAATATTGAAGCGGCTCAGCAGCATGCCGAGCAACGAGTCTTTGAGGCGCTTGAACAACTTAAAATAGATAAAAAGGTTCGGCGTATCGATCATAAAGTTGCTTATAACGGTGCAGAGGGCTTACCTATTCGAGAGGAAATCATCAGCCAGTACGATGATGTGATTATTACGCGTAATAGCTATGGTGCATTATGTCTAAACACACCTGATGTCTTATTCGCAGATATTGATTTTGTGACCCAACCTCATTCTAGTTTGTACTTCATCATTTTCTTTGTATTACTGGCTAGCAGCGGTTTAGGCGCATTTTATTTTTCTTCTTGGTTTATCTTTGGCTTTGGATTTGTCCTTTCGCTTCTAGTTACGAGCCTGATTGCAAAATCGGTATTTAAATTCCAACAAAAATTTAAGGGCACACCTGAACAACAAGCTCTAGAGAAAATTAGAGCGTTCTCAACACATTATCCAACATGGCACTTACGTGTTTATCGCACTCCTAATGGTTATCGAATTTTGGTTATGCATCAAATCTTTGAACCTCGAGGGGAGCAAGTTCAATCATTTTTCAAAGCAATCTATGCCGATCCCTATTATGACCTGATGTGCCAAAATCAAAATTGCTTTCGCGCCCGAATCAGTCCTAAACCGTGGCGAATAGGCGTAGAGCGATTAAGACAAGGTATATGGCCGATATCAAACGAGCGCATGGCACACAGAGAAAACTGGGTTCGTGAATATGAACAACAGGCTAAAGATTATGCATCGTGTAGATTTGTGGAACAATTTGGTAGTCAGATGGTTCATCCCAAAGCAAAACGAGTACAATCAATACATGATCAGTATTGTAAATCCGACTCTCAATTAGACCTTGCATAACTTCTGACGACATGGCGAAAAAAACTGCGAAATACCGACTCTCTGAGCATTATCCAACTTATACCAGTATCGGTTTAGCCGTCATGTTAGGTATCGTCAGTTATTTCGGTTTGTTCTACCAACAAAAAGCTTCTGCACAAGATTATTCGATTCGCGGTTTTGATGTTTCACATCATCAAGGTGAGATTAACTGGAAAAAAATCTCTCCGATGCAATATCAATTTGTCTATCTCAAAGCCACAGAAGGTGGCGATTTTAAAGATCGTAAGTTTCAGGACAACTGGCTAAAAGCTCGCGAACAGGGGTTGCATGTCGGTGCTTATCATTTCTATCGCCTGTGTCGTGATGGCAAAGTTCAAGCTGAAAATTTTATCGCGACTGTTCCAAAGAAAGCAGATGCCCTTCCCCCTGTGATTGATTTGGAATATGACAGTAATTGTATTAATACCTATACCAAAGAACAGTTACTCAAAGAAATTCAGGTCATGCATGATCAATTACAACAACATTATGGCAAACAACCTATTTTCTATATTTCTAAGAGTTTTTATCACATCGTTTTGATGGGGAGCTTTAACGATACGCCGCTATGGGTTCGTGATTACGAAGCTAAACCTGAATTAAAAGACGGAGGTAAATGGCTATTTTGGCAACACACCCAAACTGGAAAAATTGATGGGATATCTAAAGCAGTTGATTTAAATGTGTATGCGGATTCACCACGCCAGTGGCGTATCTTTCTTGAGCAGCAAGGCATTCAAGATGGCAAATGAGTTACGCAAAATCATTCATATCGATATGGATGCTTTTTTTGCCTCAGTTGAGCTGCGTGATCGTCCTGAACTTAAAGATTTACCAGTGGTCATTTCCTCACACCACCCACGTGCTGTGATTGCCGCTGCCTCCTACCCTGCTCGTGTTTTTGGTCTACGTTCTGCGATGTCGATGGGACAAGCAAAAAAGCTTTGTCCTCAAGTGGTGGTGATTGAACCTCATTTTGAGAAATATCGAGAGGTTTCAGCACAAATTCATCAAATTTTTCAGCAATACACACCACTCATCGAACCATTATCTTTAGATGAGGCTTATTTGGATGTCACTGAGAATCTAAAAAACATCCCGAGCGCTACTGAAGTTGCGACTCAAATTCGCGCAGATATTTTTGCCGTCACAGGACTAACAGCCTCCGCAGGCGTTGCACCTAATAAGTTTTTGGCTAAGATCGCATCTGATTGGAATAAACCGAATGGATTATTTGTAATCAAACCCCATCAAATCCAACATTTTATTCAAGACTTAGCACTGAATAAAATCCCTGGCGTTGGCAAAGTCACGCATGAAAAATTAAATCAATTAAATTTACACACCTTGGGCGACCTACAAAAAATAGAAGAGAACGTACTCATCCATCACTTCGGAAAATACGGTAAACAGCTGTATTTATATGCACAAGGCATTGATCATCGTCCAGTTAAAGCAGAACGTGAACGCCAACAAATCTCGAAAGAAATTACCTTTGATGATGACTACACATTGAATCAATGTGCTCATGCTTGGCAGCCTTTAGCAGAACAAGTCTGGCGCAGTTTGCAAAGAAAAGAAATGACTGCTCGTGGGGTCAACGTCAAACTCAAACTCAAAAACTTTCAAACCTTGCAGCATAGTAAGAGTTTTAAACTCCCTCTGCGCTCGCAGCAAGATTTAGAGCAAGTGGTTTTGCAATTAATCGAAGAAATGCATATTGATCAAAGTTTTCAGTTCCGTTTAGTCGGTGTAGGCGTTTACCAACTACAGACGCATGAGGAAGAATCTCAACTTTCCTTGTGGTAACGTTGCTTTTTTATGCAAAAGCACAATTCTCGTTCAAATTTATGTTTGCTTTTTATGCGGTTTTCAGTACTCTAAGCATCGCAGTGACATTATCCTTGTCATTTGCTCTTGCTAAAGAAATCCTCGCTTTTAGCATTTGCTCCTGTGGTTGGCGTGACGATCAAATCCGAATATTACAGGGCACTTCAAGTGTCCTTTGCTTTATTAAATAATTATAAAAATGAGTATTCCTACTTTTCTCAACCACATCTTCCGCTAAACTAACCCAATAAAATTAGAAAATATTGATTAGTTAATCATGATGAATCAAAAACAAATTCTCTGTGTTGAAGATGAAGCTGCGATTATTCTTCCGCTACGTTATGCTCTTGAGCGCGAAGGCTGGAACGTGAGTTGGGCAAATACAGGGGCTCAAGCACTACAATATCTTTCAGAACAAGCTTTTGATTTTATTATTTTAGATGTTGGTTTACCTGATCAGAATGGTTTTGAAGTCTGCAAACAGCTACGCCAAAAATATCAAACACCTTTATTATTCCTCACTGCACGAGATGACGAAATTGACCGTGTTGTTGGTTTAGAAATCGGTGCAGATGATTATTGTACAAAACCTTTTAGTGCAAGAGAAATTGTGGCACGAATCAAAGCCATTTGGCGCAGAATGGAAATACAGGCGCAAAATATCTCATCACAACCATCAATTAGCAAAGTAGAAATACCCCTACAATCTGCAACATGGACGTGCAATCCACAATCGCTACAGATTCAATATCATGGGCAAACACTGCAACTGACACGGTATGAATATCGTTTGTTATTTTTACTTATTCAGCATCCTGAACAAGTCTTTAGCCGACAACAACTGATGGATCATATTTGGGAACATCCTGAGCATAGCCTAGAACGTACAGTCGATACCCATATTAAAAGTTTAAGACAAAAGCTTAAACAAATTACCCCTGATGATGATCCCATTCGGACACATCGAGGGTTTGGGTATAGTTTAGTGAAGTTAGGTTAACCAATGTCCATCTTTATCCGCATTTGGTTTTTCTTTAGCTTAGTGGTTATGCTGAGCCTGAGCTTTATTGCCTACACGTTGAATCAACAGGTTAAACCAAATGTCCGTCAAGTGGTCGAAGATACTCTCGCCGAGAATGCCAATATTATTGCCCAACTGATTGCAGAAGATGTGGCACAACAAAAAGTCAGTACACCTGAATTTGATCAAAAAATTCAAACAGCATTATCACGCCAACTCAATGCCACAATTTGGCAGCATCAAAAAGATGAAATTAACCAACAACTGTATATTACAGATCAGCACGGTATTGTCATCTACGACTCCGAAGATCAAGCCGTTGGGCAAGACTATTCCAAATGGAATGATGTTTATCTGACCTTACGCGGCAAATACGGCGCACGTTCTACTGCAACCAATCCTTATGATCGAAACAGCAGCGTGATGCATATTGCTGCACCCATTATTTACAAACAACAATTACTTGGTGTAGTAAGCATTGGTAAACCAAATCAATCCGTACAACCGTATATTGCTCGCGCAGAACGTCAACTGATTCATCAAGCGCTTTGGATCGCCGCACTCAGTTTATTACTCGCAAGCATGGTGGCATACTGGTTAAGACACAGCATTGATAAAGTGCGTCGCTATGCTCAAGCACTAGCACCCGTCAATCAAGCTCCATTTTTCTATTCTGCAAAAGAGCTCAACCAAGTGACTCAAGCGCTTAGTGAAATGCGAGAGAAACTCGAAGATCGTGCTTATGTCGAAAATTATGTCAATACGCTAACCCACGAGTTAAAAAGCCCACTCACGGCAATTCAAGCCAGTGCAGAACTATTACAAGATGATTTACCCTTAGCAGATCAACAACAATTTGCAGCACATATTGTTGAGCAAAGTCATCGCTTACAATCTTTAATCGAACGCATGCTACTGCTCACACGCTTAGAGAAAAATCAGCATGCTTTAGAGTTTCAAAATATTGATTTATCAAAATTGATTCGGGATTGCTTGATACAACAACAGAGTGCTCTTCAAATTAAACAGATTCAAATAGAGCTGAATCTTCCTGAATATTGCGCAATCTATGCTGATCCCTTTTGGCTTAAGCAAGCAATCAATAATCTTTTAGATAACGCAAGAGACTTTTGCTGTGAACAAGGTCTTCTCGCAATTCAACTCAGGGCAAATACCGTCACTATCACTGGTGGTATTGAAATTCTATTATTCAATGAGGGTGAAACCATCCCTGAATACGCTTTAAATCGTGTCTTTGAAACCTATTTTTCATTACCTCGTCCGCAAAATCAGCAACGAAGTACAGGTATTGGTCTGAGTATCGTGCAGCAGATTATCCAACAGCATCAAGGTCACGTCACCATTCAAAATATCCCTGAAAATTATTTAGACTTCTTAGAGCAACACAAATCAGGAGTACTAGTAAAAATTATACTTCATCGAAACTTCACATAAGCTTCAATTACAACTCATTTAGAACGCATATCGATTCGAGATACTTGTCAGATCACAATGACAATGGAATCCACCATGCGCAGAAACTTTATTAATCTGAAAATAGGAGCGATTTTGTTCCTGATTTTGATTTTTTATATTGGTCTTTTTTTTATCTCTAACTTAGTAGATGAGCGCCAAAGCTATCAACAACAAGTGATTCAGGACATTGCAAAAGAACAAATTCGCCCACAACAAGTGATTGCACCCTATTTAAAACTTCCCTATCAAATTCAAACTACATGTACCGATGAACAAAAGAAAACTTACGATTGCACGCAAACAGCATTTATTACCTTAGGTGCAGAAACAACAGACTGGACCGCTGAATTTAAAGTTTCAGACAATACCTACAAACGTAGTATGTATAAAGCGATTAGTTATCAAAATCACATGCAAGGAAAAGGCGTATTTAAAGGCGCTACGATTGAACCTCAACACAACTATCTTTGGGATCAAGCTGAAATCATTTTCCCTATCCAAGATGCTCGCGGTCTAAACGCAAAGCCAACGTTTAATATTGATGGAAAAAATTATAAATTTGACTTTTCTGAACAAAGCCAAGGACAGCATGGCTTTGATCTACTACATATCACCAGCAAGCAATATCCTGAACTGATCCAAAAACTCCAACAAGGTTTTAGCTTTAATCTGCAATTTGATCTAGAAGGTTTAAGCGAATTTGCATTTATCCCAACCAGTTACGAAATGACATATCAAGCTAAAGGCAATTGGGGTGATGTGAAATACGATGGTCAAAGTTTACCGTTTAAGAAACTCAGCAAAAGACAACTTTTTGAAGCGGACTGGAAAAATATTGCTTTAGGTAAACGTAATTTAGATCGTCTCTCAACCTGTGAAAATAGTCAGTGTTTTTACCAAGCTTTAAATACTCAAAGCAATCTGATCAGTGATGTTGAAGCTGCTTATGCTACTTCAAATACATCTTCAAATAACATTTCTGGTATTTCAACGCAGTTTTTAGAACCCGTTAATATTTATACCCAAACCGATCGTGCCATCAAATATGGCATTATGGTGATCATTATTACCTTTGGTTGCTTCTTTTTATTCGAGGTTTTGAAGAATCTCAAAATTCATCCTGTTCAGTATGCTTTGGTTGCCATGGCACAAGGCGTGTTCTTCGTCTTATTACTATCAATCAGTGAATATTACGCTTTTTCCCTGGCCTATCTGATTGCGGCAGTTGCATGTATTGGCTTGATTACTTGGTATTTATACTTCGTCGTTCAAGGTTTTAAAGCCGCCATACTCTTCGGTGTTTTGCTCAGTGCTTTATACGGCATGATGTATCTATTACTACAATCCAGCGGAAAAACTTTCTTGTTCGGCTCCATTTTGTCTTTCATTTTAATTGCATGCGTCATGTACATCACACGCCACGTCAATTGGTATCAATCCGAACAACAAAACATATAAACGAATTGGGCAAAGTCATATCTTTGCCCAATTTTTAACAATGATGATAAGGAATAAGATCATGTATCACACGACCACTTCAGCTTTGAGCCAACTCAAACAACTATGTCCCAACCAGAGCTCTATTGCGAGTTGTTTAAATCAACTTCGACAAGCCAAAATTCAATTTCTGAATCTAGGCAATATTATTATTTGTCCACAATCCCGCTCTATTTTGATTTTCAAACAACGTAAATTAATGGAAATAGAAACTTTTTCAGCCTAATTTAAACAAATTTACACTGCATCAGAATCGTATCAAGTACAATCTTTTCTATTGTTATTCATTCAGGTAAATCTTATGTCTGTGCAGCGTTTGCATGTCACTTCTCGTTACTGCGAAGTCGCAATTTCAGGAAATTTGGTTCATTTAGCAGGTCAATTAGCTGATGATACCAGTGTAGATGTGACTGCTCAGACACAGCAGACTTTAGATAATATCGATCGTTTACTAGCGGAAGCGGGAACAGATAAAACCCATATTTTGTCAGTGCTTATTTTTCTTAAAGACATCGAGAAAGATTATGCCGCGATGAATGCGGTTTGGGATGCATGGATTGCTGAAGGTCATCCCCCAGCACGTACCTGCGTAGAATCTAAACTCTATGCACCTGACGTACTAGTAGAAATGACCGTTACTGCTGTTCTTCCAGATTAAGACGATTTTGCAGCAAACATACTGTACTTCATCATACGTTCTGTTTGAGGCAATGAGGTAGATGAAGTTGTCATAATGGTATTTGATTCATAAGGATCAGATACCAAATCTTCACGTAATTCATGTTCTGTTGGAATACTACCGTAGCGTAGAACTTTATAACCAGCCAGCTCCAACAAACTATCTTGATAGTATTTTTGATTCAAACGATTAATTGAAGACTCATCTGCAATCTCAATCACAGCGAGAACCTGATATTGTTGATCAAGCACCACAAAATCTGCCACTAGTCCTTGATACTTACGGCGTGTATGCGCATATTTTGTTGTCAATAAAGCATCAAAAGACACGTGTGCAAGTACAGTATGACATGGCAAAACAGCCTGTAAGCGCATAAGTGTAATTTGTTCAGAAATCGTGAGAATGCCGCGGCGTTTTAACGGACTATCTTGACGTTGATTTTGATGCATACGCCGAAGCGCGAGTGCTGCAATTATTAGCAACCCAGCTAATGTAATGAAATAATACATTTCTAACCAATCCCTTTAGATTTTTTATAATCATTTGGCTTTATGCCATTTTTTTAATCAATAACAGCGATAGCAAAGTCATTTTAGCAGTGCAACTTTAAAGTTTTTAATCGTTTTCTACTAGTCGACCAAAGTCGTAAAAGCTGTTCTGCTCTTTATTTATAATCATCATAGCTTAAATTTTCAAGTTGATATTGTCAGTATATGTTTCTATAAATTGTAGTTTTACACTTAAATTGTGATTATTTTGACATTTTCAGACAAAAAGAAAGGGAAAGCATGTTTCCCTTTCTTTTAAATATTAACGATGGGCTTTAGCCTTAGGTTTACTCTTTCCTGAAAATGGCTTTTTATCACCAGTTTCACGCGGTGGCAAACCAGTGTGCTGAGTCAACACCTGTCCTTTTTGAGGACGTTTCTGACCCGATTGAGACTGTTGACCACGTTTTACAGAATCACCAGCCACGGTCGAGTTTTTCTTACGAGCAGACTTATACTCACCTTCAGCCGTGCCTTGAGGCTGATAGGTTGGAATCAGATGCTGTTTCGAATTACCAATTAAATCCGAACGCCCCATTTCTTTCAGTGCTTCACGTAATAACGGCCAGTTATTTGGATCATGGTAACGCAAGAAAGCTTTATGCAAACGACGACGTTTTTCGCCTTTCACGATATCGACATTTTCGGTATAACGCGCCACTTTAGACAATGGATTCTTGCCTGAATAATACATAGTAGTTGCAGTTGCCATTGGCGATGGATAGAAGGTTTGTACCTGATCAGCACGGAAACCATTCTTTTTCAGCCAAATCGCCAAGTTCATCATGTCATAATCCGTTGTACCCGGATGCGCAGCGATGAAGTAAGGAATTAAATATTGTTCCTTCCCTGCTTCCTTACTAAAACGCTCAAACATTTGTTTAAAGCGGTCGTAAGTTCCGATCCCTGGTTTCATCATCTTGGATAATGGACCATGTTCGGTATGCTCAGGTGCAATTTTCAGATAGCCACCAACATGGTGCTGTACCAACTCTTTGACATATTCAGGGTTTAATACTGCGAGATCATAACGCAGACCAGAACCAATCAAAATCTTCTTCACGCCTTTGATTTCACGTGCTTTACGATAAAGCTGAACCAATGGCGCATGATCAGTGTGTAAGTTTTGACAAACACCTGGATAAACACAAGACGGTTTACGGCAGTTCTTCTCGATTTCAGGGTCATTACAGTGCAAACGGTACATGTTTGCCGTTGGACCACCTAAGTCTGAGATAATGCCTGTAAATTGAGGTGCAGTATCACGGATCTTTTCAATTTCACGCAGAATTGATTCTTCAGAACGGTTTTGAATAATACGACCTTCATGTTCAGTAATCGAACAGAACGTACAACCACCAAAACAACCACGCATGATATTCACAGAGAATTTGATCATATCAAATGCAGGGAAACGCGCATTACCATAAGCTGGATGCGGTAAACGTGCATAAGGTAAATCAAAGACATAATCCATTTCTTCCGTTGTTAACGGAATTGGTGGTGGATTAATCCAAACATCACGTTCGCCATGGCGTTGTACCAATGCGCGAGCATTTCCTGGATTGGTTTCCAGATGCAAAATACGGTTGGCGTGCGCATACAGCACTTGATCATTGGCGACTTCTTCAAAAGAAGGCAAACGAATCACAGCGAGTTCACGTGGAGGTAACTTATGTTTAATCGCTTTGGATGGCGCAGGTTTTAACTGTACGATCTGCGTATCTGGATCAAGTTGATCCCCTTCACGAACGATTGGATTGGTCACAATTTCTTTTTGGAAATTTTGATATTGTGCGAGTGAGTTGCCTTTTTCTTTTTCAACTTCACAGCCATCAATATCTTCAGTCATGACATATGGATTGATAATTGGGTCTACACGACCAATCGTATCCACATCATTACTTGCGATTTCAACAAATTGTGCTTTTGATGCTTTATTGTGTTTATTAATAATAAATGCAGTACCACGAACATCAGTGATGTCATGAACTTTCTCACCTTTAGCTAAACGATGCATCACTTCAATGATTGCACGCTCACCATTTCCATACATTAATAAATCGGCTTTAGAATCCATCAAGATTGAACGACGAACCTTGTCTGACCAATAATCATAATGAGCAATACGACGTAGGCTACCTTCAATCCCACCGAGCAATACTGGCACATCAGGAAAAGCCTCACGGCAACGCTGACAATACACCGTGGCAGCACGATCTGGACGTTTATTCGGTTCATTATTTGGCGAATAAGCATCATCTGAACGGATTTTACGATCTGCCGTATAACGGTTAATCATCGAATCCATATTGCCCGCAGTTACGCCCCACGCAATGGTTGGTTTACCTAAAACACGGAAACTTTCAACATTGGTCCAATCTGGTTGAGCAATAATACCTACACGGAAGCCTTGTGCTTCGAGCACACGCCCAATCACACCCGATACAAAAGATGGATGATCAATATAAGCGTCACCACAAACTAAAATAAAGTCACACGCATCCCAACCGAGTAGATCCATTTCTTCTCGTGACATCGGCAAAAATGGTGCGGGTTCAAAACACGACGCCCAATATTTGTCGTAATC
>Ga0172373_10007878_pt1 | contig 13655 bp, 6 predicted proteins | sample Lak10m_2_FD_114546 | JGI IMG/M metagenome (GOLD analysis project Ga0172373, IMG submission 114546) | Freshwater microbial communities from Kabuno Bay, South-Kivu, Congo - kab_092012_10m | ecosystem: Environmental > Aquatic > Freshwater > Lake | place: Democratic Republic of the Congo: South-Kivu... | reverse complement strand
TCCAAATTTATTTAAGCAGTTTGGCATATTTTTTAAACGAGATTTTCTATCCCGTATACGCGATAAACAATACATCCTTATTGCATTGTTAGAGGCACCGTTGCTAGCAGCGATACTCAGCTTTATTATCAAAAGTTCATCTACTGCCAATGAAGGGTATTCGTTGAGTTCCAATCAAAACGTACCTGCATATATATTTATGTTGGTCATTGTAGCCTTATTCGTGGGCTTGTCCATCAGTGCAGAAGAAATATTTAAGGATCAGAAGATTATCAAACGTGAGAAATTCTTGCGCTTGTCTCGGATGAGTTATTTAAAATCGAAGTTTGTTTATTTAACGATCTTGTCTGTTATTCAATCTTTCTTATTGGTAGGTGTTGGTAATTTAATCATTGAATTGTACGATAACTTCATGTATTTCTGGATACTGATTTTCTCTGTATTCGTATTTGGAAATGTACTTGGGTTATTACTTTCTTCCAGTTTTAGGAGTATTGTGACCATTTATGTTTTGATTCCACTCATCGTAATTCCTCAGATGATTTTGGGTGGTGCTATGTTTAAATTTGAAAATTTGAATCCAGCCATTGGAGGAGGGAATAAAGTACCCTTAATATCCAAATTTATGGTTTCTAAATGGGCGTATGAAGCGATCATGATTGCTCAATTTCAAGAGAACGCCTATGAACAGAAGTTGTATGAGTATGAGCAATTGATAAGTGATTACAATTACAGAACATCTTATTTGTATCCTTATTTAGAGGATGTATTAAACAACCAAGACGGTGGAGAGAAGAGTCGATGTTCGGATACGGTACAGCAAACGCTACAATTTGAATATACCAGAGCACTTTTTCCAGCAACTCAGCGTAAAAAGTTACCCCGTTTAACGATAGAAGGGGCATTCGAGGCAATAAATGAGTTGAAAGAATTTTATCAAACCAGACAAAATGAACTTTCAAGAAAGAAGGATGACTTCCTTATAAAACTGAATAAATCTATTGGTGAAAATGGCGTAATGCTCTTGAAAAGAAAGTCGAATAACGAAGATGTTGCTGAAATAGTTCAGAATACGACCACAAAAAACAGGTACTACGTCTACAACAATCGTGTGTTTCAGAACTATGACTTTATTTACATGCGGGATCATTTGGATCCGCTATACAAGCCGCAGGGTGACATCATGTTTGTTCCGAATAAATTGGTGTTGGGTCAATTAATCCCGACATTCTGGTACAATGTGGTGATGATTTGGATCTTCATTTTTGTCACCTTCTATTTACTTTATTTTGATATAATTAAACGTTTAACAGAAATCAACCTTTTTAAAAAATAAATTCTTATGAGAAAAATTAATTTTATAGCTACTTCTTTTTCTACTGTATTATTGGCAAGTGCATTGATGGTATCATCGTGTGGAGGTTCTTCAAAAAATTCATTGGAAGAAGGACTAGAAGGCAATCAAACATCGGTTAAAATCAGTAAGCAGGAATTAGACAAATTAATTCAATCCTTTCCTTCACCAATAGAAACATCTATAGTGATTAAAAATGCAGGTAACCCTTTCAATACGTCATTTTTAATTCCAACAAAGAAAATAGATCGTTTCATTTCAAATTATGACAAGGCTTTGGCAATGGGTGCTTTGGGTGGAGATATGGGCTATATCAATATCTATGGAAAATCATTTGTTGCGATGGAATATCTCGGAGCAATTCGCATGTTATCGAAGGAATTAGATATTGATCGTTTCTTTGAATTTGAGCGTATGGTAAAAATGGCTAAAAATTCAGATAATGTCGATTCATTGATGCAAATGTCTACTGAATCTTTTAACAAGATGGAAAGCTATTTTCGTGAGAAAGGCAGAAATGAGTTGTCTATCTTGATTGTTTTTGGAACTTGGTTAGAAGGTTCTTATATCATTGCTGAATTGGCAAAAGAAAATCAGTCAGAAGAAATGAAAAACAGGGTAGCAGAGCAAAAAGAAAGTGTAAAAAACATGACAAAAGTGTTATCGCTTGCAAAAGCTGACCCATTTTTTGCTAAATTGCATAATAAGGTCGATGCGATCCATAAATTGTATGACAAAGTGAAAATTGATCAAATTATTCGTCAGCCTGAGATGCAAGAGGTAAATGGTCAGTTGGTTTTTGTGGATAAAAGTGAAACAAAAATTACCGCTGATCAGTATACGATTGAAGGGATTATTTCCGAGACAATTAAATTTAGAAATGAACTTTTAAAGTAACGTCATGAAAGCCAAATACATTCTTCCTGTTATTTTATTTGGTTTAATAGGATTCGCCTCATTTACGACGAGTAAGAACAGTTTCGGTAAGTGTACCGGAGATGATGAGTATAAAAGCGGTCTAATGAAATTAGATGCGTATAAGTTGATTAAAGATTACCGCATACAACTGAGTAGTGGTACGCCGGCTAATCCACCATCTGAAGGATATATGATCAGTATCAAGGCTGGTCTGAAATACCGTCTGTTACCCATGAACAATCCTGATAACAAGACAAAGATGATTATGTCTATCTATCAGAATGAGAAGAAGACTATTTTATTGGCAACAACATACAATCCAGCAAACCAGAAACATTATCCTTTTGTGGATTTTAGTTCTAAAACGACCGGAACATTTGTACTTTTCTTTGAATTCGAGAAGGCAGCCAAAGGTTGTGGTGTAGGACTATTTGGAGTTGCTGACTAGAGAATAATCCCATTTAAAACATGAGAAAAAAGATAGTTGCCGGCAACTGGAAAATGAATTTGACTTCAAGTCAAGCACATGAATTGGTAAGCTCACTGGCATTAGCCTCTGATACTTTTGAAGACGTTTATGTTGCTTGTTTCATACCTGCTATTTATTACAACGCGTTAAAGGAGAAGAGTGACCGACTTATCATGGGGTTGCAAAACTTTTATCCGGAAAATTCTGGTGCATACACAGGGGAGATTGGCATAGAACATTTAAGAGACCTCCAATGTTCGCATGTGTTGATTGGCCATTCAGAGAGAAGGATGTTGTTTGGTGAAGATGATGCATGTGTTAAACGTAAGGTGGATGCTGCTATTTCAAATGGAATAACCCCATTTTTTTGTTGTGGTGAACCATTAGCTGTTCGCGAGGCTAATGAACAATTAAGTTTTGTAAAGCAACAATTGGAGGCCAGTTTATTTCATCTTGCCGAAGAAGATGTCAAGAAATGCGTCATTGCCTATGAACCCATTTGGGCTATAGGTACAGGTAAAACTGCATCAGTTGCGGAAGCAGAAGAAATGCACGCTGCAATTCGCAGTTGGATTGAGGAGAGGTATAATCATCAAACGTCCAACAAAATTTCAATACTCTATGGTGGTAGTTGTAACGCTTCTAATGCGAAAGAATTGTTTGCAAGTCCAAATGTAGATGGGGGACTTATTGGTGGTGCTTCATTAAAAGCTGAGTCGTTTTTAGAGATTATACATTCGTTTTAATGGACTACCTTGAGCTTACGGTAACGTTACAACCGAGAAACCCATGGGCAGAGATTTTGGTTGCTCAACTCGCAGATGCTGGATATGAGAGTTTTGTAGATACAGCTAACGGCGTTCAGGCCTATGCGCAAGTTGACCAAATCAATCTGTCAAATCCTGTACAAGGAACTTTTTTAGAAGAAGGTAGTGAAGATTGCCTATCAACTTGGGAGGTAAAGCATATAGAACAACAAAATTGGAATGCAGTATGGGAGGCCGACTTTGAACCGGTTTATGTAGAAAATTATTTAGCAATATTAGCACCCTTTCACGAGCGTAAAAGCGGTTATCGACATACCATCGAAATTTTACCTAAAATGTCGTTCGGTACAGGTCATCATCAAACAACATGGATGATGGTTAAGGCGATGTTTGAGTTAGAAAAAATGCCACCCACTGTTCTAGATATGGGTACAGGAACAGGTATTTTGGCCATACTCGCTGAAAAATTAGGAGCATCAAGCATAACAGCCATAGATATAGAACCTTGGAGTGTTGAAAATACGATTGAAAATGCTGAGCGCAACGCCTGCTCTCGTATTGAATCCAGTTGTGGAGACGTAGATTTGATCCAAGGTAAGTTTGATTTAATCTTAGCCAATATCAATAAAAATGTTCTAAAGGCTCATCTTGATTCCTATGCTAAATCCTTGAATGATAATGGTGTAGTACTACTAAGTGGATTTTTTCAAACAGATGTTGACGAAATAATTAGTTGTGCCAATCAAGTTGGACTCAAAAAAAATCGTATCTTAAACAAGGAAAATTGGGCAGCCATTGAGTTGGTTAAAACATAAAACGTTAAAGATATGCTTCGAAATTATATTATTACCGCACTGAGTTTACTTTGTGCGGTTTTTGTTTTTTCCCAAAGTTTTACTTCAAATCGCGAAAAATTCGCCAAGGAATTTGAAAAATCATTAGCAGAATATGGTAAAGGTGAATACCATGATTTTGCTAAAAAAGTACTTCCAGAATCCTTGTTAGAATCGTCTGATTTTACAGACAAGGTATTCAATAAAATGATTGAGACAGCAAATACGATGCTGACTAAAAAATTGAGTCCATATCCAGAAATTTACAATTATGTGTTTTCTGTATATTCCTTAGTACATGCGAAACAATCTGAAACGAGTTTTTATGCTTGGCATGCATCCGTAGATAAAATGCTTGATTCCAAAAACATTAAAAAGTTCGAGGATTTTATTGAATTGTCAGCTACATTTTTCTCCAAGCGTATCATTGCGGAATCTTCAAATTTTACGTGGTATTATGAAGGTGGTGGATACTCGTTTGAGTACACGGATAAAGCCTTTTTAAAATTCGAAAGTGGTAATTTAATTTGCCGTGTGTTGAATAGACATTCCAACAAAGACGATCAACCATTTTTAGATAGTATACACGTTGCCGGAACCTCAGGTACTTTTGATCCCTTTTTGAAAAAGTTTGTAGGACAAGGGGGTACAATCACTTGGGAAAAAGTTGGTTTAGCCAAAACAGAAACCTATGCTGAGATCGGTGCTTATGATTTGAATTGCAAAATGTCTACACTCAACGTAGATACAGTTACCCTGACAACGCCATATTTTAATCGAAAAATTAAAGGGAGTTTATCTGAACGTGCATTTACCATAAACAGAGAGGAAGACAGGGTATTTCCGCACTTCATTTCATTTGAAAAGCGTTTAAGAATTAAAGATATTCGACCAGACGTGGATTATGATGGCGGGTTTGCATTGCAGGGGGCTTCTTTTGTTGGAAACGGAACGGCCTTGGAACCCGCACGCTTATTACTTTATCGCAATGGAAAGGTCTTTATAAAAACCGGAGCTCAAACCGTCTATATCTACCCACGTAAATTTTCTTGTAATCATGCGAGTGTAGTCATGTACTTGAATACGGGGGATTCCATAAGTCACCCAGGGTTGCATTTTGGTTATGACTTAGACAAGAAACTGGTTGAATTTATGCGGTCAGATGATCCAACAGGACAGGCACCATTTCAGGACTCCTATCATAATTTGGATTGCTATGTGGATAAATTGACATGGAATACAGACCAACAAGAACTCTATTGGACCTTTAACTTTGGTACATCACAAGAACAGCGGTTTGCAAGTTTTGAGTCCAAAAGTTATTTTGATTTAAAACTTTATGAACGTTTACAAGCCCTGGATAAGATACACCCCTTGGTGGCTTTGTTATCAAAAAGCGATGAGATTGGAAAAACAACTATAACCGAAGGTCATGCTGCCTCCGCATTAAACAGAACAATCGAACAAGCACGACCCTTGTTATATGAGTTGGCATCTTATGGTTTTATTGGTTATGATACCGATGCCAAAACCATTTTAATTAACCGTAAGTTGATTCACTTTGTAAACAGTAAATCTCAAAAAACAGATTATGACAACTTGATTTTTAACTGTGATTATCGCCCAAAGGAACTTGAAGGATATACAGATCAACAGATTAAAGACGACAAGAACCTTCAACGCATGATCGAAGTTTATGAGCGCAACGCCGAAGAACGGCGGATGATGACTTATTTCGGGAAAATGAACTTAGGTACACTGGAATTGAATTTGAATGGTGTTGATATGATAGGTATTTCCGAAATGCAGCAAACATTGGTTTTCCCTGCGGGGCATAAAGTTACGGTTCGCCAAAATCGCAATTTTGAATTTGCTGGTTGGATTAATTCCGGAAAGATGGAAATGAACGCTTTGAGTGCTTTGTATAATTACAAGGATAATAAGTTTCATTTGATGAAAACGGATAAGACAATTTTCCGCGTACGACCGTTGCGACCAGAAGATGGGAAAAAATTAATTGCTACACAGGGAGCTATCAATGGCATTGTGGGTGAACTTTTGGTAGATGACCCAGGAAACCGTTCTGGAAATAACCAAGCAATCAGTATTTATCCGAAGCTACTCATCACGAAACAATGTTATGTTTATTACAACTCATCAAAAATTCTTCGTGGCGCATATGACAGTACGCGTTTTTATTATGTCGTAACCCCTTTTGATTTGGACAGTCTGGACAATTTTGATGAGAAATCTTTCCGATTAAGAGGTGAGTTGGTTTCTGCCGGTATCTTTCCAAAGATTACTACCGATTTAACAATTATGCCAGATTACTCTTTTGGTTTCTCAACTTCTACACCTCCTGGAGGGCTTGATTTTTATGGTACTAATGCCTTGTATGATAACAAAATTGTACTTTCTAATAATGGATTACAAGGTGAAGGGACGATTAGGTTTGTCGAGTCAACCTCGATAGCAAAATTGCTTTATTTCTTACCTGATTCAGCCATTGGTTACGCCAAGTTCAACAATAACCCCAAAGAAACAGGTGTAGAATTCCCAGATGTTGAATGCAAGGAAGCTTATGTAGTTTACATGCCCAAGGCAAAACTTTTAAAAGCCAGTTCGACACCAAACTATGAATTGCGCTACTTCAAAGGAGAAGCCAAATTGAGGGGTACACTTACCATTCGTGCAACTGGAATGAACGGGGAGGGTACATTTGCGTTTAAGACTGCCACAACTTATTCTAAGAACTATCGTTTTACGCGCTGGGATATTAAGGCGGATACCTGTTCGTTTGGATTGAAAAACACGTATGCAGAACCTGGTGAAAGTGCTATAGCGTTTAGTGCAGATGATGTTCAGGCGGACATTTCATTTAAAGATCGAAATGGAGAGTTTAAAAATAACAAAGGGTCATCTCAGGTAAATTTCCCTGTAAATCAATACATGTGTCGCATGGATAAATTCTCCTGGTTCATGGATTATGCTGAATTGCATTTGGATAAGGCGGGTGAAAAAGACATTACCATTGAGACAGACATGGATATGGTTGGACCAAACTTCTATTCATTGCATCCGAAGCAAGATTCACTCAGTTTCAGGGTTCCTAAAGCAAAATACGATTTGCGTGAACGTTCCATTTATTGTGATATGGTTGAATACTTGGATGTAGCTGATGCACGTATATTTCCAGATTCAATGAAATTGATTATTCGTAAAAATGCTAAAATTGAGCCGTTGAAGCGTGCGAAAGTAACGGCCAATTACATTACTCAGTTCCACAATTTTGCAGAATGTGATCTTGAAATTCTAGCTCGTATGAATTATCGGGGTAAAGGAATTTATCCGTATTACGATGCGGATTCGAATTTGACGAATTTCTACATGGAATCTATTTTTGTGGATACGACTCAGCAAACGGAAGCAAGAGGAAAAATAGCTGAAGATGCTAAGTTTCAATTAAGTCCACAATTTGACTATTATGGAGATATTATTGTAAAAGCCTCTGTCCAAACCATTATTTTCAACGGTGCTACGCGTGTAAACCATACGTGTGAGAAATTCCCGAAGACGTGGATTAAGTTTAGTGCCGAATTGGACCCAACGAATATTCAAATTCCAATTGAAGCAAATATGCAAGACTACCAAGGGAAATCAATTTATTCGGGTTTAGCATGGCGCAATTCTATGCAGTTAGATAGTATCAAGATTTATCCGATGTTTTTATCTGAACTTGTGAGGCCAGACGACCCTAAAGTGATGGCGGTAAGTGGACTATTACAATATAATCACGATGCTAAAGAATTCCAGATTGCATCACATGAGAAATTGATGAACCGATCAGAAAAGGGAGATTTTCTGGCTTTACACACAGAGACTTGTTCTTTACATGGTGAGGGTAATATCAGTTTAGGACTTGATTTGGGCGAGGTTAAAATTGACGCTGTAGGTATAGCTGATTACAATCAAGGGACCAATAAAACCTCGATGAACTTAACATTACGGTATGATATGGTTTTAGATGAAGGTGCCATGGAGGATGTTGCCGAAAGAATCGGTGAAGTAGCTGAGCTTAAAAACATGGATATTGCTGCTACCACGCTTGAGCAAGCTTTGGTTGAATGGACGGATCAAGAAACGGCGGATAAAATTAAATCTGATTATACCATAAATGGCGAAATGAAGAAATTGCCGGATGAATTAAAAAAGACAATTATTCTGACAGGATTGAAATTAACTTCATTTGATAAATCATTGAATCAAGAGAAAGGTCTTATTTCAGCAGCGGAAACAGCTGTTTTGTTAAGTATGTATGATCAAACCGTAGTAAAATATATCCCTGTGCGCACCTTCTTCCAACAAATTTATTCCGAAGCAGGTACGGATAAGTTTGCGTTACAAATTGATATTCCAGGCGGTCGAGACTATTACTTTGATTATTCCATGATCAAAAAAGATGGTGATTTGAAAATCATTTCTGGTGATGCAGAGTTTTGTTCTGCTATAAATGGCATCAAGGAGGACAAGCGAAAATCAAAGAATTTTAAGTATGAAATTTCTACACAACGCGCATATTTGAGCAAATTCTTGAGGTTATTTGGAATTTAATGGATTATAATTCAGTCATATTTTGTGTTGTTGCCTACCTACTTGGTTCAATTCCGACAGCTGTTTGGTTGGGAAAAATATGCTACGGAGTTGATGTACGTGAACATGGAAGCAAGAATGCAGGGGCCACAAACACATTTCGAGTATTGGGCAAAAAACCTGGTATAATTGTGTTGATCGTTGATATTTTTAAAGGTGCAATATCCACCTACTTACCTGTTTCAACTCAGCTCATAACAGATGAAGACATCTTAATTCAGACACAGATATTGTGTGCTGTTTTTGCTGTATTGGGTCATGTTTTACCGATTTTCGCTGGGTTCAAAGGTGGGAAAGGGGTGGCTACTTCTTTAGGCGTTATCATAGGTTTACAACCCAATGCGGCGTTGATTTGCTTTTTGATTTTTCTCTTGGTTTTTATAATTTCAAAGTATGTTTCTTTGGGAGCAATAGTTGCTTCATTCTTTTTTCCAATCGTTATTCGTTTTGTAGTAGGGTGTGAATCCAACTGGTTGTTTGTCTTTAGCATCATTTTAGGAACTTTGGTTATTCTGGCACACCGAAAAAACATCCGTCGTTTGCTCAATGGCGAAGAAAACAAGATGAACCTTTTTAAAAAATAAACGTACATCTATTAGTTAAACAAGTAACTAGAGTATTCAATAGTGCGTTGGTCCTTTTCCCTTAGTAGCTTTTTCGTTGCTCTGACGATTGCTTTTTTTGGTTTTTCTCAAACCGAAGAGCAATTGAAGTTGGAGGCTGATAAGTTATTTGAAGAAGGTAAGTACCTTGATGCAACTCCGAATTACGTACGCTTATTATCTATGAAGCCTCGTTCATACGAGTACAATTATAAATTCGGTGCTTGTTTGTTATTTAATACCAACCGTAAAATGGAAGCGGTTCGCTACCTGAACGCTGCCAATGTTGATCCCAGCGGACTTCCGCCAGACTTTCATTACTTCTACGGAAAAGCCTTGCACATGAATTATCAATTCAATGATGCAATCCGAGAATACAACTTGTATAAAACAACGCGTACAAGAACGACCAAGGTTTTTGAGGTAGATCGCGAAATAGAAATGTGTAAGAATGGTAAAAAGTTAATGACAACCATTACGGACATCATTGTTACAGACAAAAAGGAAATTCCAAAAGATAAGTTTTTCCGTATTTATGACTTAAGCAATATTGGAGGAACCTTACTCGTAACTGCAGAATTCCAATCCAAGTTAGATAAGAAAAATGGTCATGTCCCACTTATCCATTTTCCGGCTAATCCAACTGTTATTTATTATTCCAGTTATGGAGATAAAGGGGATAAAGGGAAAGACATTTACGTGCGCAGAAAATTACCTGACGGCACTTGGGGTGAACCGCAAGAAGTCCCAGGGACAATCAATTCATCATTTGATGAGGATTTTCCATACATGCATCCGGATGGTGATTATTTATACTTTTCTTCTAAGGGGCATAATTCAATGGGTGGATACGACGTTTTTCGGGCGAAGTATGACAAAGAGAAAAATACGTTTGGGACACCTGAAAATATGGACTTTGCCATTTCTTCTCCCGATGATGATATATTTTATGTTGTCGATTCGTTGAATAAAGATGCCGTATTTGCTTCATCGCGCCAATCACAGGAAGGATTCTATCATGTATACAAGGTAAAAGTTGATCGCGTACCCATTCAAATGGCCGTTGTAAAAGGAGACCTCGTTTCACAAATTGATCCAACCATCAAATTGGTGAATTTTACAGTTCGTGATTATTCTAATGGTGAGTTCATTGGTAAATTCAATTCGAATGAGCAAGGCCAATTTTTAATTACGTTTCCTAAAGGCGGGAAATATGAATACATCATGACCATCAATAATGGGAACGATGAATACCGTGCTATTGTTTCAATTCCATTCATGAAGGAATTTAAAGCACTGAAACAACAAGTATTGCATTACAGCAATAATGGTACAGATGCAGTGAAGGTTATTGATAAATTCGATGAGGAAATCAGTGCAGAACCAATTGCTTTTAATGAGGTAATTCAAACAAAATCCTCGTTAGAGGTGAATGTTAATGATTACGACCTTTCAAAAATAGAAGAGCGCAAGAAAAATGAAACCATATTAAAGGAATTAGGACTAGACAAACTTAACCTTGTTGAGGTTTCGTATATCCTTGAGCAACACCTTGAAAAGGGTATTGAAAATAAAAATTTCATTGAAAACCTCTCCAACAACATCAATAACTTGGTTGTTGAAAATTCAGTCGAGTTTAAAAAAATAGAAGCCGATATCAAACAAAAAATTAGTGATGCTAATGCTTCTTCAGATCCGGATGAAAAATATTTATTATTGCGTCAATCCGATTTGCTTATCAAAGAACAAGAGTCACTTCGTTTATATTCTAAAGACCTATTACACTTATCAGATTCTGTAAATCAAGTACTAGCCAAATCAACGAGAGGAAAAGACTTTGACAAACTAAGAATCGTAACCAATGAGTTTGAAAGTTTATTCAAAGCGGGTAGGGAAGACGATGCCTTGAATTTATTGGTGACCAATAAGTCTTTTATTCAAGCTGTATTGAAAGATACAACAGCAGACTTGATTCAAAACTTGGTAGATCGATCCATTGTTTTTGACAATGAAATTGGGCTGATGCATGATAAAATAGATGAGTTCAATAAGGAAATCAAAGAGGCTGAATTGGCTATACAATCTATAAATACAACGTTGCCGAATCTGAAGAAAAAAGAAGCAGAGGAAGCAACTGCAAAAATTGCAGAGAAGGAGGAAGAGATTTTATTGTTGAAGGATGAACTGGATAATGTTCAATTAAACATCAATAGAAAATCGCATGAAAAACATGCCGTAACCGAACAAATAGAATTGTTACAAGATGCGATTTCAAATAATTCTCTGGGTTCTGTCAATCGTGAGGAATCGGAGCGTGCATTGAAAGAAACGGAATCCACGAACAGTTCAACCTTGACGGCATTTGTTGATCAGCAATTGAAAGAAATTGAGAAAAAAGATCCTTCCATTAAAGATAGGGTAATTATAACTAGTGGATCAACTGCTCAATCGATTTACTCGAATTATAAATCTTCGGAAAATGGTATTCAGGATGATATTTCGTTGAATAAAGAAGACAAACTGTATAAGCAATTACAAAACGAACGTACTGCGGTAAAAACCATTGATAAACGTACAGTAGAAATAGAGCAACAACTCCTCAAACAACCAAATAACACAGCACTATTAGATGAAAAAAAGGCATTAGAAACGATGCGTAAGGACATTAACGGATCCATTGCTGTTCAGGAAAAACAAGTTGAATTATTGATGTCAAAGAATGGTTCGGTTAAAGCCAATGAGACAGCAAATACCTTGGTTCCAGGTTATATTGAAAATCAAAAATCAATTCGAAATAATGCCAATTTAAGTCAGGAAGAGAAGACTAAAGCACTCAATCAGACCGATCAAAAGTTGGTGCAATCTATTGAATCTGAATTGGTGACGATACAGAATCAGTTAAAACAGGATCCGCAGAATGCTCAATTAAAATCAAAAGAGCAGAATTTATTAGCGATTAAGTCAACTACTGAAACAACAATTAAAGAACGGAATGTTGCTTTGGAGCGCAGTGGTGTAACCGTTTTTACAGCTGAAGGCTTAAAAGGAAAATTGAATCCAACTTATGAAAAAGATATATTGGCAATTAACTCAAATCAAAATTTCACGGCTTATACCAAATTAAATGCAACACTTAAATTGGATAAAACAACCTTATCCAAAGTTGATATTGAATTGGCTGCAGTAGAAACTCAATTGAAAGCTAAACCGGGTGATGCCGCGTTAACCAATAAGCAAACCGCATTGCTTCAGTTGAAAACACAGACGAGTCAAAAGATTGAGCGTGAAGAACTTGAATTAAAAGCATTAGCAAATGTTCCGGCATTAACTGGAAATAAACTTATCGCTAGTATTTCACCATCACACAATCAAACGGTTTCTACCTTAAAATCTAACACATCTATTTCAGATGCTGCCCGCTTAAATGCCATTATTTCTGAAGAGAATAAATTGATCGTTGGCATCGATAAAAAACTTGAAACTTCAAAACAATTGCAATTATCAAATCCTGAAGATCCAACGGTTTCAGCTCAAATCAATGAATTACTCAAATTAAAAGAGCAAACTGAAAAATCTACATTAGCTTACCAACAACAACTCTCGAATGGACAGGCATTGGTTGCTGTGAAATCTGCAGAGGAATTAAAAACGCAATACGCAGAGGAGTTAAAACTTGATCCAAAGGATGCCACACAGCAGGCAGCAATCAATCAACAGATAGCGCAGCGTGCCAATGAGGACTTGAAAGTGGTGGATGAGCAATTGCAGGCCGACTCTTCTAACGCTACACTTTTGGCACAACGTGCTGAGCTAAGCTCCTTGGTTACATCGCTAGATGAAAATTCTGCAGTCGCAACGAACAGCAACACGCAGTCGAAGGCTGATTTAGCAGCAAGCTTGTTAGCAAAAACAGAAGCGAACAAATCGGCGATAGCGTCAAACAAGCAATTGACGGAGACAGAGAAGTTAACGCAGTTGATTGCCCAAGACCAAAGCGCACTTACCCAAGTACAAGCGGAGTTGAAGGCTACAGAAACTGCCTTGCAAAAAGATCCGAAGAAC
>Ga0172373_10007876_pt1 | contig 13656 bp, 13 predicted proteins | sample Lak10m_2_FD_114546 | JGI IMG/M metagenome (GOLD analysis project Ga0172373, IMG submission 114546) | Freshwater microbial communities from Kabuno Bay, South-Kivu, Congo - kab_092012_10m | ecosystem: Environmental > Aquatic > Freshwater > Lake | place: Democratic Republic of the Congo... | reverse complement strand
TAAGATAAGGAATCGGTTTCGTTTCATTAAGGTGCCCCTATTTTTGATTTGTCAAAATAATTTCATTTACATTAATTTTAAAGTCAAGGGTTAATTTTTTTGTACACGGCACGACAATTATGGACATACCCGAAAGATCTACGTTAGCCTGAGTTGATGTGGGAATTGCATCTATCAACGGTGGATTCGACCAATTCGTTGGCAAAATTTTTGCTGGCAAATGGGATGCCCGGGCCAATCGCTATTTCGGCGGATCGCCAAACCGCAGGGCGGGGGTCCCATGAGCGGAAGTGGCATTCGGATCAGTGGGGTGGGTTATATTATTCCTTGGCTGTTTCGGGGATTAATTTCGCAGAGATTCCAGATCTCACAATTCGGGTTGCACGAACGTGCTCTCAGGTTGTTCGGCAATTGTACGGGATCGATCTTCAAATTGAATGGCCAAATGATTTGATCTTGGATGGCAAAAAATTGGGGGGGATATTAACCGAAATGGTGACCGGGGGTGCAAACCACAGCCCCCATGGTATTATCGGAATCGGGCTCAATGTAAATCAACAGACGTTTCCGGACTGGTTGCGACCCGTGGCCATTTCGTTGATTCAACGAGATGGGGTTTACCGGTCACTGATCCCACTTAAACAATCGATTACGAAGGAGTTGTTGGCATGGCTGTAAGAGGTGTTAGGGGAGCAACCGTGGCCGATTTTAATACTCGGGACTGTATTTTGTCCGAAACCAAAATTTTGTTGGCTGAGATGTTGGAGAAAAATGAAATCGATACAGATGATATTGCATCCATTTTTTTCTCGTTAACTTGTGATTTGAATGCCGAATTTCCTGCGATTGCAGCCCGTGAACTGGGACTGGTAGACGTTCCCTTGCTTTGTATGAATGAATTGAATATTCCCGGTGCTTTGCCGCAGTGTATTCGCATTTTGATCCATTGGAATACCGACAAACCCATGGCTGAGATTGTCCATCCTTACCTTAAGGATGCGGTTAAATTGCGACCCGATAAATTTCGATCCAAATGACCGTAACGACCATCGGCATCGTTGGGTTGGGGCTTATCGGGGGTAGTATCGCCCTTCGGGCAAAGGCAGTGGATCCGAAAATCCAAGTGATCGCAATGAGCCGAAATCCAGACACTTGTGAATTGGCAATGGCCCGTGGGGTTATTGACCGGGTAGCGACTCAGTTTAATGAATTTGATGGGGCCGATATTGTGTTTGTATGTACCCCAATTCCAGCTGTTTTTGACACCCTTTGTGCGCTGGATGATGCAATGACCCGGCCGGCGATTTTAACCGACGTTGCGAGTTTAAAGGGACAGTTGGCAGATGACGTATCTCGGCGAACCTGGCGTCATTCGGTTGTCTTGGGTCATCCGATGGCGGGTAAAGAAACCGTCGGATTAGAATCGGCGGATTCCGAATTGTTGAATGGAAAAACGTATATTCTACTTGATGACACCACGGTGCTATCGTCGGTATTGAGGCGGTGGGGCTGCCAGGTGGTCTCAATGACGGCGGCGGACCATGACCGCTGGGTCGGATACGCCTCTCATTTGCCTTATTTGGCGGCTGTTCTGGCTGCCGGAATTGCAGGGGCTGCGGTTGAAGATGTTGCATTATTTGCAAAAATTGCAGCCTCTGGGTTTAGAGATACAACTCGGGTCAGTGCGTCAGACCCGAGTTGGGGTGCAGATGTCCTATTGGGTAATTCTGTGGTGGTCCGAGAGGGTATTGGGCAGGCACGCCGCTTGCTCGACGATATTGAGGCCGCGATTATGTCAAAAGACCCAAGTCGGTTGGTTGCGATTCTGGAAGCTATTCGGGACTTCCGTACTCAGGTGATTTTGGACCAATAATTGCTTTTTTTTGCCTGGTTTTGGCAGGCTATTTGAAATTTTTTGATCGCTGATTCGATAAATACCTATGGCAGTGATTCCCAAACGATTAGCGGCTCCAAAAGATCACCTGGTTGCACGGCTTCGGTTTGGGACTGTTTCGGTGATGGCGTGGTCGGACGCATTTAGCAAAAGCGGATATCGGCTTGCCATCCATGGCAGCGCGGTAGATCTCGTGTTGGCACGTCGCGCCGCTCCGATTTGTGATTTGGATTTGATTGCCTATGTTCGCGATGGGTCAGGAGAAACTGCCCGCACACTTGTCGAATCTCTGACCCATGTCCCAATGATCGAGCTGAAGGATCGTTCGACATCCGCACGCTTTGGATATCACTGCAAAGGGGAGTCCCTTGGCGGGACGATTACCCAGTGGTCCTTCACCCTATATACCGACGACCCGCCCGTTTCGACCTATGACAACGTGGCGAATTCACAGATCTTCTTTCTCGATAATCGAGAATTGAATTCTAAATATGGCGATATTGGGTTAATGAGACATCTCAAGTCGAACCGCCAACTGTTTGTATCCAATGCCCATAATGTGTCGCGCCTCCCGGTCCGTATTGCACATCGGGAGGCCTGTGGTGATGGATGCCTTAATCCGCTGGTGGACGCACGGGTATTTCATTCCGGTGCAGCATCATCTGACCCGGCTGTCGTTGTTGCTGATCTGCAATCGATATTTCAAGCCCATTTTTTTGCAACGGACACGATTTCATTTTTGCGATTGTTTTTTTTCGGGTATTCCCGGATTGAGCGGTATTCTCGAAATGTGGGCTATAACGGGCAACTTTGGAGCCATATTTCGGATCATATTGCCCATCAGACCCACCTTCAGTTTCCGTCGTCATTGGCGTTCGCGCATTACCTGCAAAGTCATGGAATTGTGCCGGGAGCATTTGAATTACTTCATTCGCCAACCGTTACCTACCATGCGATCTCCAAGACTCAGGCCGCTTGGCAAGCATGTACTCAAGAGATTGGCCGTGCCGAGGTTATGGCCGATTTTGCGCGGATGGTTAAATCTGTATTGGGGGCTGTGAGTGAATCGGAAGGGAAGACGCCGGATTGGGTTCTTGCCCATTCATGGGCGATGGCACTGGCCGTACCCGTTGGATTTTGGGACGATATTGTCATTCCGGCGCTTATTCGTTTGAGCCCGGAGGAAAAAGCCAATTTTCTAGTGGCGCGACTCGGGGACTCCAAGCTGTCCTTGGATCAGGTGGTACGGTTTGATCTTTCGGCACCACACTTGTTGTCTGAAGTGATTGAGAGGGTCACGACGTTGTCTGGGTGTGACCCAGCTGATGTCCGCGATCGAATGATAAAGCTCAACGATATTGTTCGACGATACCCTATGGCCTTGGATTTCATCGAATTGAATGCGGCCAAAATTGTCGTGGCCACATGGATTGGTTCCGACCGGCTCCCTAAAGATATGTATTCGCGGGTGATTGCTCCGTTGCGAGATCGAATTCCGCCGTCTGAACAGACCAAGTCGGTCTTGGATCAGATTGCAAAGGGGAAGATGCCAATTCAAGAGATTGAATCGTTTATTGGTCTCGACCTTGGCATATTAGAGCGATACGTTCGACAACTGATAGCACTACTCCCGAGTGATCCTCCAACCTATTTGGCCAAGTTGGATATGACCGCACTGCGACATCCTACGACCGTTGAGTTGGCAAAAACAATGGCATTTCGACCGATTATTGACTCGTGGGCCTCAGAAGAGACCCCGTCGATGGCGCAATTTTTTAGATTGGTATCCCCACTTGTTTCTGAGATGGGCATGTCCGAGAGGCTCCAATATATGTCATCGTGGATTTCGACTGGGAAATTGGACCCAATGAAATTGGATGAAAAGCAGCGCGAACGTCCAGAGATTGGTCACGCAATGATGGTTAATTTGGTAAATCGGGTGCGCTCCGCAACAGCGAAAAAAAAGCTATTGGATTCCGAATTGCCTTTAATCCCGCTTGTCGGTATTCGATGCCCCTTTACGGCGACATCTCCTGAAATGGTTCTGGGTGGAATAGTTGCCGACTTTTTGTGCCGTGGTCGTGAAATCGCATCGGGGCTCGCGTTTTTGAAGCGGGTGATTCCGCAGACTATGCCAGACACCGAGTTGGCGAGTTTTATTCCGCAATTGGTTCCGATCTACGCGGCACCTCGATTCTATGATTCTCAAATAGCGCCCGAATTATTGACCTGGGCAATTCGATCTGGACGCATGGCCGACAGATCCCAAGTGTTACGGGGGCTGACTCGGCTGCTTGAAGATCCCAACTATTATCAACGAGCAGATTCTAATCAATCTGACATTGTGACCTTTAAAGAGGTAAAAGCCTATGTTGGGGAGTCCGCGTCTGACGTTGGGTGGATTCGTAAGGAAACTGTGAACGTAATATTTGAATTGCTGTCGGTCCATATGGGCAAACATAGTCGAGCAAATATCCAATTGGCACCCTTTATTTTGCGTCACAAGACCCTCGATTCCGAAACCCGAATTTCTCTCCTCCGGCGGTGGTGCGAATCTGACGATGTTTCAAAATCCGATCCCGACTTGTTTTTGGCGCAAATGACAATGGGGGTTCATGCTGACCCTACGGTGGTAACTGAATTTTTGCCTCAAACGTGGCGGTGCTTAGAGTCAAAACCTCAATGGACGCCGTTTCGGCAGTTACTAGCTGCCTGCGTACCGCTTCAGTTGTCGGCTGATTCCGAGTCCTGGGCACAAATGGTTCGATTACTGGGTGACCATCGGGTACCAACGACAGTGGTCGATGGACTAGCAATCCCCCTTATTTCCCATTGGCAACGGTTTAGGCCCGATTGGCCAGAGAATGGGGCAGCGATTAAAGCGGTTCTGACAGGTGTGGTTCGCACGCTGCATCCGTCATCATTTGAATCATCTTTGAATTGGATTAATACGGCCATTTCCAAGTATTCGGCCGCACCTGTGTTGGTAGAGGCCGTCGTCCATTCCCTTCAGAGACTTGATCCGGATTTGGGCTGTCGCCTCTGTTTGGATTTAGGGGGTCGGAATCCCTTCCCGGAAGTTCGAGAGTCGCTGGCATTGGTTGCAATGGCGTTGCCGGAATCGACCCTGTCCGGAGACCGTCACTTTCAGTTGCTTGATCGCGTTATTCAAGAATTTCCGACTGACGCTCACTGGATTATTTCTCGATTTGAATTTGTGGCCTCCAAATTAGGGAAGCAGGTTACAAGAGACCGGGTGGATCGCATTAGACAATGGGCGACTGCTCAGCCGTCTGGATCAACTGCGATGACCCAATTACTCGACGTTGTTGCAAGTCAGATGCCGCGGTTTTTGAGGCAGTTTGATTTGGCTTTCCTCGGTCACTACGTGTGGGGGCGAGATCATCTCTTTGATAAGTCTCACCATGAGACCCGGCTTAAACTGGCCATTAAGCATATTGAACTCGGAGATGCCTGGGCCTTAACCGACCAATATTGTAAGGCATACCCAGACGCTATGGGGGATTTTCTCAAAGGTCTTAAATTTGATCTCATTGCCCACGGGTACGATACGATCATGAAATCAAGTTCATTGTTGGCGGACTTGATGCCGTGGTTTCCGTTGATTGACGCTGGCATTAAAGCAAAGCCGGACCTCGCAACCCAACTCCATCTTCATTTTGACCGAGTGTCCGAATCACATTCAGATCAAAATCCGTTTATAAAATTTACCCATCTCAATACTGCCTTTTTAGACTTTCAAAACAGGAAAGCGGTAGCGGCTAAAAAACGCGCTGACGTGGTCCATGCGAAGGCGTGTCGTGAATTCGAGGCCAGAGTTTCATGCGTGAAGGATCAGTTCCAACTGCTCGTTGATCAAATGTTTCTCGGGTTATCGACTCCCTCTGAACAACAGCCTCTTCAATTTCCCCACGGTATTGCCCGACAAATTGTGGCTGAATTTCGGTGTATTAGCGATTTAAAATTGCAACGTGCCCTCCTGAATACATCGTTTTCATGGGGGCGAGAATATCAGCGGTTTCAGATGATTCCATTTATCGCGCAGGACCGGGAATGTTTGGAATACTTAAAGGAAACGCATCAGTTGAATCCAGTCGTTGCCCTAGGGCGGCACATGGCGATTACCGTGGCGCTTGAGCACGATAACGTTGAATTTTTGAATTACATGTTGGGGGAAGGATTGGATCCGAACATGACATTTAGAAATTTGGATTACAAAGAGGTATCGATTTTTGAGCATGCGGTTTGTCATAAATCCATGAAGTGCGTGGATGCGTTATTGTCGGCATCTGGATTCCGGTTGGAGGGGCCTCATCATCCAATGCCTATTATCGTGATATTGGCCCTGAAAGGGCAGTGTGCCTTAATTGAGCATATCGAAACCCGCACCCCCATTCCGATGTCCAAACCCGCCTGTTCGACCCGTATGTCTCAGCTATTTCGATTGTTTGTTGCGAAAGACAGCGTATTTTTTGGTTCCCAAGAAGCGGCGGATTTGGCAGTTGATGGTATAAAATTCCTGCTTCGTCGTCATTTTATTTCGTTAAATTATCAGATCAGATTTGATGAAGGGGGAGATGTGATGCCCCTATCAGCGGCGTTGATGTTTGAGGCGACAAATAGAGTTCACTATGATCCGGATCGTGGGCTTAGTGCGACACTCATTCAATGTGGGGCGACCTTCGAATCACCGATTCGATTGGATTTGTTGTTCATTTACGCGCATGCCATTTCTGAGCCGAAACAAAATGAACACTTAAAGTTGCGATTGAAGACGATGTTCCGTGAATTGGGGCCCGCCCTGCCCATTGAAATGATCCGGGTATTTTTTCAATCCAAGGAATTTTTGGAGAACGAACACTCAGCGGTGGCGGCCGTAAAAACGATTCTGGATTTTGGCCTTGGATCTGTTTCGAGATTTGATTTTACACGGTTAGCTATTGAAAAATTTCCGAGATACAAAGCGGTGTTACGTGAGTTGTTCCGAGCTGGCGGCGGATGGGCCACCGATGGCTCTAGTCGATTTAGTCCCGCGTTTCATGTGGCGATGTATTGCCCATGTTCCATATTTGAATATTGCCATACCGAGTTGGCGATGCCGTTAACGGATATGGCGCAAGTTGAGTCTCGAGATGGGGAGTCTCCGATTTTACTTAATATGGCCGAATCAATGGGCACCATGCATACCCCCCCGATTCCGATGCGAATGCAGATGGCACTTTTTGCCTTTGGTGGCGGGGTACCGATATTTCCACTGGCTGCATCTTCGATTGTGGATTACGATCAGAAATTGGCCTATTTAAGCCGATTTGGGATAGTGATTCGAGAGGACTATCGCCTTCTAGTTAACGATATTAGGATTGCGATAGCCGCGAAGCGCCTTATTGGGGCCCCCGCGCATGTATAGTTGCGATCACTGACGAGCTTGAAAGCCCTGGCCTAAATGGGATGATTTCAACTTTGCCGCCATAGTCTTTAATAATCTCATATTCCGGTAGGGTGGTCGGGCTATAGTCTCCGCCCTTGGTATGGATGTCCGGCTGAATGGTTTGAATGAGTGTAATGGGCGTGTCTTCGTCAAAAATACAGACATAATCGACAGCTTGGAGTCCGGCGATAACTCGGGCTCGATTCAATTCGGTATTGATTGGACGCGTGGGGCCTTTTAACCGTTGAACCGAGGCGTCCGAATTTAGTCCGACGATCAATGCGTCTCCCAATGCCCGTGCATCTTCGAGATACGCCACATGTCCGGCGTGGAGAATATCAAAGCAGCCATTCGTGAATACGACCGTCTTCTGTTGATTTTTAAGGGACTGTCGAATCCTTAGTAGCGCTTCTCGCGTTACAATTTTTGAGTCCATGGATTAGTCGTTGTGAATCGCAGTTGCGACTTCATCGATTGAGACAGTTGATGTGCCTAATTTCCCGACGACGACGCCAGCGGCATAATTAGCGAGACTTGCACTCAATTCCCAAGACAATTGAGACGCCAGGCCCAGTGCCAACATTGAAATCACGGTGTCACCTGCCCCTGTGATGTCGCAGACTTCTTTGGCCTTTGTCGGAATATCCCACTTTTTATTCTTGTGGATAAGGGACATGCCCTTTTCGGACCGTGTTACTAACAATGTTTTGAGTTTTAGTTTTTCTTTTAACTTTTGGCCTTCTTTGAGAATTTCATCTTCGGATTTTGGAGTTTTGCCCACGGCCGCAACAAACTCTCCGAAATTTGGCGTTAGGACGGTTGCACCTTTGTATTTTTTATACGAGCTTCCTTTTGGGTCAATAATGACTGGAATGTCGTAGTGATGGGCTAATTGAATAATGCTCTGGATCAACCGGTCCGGTAATGTCCCTTTTAGGTAGTCAGAAATGATGATTGCGTGGGTAGTGGGTAGTGCAGACTCAAGTTGCTTTAAAATCTTTTTTTGTGTCGGGGGCCCAATTGGCGTTGGGTCTTCACGGTCGACCCGAACAATGTGTTGGTGATTCGCAACAATTCTGGATTTTAGAATGGTCGGTTTTGTAGACGACTGGACGATTCCGTTAACGTCGATATGCAGGTCTTTTAGGGCTGAAACCAGCTTGCTTCCCGAACTATCATGACCAATGACGCCGAACATTTTGACTGTTGCCCCCAACGTGACGAGGTTGTTGGCGACGTTCGCAGCTCCGCCAGGGACCACCGTAGTGGATTGAACGGCGCAAACCGGGACGGGGGCTTCAGGCGAAATTCGATTGACGGTACACCAGTGGTATTCGTCCAACATGACGTCCCCGATGACGCATATTTGGCGATTGCTGCAGTGTGTCAGTCCGCCTAATAATTCGGATTTATCCATTACATGAACCGGTTATAGCTGAGTCCCACACTGTAATAGCTGCCGCCATTTGCGGTGTCTTTACCAACATCCAATATATTGACTCTCATGCTGAGATCCGGATAAATAGCGAATCGAAGTCCTCCGTTGAGGGTGTACGTTTTTTGTTTGCCGCTAAAGTCGGCCAAGAATGACATGTGATCGTTGACGATGTATTCGATTCCACCCATTAACGTTGGGTCAATTTGGTCAGAAATAAACGTATTAAATCCAAGGTGTGCGCTTAATCCGCCCTGAAATTTTTTGCTCATGACGAGATAGAGCCCCGTGTCAGATTTCGAGGCCAAATTTTGGAGTCCTACCGCGAAACTCATTGGATAACGTGAGGCATCCGAAATGAGAAAATATTTCATGTTGATGAAGACGCCTTCGGTTGGGGTTGCCCCTCCGATAATTCCCAATTCGACGTTTTTGAACATCCCCATATTGAATTTGTAATACCCTTGTTGGGCAGTTGACGTGCCCCGAAAGTCGTATGACAGATTAAATTGTTGATATTCCAATGATTCAGCCGTTGGAATTACAATAAGGCCTGATGGGCCAAAAAATGTGGGATCGGCAGCGATTGGGATGGCCAGTCCGATGATGGCCAATGCGATCCAAAGTACACGGTTTAACATTTTAGGTCCTTTCGTTTACGAAACTGATGCCGAATCCACGCATCTTTTTTTAGTTCTTGGACATGATTTCCTGCAGGAAACCCCGAGACCATCGACTTAGCTGGGACATCGTGAGTGACTCCGGATCGTGCCGCAACAATGCTGTCGTCGCCTATCTTGACGGTGTTAATTCCGGCTTGGCCACCAATTTGGACGCGATTCCCGATAACGGAATGGCCGACGGTCCCGCTTTGGCCAGCAAATGCGCAGTCAGTGCCAATTTGGGTATTGTGGGCAATGTGACACAGGTTGTCAATTTTGGTACCTGTCCCAATAACGGTGTCCTCAAGTACTCCGCGATCGACGGTGACATTGGCCCCAAGTTCAACGTTATCTCCAATAATGACACGTCCGACGTGGGGGATTTTTCCCCATTTTCCACCATCCGAATAATATCCAAATCCATCACTTCCGATCACGGTACCTGCATGGATGATAACGTCGTTTCCGATAACGCAATTTGGATAAATGGTGACGTTAGGATGGATGACGCATCGTGTTCCGATGCGGACATTGGCACCAATGCTAACGCCGTCTCGAATGTGGGCGGGGTGATCAACGGTCGCTGTCGCATCGATAATGGCGTGGGGAGATATGTAATGATCGACCTGTGTTGGGTAAAACAGTGAAATGGTCTGTGCCAGTGCTTTTCGGGGATTTTTGACTATGATTTGGTTGGGGATGTCAGGGAGCTCTTTGAACGTAATTACGGCTACAATATCCCGGTGTTGAATGGACGGAAGTGCCGTTTTAGACAATACAAAGGTGAGCGTGTCTGAAGTGGCGGTTACAAGTGGGGCGATCCGAACCACATCGTGATCCGGGTCGCCGATTAATGCCCCCCCCAATGTTGTGGCGATTACCCCTAATTTCACTATTTATTGAGTCGGGTAATGACCGAATCTGTCAGATCGAATCCGCCCGCAAGAATGGCGCGTTTGTCGAGAACCACGTCGATCCCAAATTCTTTGGCTACGGTTTCGGATACTTCAAAAATCTTAGCGGCCATTTTTCGATTGGCTTCTGCTTCGTATTTTATAAGTTCTTCTTGTTTGGGCTTTAGTTCACTTTCGGTTTTTTCGATGAACTTTTGAATGTCGTCTTCTTTTTTTGATTTTTTCTTAATTTCGTCTAGTTTTTTATTCTTTGCTTCGAATAGTTTTTGATAGCCCTCACGCCGTTTTTGGATATCTTGCTGAAGTTTTACCGCTTCTTTGTAGCGTGAAAATACCTTTTCGAGGTCGACAAATCCGATGTTGTCGGCGAATGCGGTGGATGCCATCCCAGTTAATGTCATCATTGCGACTAAGATAGTGAAACAAAATTTTGCGAGTCGATTCATGGTACCTTCTCTCGTTTATGAAAAATGGGGGCTGATTAATGGCGGGAATTATAGCGTGAAATTCCATTTGGACCAATGTATCTATTGACCGATTGCGTTAGGGTCGCGACAATTCTATTCACGCTCATGTTTTTGAATGAATTGGAATCTGTCATTCGCGATCGCATTACGACTCCGTCCAGCGGGTCGTACGTTAACTCCCTTGTGGCCAGTGGGTTGGACCGCGTCCTTAAAAAGATTGGGGAAGAAGCAGGCGAGGTTATTATTGCAGCCAAAAATCAATCCCCTGACGAATTGCGGTATGAGGCTGCTGACTTGGTATTCCACTTGTCCATTGTGCTTCAAATGGCCGGATTGAGTTGGCAAGATATTGATGATGAATTGCGGCGGCGACACAGTTGAGCGTACTGATTCTTAAATCGCTCCATCTTATTTTTGCGATTTCATGGTTTTCGGGGCTTTTTTTTTGGATTCGGATGATGGTGTATCACGCTGAGGCGATTGAAATGGGTCGAAATCAGGATGTGCTGGATCTAATGGCGCTCGCACAGCGGCGTATTCAGACGTTTGTTTTAAATCCGGCGGTGGTAGGGACATTCGGATTCGGAGTGGCGTTGATGGTAGTGACTCGGGCATATACTCTCCCGTGGTTTCATGTGAAATTAACCTTGGTATTTGGGGTGTTGGCCCTTCATATATGGCTGTGGCGGATGAGTCGGCAGTTTGGATCTGGAGTGAATGGGCTTAAGTCGCGGTCGTTTCGCATGATAAATGAACTCCCCTTTGTTTTATTGGTCGGTATTGTATTTACGGCCGTGTTTCGATTGCCGACGGCAGGGCTTAAGGCAATGGCGGTGTTGATCGGATTGGTTGGGGCTGTAATGGTGTTAATAAGGAGCTTTCGGCGATGACAGATGCGTTGGCCTTTGGTCCTGATGTTGATCCGATTGATCGGTCCCAAATATGGGTAGCGGATAGCCATCGTATGGGGGATAAATATCCGGATGCCGCATGTTTATCGACGATTCGACCTGATGGTTATCCAGATGGCAGGATGGTGTTGGTGCGTAATATCTCAGATGCGGGGTTTGTGTTTTTTACCAATTCGCAGTCAATGAAGGGGCAAAGTGTTGGGCAGATCCCCAAAGCCAGCCTAACATTTTATTGGGGATCATTGGGGCGTCAGTTGCGTGTACATGGCGATGTAGAGCCCGTGACTGACCAGGCTTCTGATGATTATTTTAATGGCCGTTTTTTAATTAGTCAGTTGGGGGCATGGGCATCTGAGCAGAGTCGTCCGGTTGCGTCGCGAGACTATTTGTTGCAACGGGTCGAGGAAATGCGTCAAAAATTTGACGGGGGGCCGGTGCCTCGTCCCCCTCATTGGATTGGGTATTGTATTGTGCCTCGGCGTATCGAATTTTGGATCGAAGGGGATTATCGGCTTCATGATCGGTTTGAGTATAGCCGGCATGCGGATGGCTGGTCGTTTTTACGTTTAAATCCTTGAGACGTTGATGATTGAATTGGTCTTTTTGGTGTTTTTGTTGGTATTGAATGGGATTTTTGCGATGGGCGAAATCGCCATGGTATCGTCCCGAAAAACGCGGCTGGAAGATCGGGCAAAACGGGGCAATCCTGGGGCAAAAGCAGCGCTGGCATTGCTTGAAAACCCAGACCGGCTGTTGTCGACGGTTCAGGTGGGTATTACCTCCGTAAGTACGATTGCCGGCGCATTTGGCGGAATTGCGGTGGCCAACGACTTGGCGAATTTTTTAATGCAGGTATTTTCGATTAGTGCGCCCGTGGCGGATGGCGTTGCCATGGTCGTGGTTGTTGGCTTGATTACATTTTTGTCTCTGGTCTTTGGGGAATTGGTTCCCAAGTCGATTGCGTTAAATAATCCAGAGCCTGTGGCGATGATGGCCGCCCCGATCTTGGTGGGTATTGCAACCATCACCCACCCGTTGATTCGGTTTTTGTCCTGGATTACCGCGGTTGTACTGAAACTGTTGGGGATTTCGAATCAGCGCGTGTCTCCGGTGAGTGAAGCCGAGTTTAAGTTGATGATTGAAGAAGGGGTTCAGCACGGGGTCATTGAGCGCCAGGAATCTGAAATGTTAAAGGGGATCTTTCGATTTGATGACCGAAAGGCACCTTCGATGATGACCCATCGCCAGCATTTGGTATGGATTAACGTGAATACGCCGCCTCGGATGATTCGGGCTCAGATTTTGGAATCTGAATATACCAAGTTTTTAGTATGTGATGATCAATTGGATACTATCGTTGGCGTTCTATTGGTGAAGGATTATTTGCGGCAATTGGATGCGGGTAAGGATCCGGATTTGCGACAATTGGTGGTCCCTCCGCTATTTATTCCAGAGGCCATGACCGGACTTAAAATTCTCGAAAAATTTCGCGAAAACAAATGTTATGTTGGTGTGGTAATCAGCGAACATGGCGTGGTTGAGGGGTGGATAACTCTGCGTGATTTGATCGAAAGTATTGTAGGGGAACTCCCCGATAGCGGGGATCCAGATGTGCCCGACTTTGTTCAGCGTGAAGACGGGTCATGGTTGGTTGATGGGGCGGTATTGCTGGACGATTTGCGTGAACGTTTCCAATTGGATGATATTGATAACGAAGATCGGAGCTATTCGACTTTGGGCGGATTGATGATGGATCAGCTCAATAAAGTGCCCCGTGTGGGCGACTATTTTGTTGAATGGGGATATCGGTTTGAGGTTGTTGATATGGATGGTCATCGCGTGGACAAGGTGTTGTTGATCCCAATGTCAGATCAAAAAATAGAACTCGAGGAAAAAGCATGATCATTGTAACCGGCGGAGCAGG
>Ga0172373_10007874_pt1 | contig 13657 bp, 12 predicted proteins | sample Lak10m_2_FD_114546 | JGI IMG/M metagenome (GOLD analysis project Ga0172373, IMG submission 114546) | Freshwater microbial communities from Kabuno Bay, South-Kivu, Congo - kab_092012_10m | ecosystem: Environmental > Aquatic > Freshwater > Lake | place: Democratic Republic of the Congo... | reverse complement strand
TGCGCGACGATCACGCCGCCGCCGGCCTGGTTCCCGACCGATACGGGCTGCGAGCAGGAGAGTCGCAGCGGTGATCGGCTCTTCTGCGCCACCGCCGTGGGCGCGACACCGGAGCTGGCCCGGGCCGCTGCCGAACAAGCGGCGTTGGCGCGTGCCTCCGCTCAGCTAGGGACGGTCATCTCCGCGGCGCTGACACAGGACAGCCGCTGCGACGCGCTGAGCAGCGGGAGTCGCGAGCAGGTGCTGTGTACCGAGACGGTGGAGCGACGGGTGGAGTCGGCCACCAAGACGCGGGAGTTCCGCAACGTGCGCCATCCGCGCGTGTTTTCGGGACCGGAGCGCGACCAGCATCGCGCGTGGACGCAGGTGGTGATCCCGGCGACGGAGTGGAGCCGGCAGGTGCGGCTGGCCACCGATCGCACGATCGTGGCGCTCGATTGCCGCATGGGCGCGGCGGCCTGTCCGGAGCGGATCGTCGACCAGCTCACGGCCGCGCTGGCGCAGTGCCGGTTTCAGGCCTCGGGCGATATCGAGCGGCGCGTCACCTCTGCCGCGGAGGCCGCGCGGCTGGGAGAGTCCCGGAGCGCGAGTCGGGTGCTGTTCCTCTCCTTGCGTGCCGAAACCCGCGAGGCGGGCGACGGCCTCGTCGCCGCAGAGGGCACAGGCCGATGGGAGCTGATCGACGCCGACGGCCGGACGGTGCGGGCCAAGGGTATTCCGTCGCGGCGGTCGACCGAGCGATCCGAGGTGACGGCCTCCGAGCTGGCCCTGCGCAAGGCCGTCGAGCGGCTGTCGATGATCTCGTGCGGACTGACGGATGCTGCGGGCTCGCTCTGCTGCCCCGAAGAGGAGCGCTGAGCATCACCGACGCGAAGGTCGATCACGCCGCGGGCCAGACGCCATAGACGACGTCGGCGCGGCGCAGGCGGTCCTCCGGCTCGCGCCCCAGCCGTACCAGCTCGTGACCCGGCCACGCGTCCTTGATCACCACGCAGCGGCGCGCCACCCGGCGGGCATGCTCCAAAGTCTCTGCCGAGAGCGGCGCCGTCTCCGCCAGCCCGCGCAGGACAACGAAGTCCGGTGCGGCGCTGCGAGGGCTGCGAAACATCGGGTCGAGATAGATGACATCGACCGATCGATCGGGCGCCGCCACCAGATACGACCGCGTATCGGTGCAGTGCAGCGCGATGCGCCTCGCCATCGTGGCGCCCGGCTCCGGCCAGCGCGGCATCCCCTCCAGCGCCAGGCCCGTCAGCAGCGGGCTCGCCTCCAGCGCCACCACCCGGCCCGTCTCGCCCACCGCCCACGCCAGCACCAGCGCGTCCTGCCCAAAGCCGAAGGTGCCGTCCAGCACCGTGTCGCCCGGGCGCAGGCCGGCAAAGTCGACCAGCGGGTCGTGCTCGTCGGCCCGCACCAGACGTCGCAGCCGCACAAGGCCCATCCCCGGATGCGAGTGGACGACGCCGTCGGCAGTCTCCAGCCGCACACCAGTGCGCTCCAGAACCAGCCGCGGCAACGGCGCCGACGCCACCGGAAGGTGCGGCAGCCCGGTCGCCTGCATCAGCGCATCGACGCGCGCCAGCGACTCCGTCAAGTGGCGCGCCGAGCGGGCCCGCGGGGAGAGGACGATGCAACCCGCCGCGGGGGAATCGGGGCGCGACGGATCCGGTTGACTTGAGGTCGGTGCGGCCGGTTTCATGCGGCGGCTTCTACACCCGGACGCGCCGCCACGGCGCAGCGGAGCGATCGATGAGCGACGTCAGCCTCCCCCCCTGCGGCATCTACCGCACCGTGCGCGCCGTAGGCGAGGTGCCGGCCGGCCGGCTCGTCTACTTCCACAACCATGGCGACCCGGGCCCCGGTCTCTACCTGCCGTCGGGCTGGAGCCACAACCGGGCGCGGTTTCACGAGCGCGGCCACACGCTGCCGCAACCCTATGCCGATCACGCAGAGGCGATGGAGCCGCTGCCCGCAGAGGGGATGTATCGCGTGTTGCAGCCGTTCACCTGCTGCAGTGAGAACTGCGTCACGTTCGATACCGATTTGCTGGTGCAACTGGGCTACAACGGCAACGGAGAGGCGATCGCCTTCCGGCCGGAGATGAGCGATCAAGGGCTGGCGCTCCCCACGACCGGTGTGCGGGTCGATCGCGCGCGACTCTCGTCGCTGCAGCTGCTCAAGGTGGCCGAGGCCCGCCCGGCGCAGGGTGGCGCGCCCAGCCGATCGGCCAGCGGCATGCTGCACTGATCGATATTCCGAGCTCGTTATTCCAGGCTGCCGTCGCTTTCGGAGATCGACGGATCGTCGGCCTGCAACAGCGCCACGACGCGGCCCCAGGCCTCATCGACGCCGACGAGCCGCGCCCCCAGTTCGTGATGGCCGGGACCGATGCTGCGTCGGCGGACCACCTCGGCCTCGCCGCGGACCACCACCCCGCCCTCCAGCTCGACGGCGAAAAAGAGCCGGCTCCCCTCAGCCAGTGGATGGTCGCCCCGAAACCCGAAGCCGCCCTGCGAGACGTTGAGCACCGTCCCTCGAAACGGCAGCAGTCCTTGTGTGCCGTAGCGCATCGGCACGGCGGCCGAGGCCCGCGTCTCCCGTCGACTGCTCAGACGTGACTCGTGCATCGACGCAGCCGTCGGCAGCGGGTCCATCCGGCGAAGGTCCGGCGTTGGCTCGTCACCCGGCCCGTCCATTCGCCGCTTGTCCGGCGCCGTCGTCTCAACCGTCACCGGCTCCTGGGGCAATGCGACCGTCGCATCCATGGAGGGCATCGGAGGCGTCGGAGCCAGCAGAGGCTGCGGCTCGTCGCGGATCTGCTCGTCACCGATCGGCTCGCCACGCGCCGGTTCCATGCGGGTAGAGCGAGGCTCAGCCGGCCGCGAAGCCATGGTCCGGCGCAGAGTCCGCGGCGCGTCGATGCGGCCCAGCTCCTCCAGCTGTCGCAGTGCCGTCGGCCACGAGTCGTCCGCCTGCATCACCTGCAGTCCCAGCCGATGCAGCCTCCCCAGCAGAGGAAAACCACGCTGCGCCCAGACGACCTGGGTCACCAGTCGGCAGCTTCCGTATCCCGGAAGCAGCAGCTCCACGAAGAGTGTCCGCCCCACCCGTTGATGCAGCCGCGACTCCACCGCCAGCCCGGACGCGGAGATGTTGAGCGTGCGCCCCGCGACGAGCGGCGGCAGCTCCAGCCCCAGCCGCACCACCAGCCCCTGTGCGAACCGGGGCGATCGCTCGACGCGGTGCTTGCGGCTCATGGCAGCGACGCCTCCTCCTCCTCGTCCGTCACGACCTCCGACGACGCCGACTCCAGCAGCTTGTCGCTCTCACGTCGTCCCAGCACGCCGGCCGCCGCGCTCAGCACCTCCCAGAGCTCCTTGATGCCCGTACCCGCATGCGCCGAGAACGGCACCACCGACTGGCGCGGCACCCCGAGATCGCGGGCCAGTTTGTCGAGCGCGCCGCCCAGCCGCGTGCGTGCGAGGCGATCGACCTTGGTGGCCGCAACCACCAGCGTCCGCTCCGTCCCCTGCAGAAACGACATCATCTCGTGGTCACGCGGCTGCGCACCGACGTAGGCGTCGACCAGCACCACCACCGCACAGAGCCGGTCGCGCTCGCGCAGGTAGCGGGTGATCATCTCCCCCCATTGCACACGCTCCGCCTTGGGCGCCTCCGCGTAGCCGTAGCCCGGCAGGTCGCACAGTCGCAGCGCCGCCGTCCGACGATTGGGCCCCGCCTTGTCGGCCAGCTCGACCCGAAAGAAGTTGAGCAGCCGCGTGCGGCCCGGCGTCCCCGACACCCGTGCCAGCTGCCGCCGCTTGGTCAGGGCGTTGAGCGCCGAGCTCTTGCCGACATTGGAGCGGCCCGCAAAGCAGACCTCCGGCAGGTCGGCCGGGGGCGCGTCACCCAGCGCCGGGGCGCTCTTCTCAAAGTCCGCAGTCAGAATGATCACGCTGGCTCTCCCGCGGGCTCAGAGAGAGCGGTCGGCGCGCCACCCGCGGCAGCGCCTCCCGGCAGGCCGTCCACCAGCGCCGCGAACTCACGCGCGAACCGCTCCTTGTTGCGATGCGCCGCGCCGGCCAGCGTCCATCCGGCGGCGTCCCGACGTGCCCACAGGCGGCGATGCGTCGTCCAGAACGTCACAAAGAGCGACACCCACAGAAAAACACACCCGAAGTAAATCCACGGAATGCTCGGGTCGTACCCCACCTGGATGCCCGTCACGTAGAGCGGCTCCAGTCCACCGAACTGGACCGCCCAGCGATCGCCCCGGAACTCGGCGTCGAACTTGGGGAACCGCTGAAAGACCCAGAACGGCTCGCCGGCCTTGAGCCCCGCGCCGTCGGGCTCCTGTCGCCGCAGCTGCACGGCCGGCCCCTGTCCGCCGAACTCCTCGCGATACGCCAGCACCTCGAACCGAACGCCGTCGGACGCGATGATCGGCGCCTCGGGCGACGCCGCCACCTCCCGCCGCTCGCCGCTGCGGGTGTCGACCAGCACCATCTTCGCGCGCGACTGCTCGGGCCGCTCCGAGTAGCTCGCCTGGTAGAACTTCATGGCGCCCCACTCCAGCGGGTCGTTGACGATGATCCGCTTGGCGTGCAGCTCCTTGCCACCGCCGTCCAGCACCGTCAGCTGCGAGGAGAAGCGCCGCGCCGAGCCGTCCTTGAACTTGTCGAGGGTGAAGTCATCGCAGCGCAGCGCGAACCGCTCTCCCGCCTCGTCCACCAGCGGCCGCGGGATCACCGTGCCGTCCGGCTCACGCATCCGCAGAAACGACGCCACCCCGCCGTTCTCCGGCAGGTCGATCATCCCCTCGAAGGCGCCGATGCGGCCGAACACCGCCCCGAAGCAGATCACCAAAAGCGCCAGGTGCACGCCCCAGACGCCGAACCGCGTCCACGCCCCCCGCTCGGCAAAGAGATGCTCCGTGCCGTCGCCGTCCACCTCCCGCACCGTCCGGTAGCCCGCGGCGCGAAAAGCCCCCTCCACCGCGCTCGCCTCGGTCGCTCCGGGCAGCCGTCGCTGCTGACCCAGCCCGCGCAGCAGGCTGTCCGTGAGCCGTCGCTGTGGCCGCCGCACCACCTGAAAGATCCGCGGGAGCCGCTCGATGCTGCTGGCGAGGTTGTTGAGCGCGAGCAGCAGGATGATCAGCAGGAACCACCAGCTCTTGAACGGCGCATACAGCTCGAAGAGCCGGTAGAGCGAGACGATCCAGGGCCTGTCCGCGAACGCCCGCTCGATATCGGCCAGCGCCGACTCCTTGGGGTTGATGAACGTGCCCAACGCCATGGCCACGGAAAAGAGCGCCATCAGCACGACCATCAGCCGCAGCGAGACAAAGAGCCGCCAGGCGCGCTCGTAGATATCGAGGCGCGCACGGGCGGACCGGGGTGTCGACGTCGCTTCCGTCGAGGCGGGCTGCTGGGGTTGGGTCTGGTCCACGGCGGGCGTCCCCTTTCGACGCCCTCTTTAACGCGTTATGGCGCCGCGGGCGAGTCGGGACAGAGCGGATCGACCGCCCTTGGCGCCCGCGCGACAACATCTCGACGATCGGGCGCCATTGCGCGACGATGCACGCCATGCGCATGACGTCGATCGCCCTGTCCTTTGCCGTGTCACTCACCGCCACCGGCTGTCGCCACGACCCCATGACCGTGCGTGTGGGTGAGCCTTGTCGCGCCTACGACGTCACGCCGGCCTGCATGGTGGGGAGCTATCCGCGCTGCCAGACGACCGCCCAGGGCTGCCGGCAATGCACCTGTGTTCCCGCCGACCCTCGGGGACTCCCTCCGGGTGTCGGCTCTCCCGATGGCCGCTGAGAGCGCCCGCAGGCTCAGCTCCCCGCCGCCTCGCCGAGCGCGACGGCGCCCGAGCGCAGGTGGATCTCCCGCCTCAGCCGCTCGGCCTCGAGCCGCTTGCCCAGCACTCGAAAGACACTCTCCAGCCGCTCGCCGGCACGCAGCCAAGAGACCCGCACCAGGACGCCGTCGGCGGTCGACCGGGCCGCACCGAACGAGGCCATGAAGACCGCCTCCCGCACCCGATCGTGCGGAATGCAGACCGTCCCGCTGGCGTCGAGCCTCAGCTCCCCGTCGCTCACCGAGAGCAGCCCGGCCACCCCCGGCTCGAACCCGGGCAGGCAGGCATCCTCCCGGCCGATCGTCGTCCGCAGGTGCTCCACGCGGGCCGAGGCGATGGCAGGCAGGCCGCTCGGTGGCGGCAGGCGATCGGCCAGCAGCCGCCGCGTGCGCGCCCGCAGCCGCAACGCGCCCCGCCCCACCCAGAGACCGGCCAGCAGCGCCAGCACCGCCATCACCAGCAGCCAACGCCCCATCGCGCACCACCCGCCTCAAAAGAACCGCGCCCGTCGGTAACACCCGCCTGAGATCGCGACAAGCCGGACGCGCCCGCCACCCGAGGCGTATCGGTCGCGCGGGCTGCATCGCTCCGTCGTTGCCTGCGACCGATGACGACAACGGCGACGGCCCGGATCTCCCGGACACGCCGCCGTCGGTCCCGCTCAACGCGATATCAGCGCCAGGTGGCGTGGAACGTGGCGAGCCGCTCCACCACGCTGCCGATCTGCGCCGTCGGCGGCAGGATCGTCGGGCGGAAGTTGGCGGTGCACTCCGCCTGGCCGAAGCCGGAGCCCGGCACCACGCAGATGCCCGTCTGCTCGAGCAGCGCCATGCAGTACTCGCTGTCCGTCCGACCGGGCGGCAGCGTCATCCTCGGGAAGGCGTACATCGCGCCGGCGATGACGTTGCACTGGACGCCGTCGATCCGGTTGAGCCCCTCCGCGAGGATCACCGCCCGCTCCTTGAGCGACTCCAGGATCGCCGACCGCTCCGACGCGTACCGCTCGTAAGAGGGCTGTCCCGGCCGCGGCGGCCGCAGCATCGCGTAGACAGCCACCTGCCCCGGCAGGTTGGAGCAGAGGCTCACCGACTGCAGCTTGAGGATCTGCGCGGCCACGTCCTCCGGCACGTTGCGGTACTCGAAGTAGCCACCACGCACGCCGCACTCGCCCAGGAACCCCTTGGAGCAGGAGTGGAAGCTGAAGAGCGACACGTCGCGCACGCCGCGGTCCTCCAGCACCTTGGCGAACGAGACGAAGCGATCACCCTTGAGATAGATATTCTCTTGATAGACCTCGTCGGCGAGGATCGACAGCCCGTGACGCCGGGCGAAGTCGATCACCATGGCGATGTTCTCCTCGTCGAGCACGGCGCCCGTCGGGTTGCCGGGGTTGATCACGCAGATCGCCCGCACCCGGGTGCCCTCGGACCGGGCCTTCTGCAGCGACGCCTCGAGCCATTCGCGGTTGAGCTTCCAGCCGTTGGCCTCGTCAAGCTCGTAGGGCACCATCCGGCCCTCGTAGAGCGTGATCGTGGCCGAGTAGAGCGGGTACTGCGGGATCGGGATCATGATCCCGTCCTGCGGCGTGGCGATCAGCATCCGCAGGATCGTCTGCACGCCCTTGCTGGCGCCGTCGGTCAGGTAGATCGCGTCCGGATCGACGCCGTGGCCATCGCGCTCGCGGATGAACTCCGCCACCGCCTCCCGCACGAACCGCACGCCGCGGCTCTCGCTGTAGGCGCCCAGACCGTGACGGGTGCCGGTGAGGATCTTCTGCGCCGTCTCCACGACATCGGCCGGAAACAGGCCGGGCGCGGCGGTGGCCAGCTCCGGGTACTCACACAGCGACAGCAGCTGGCGCACCCAGGTGATCGGCTTCTGGCCCAGCGACTGCGGGTTGCCGATGTTGCAGTAGATGACCTCCCGCCCCTCGCGCTCCAGCGCCTGCGCGCGTGCCACGATGGGGCCGCGCACCGCGTACTCCGTGGCCAGCACCGCCTGTCCGAGATCCTTGAGCTGAAGCGTCATCGCGTGTGTCCTCGCAGGGCCGCGCGGGGCGACCGGGTGGGATGAATGCGAGGCGGCTTCTAGTACAGCCCTCCGAGCCGCGCCACGTTGCGACCGCCCTCGTTCTGCCGGGGGGACCGGCGCGTCCGAACTGTCTTTCGCAGCGGTCTTGCAGTAACGTCGGCGCAGGAGGCGCATCACGTGGCCCGATTCATCCGCGACGGCATGGTCATCAAGGCTCACCCGCACGAGCCGGACAACTACGTCGCGGCGTTCCGCGGTCTCTCGGGCAAGCTCTCCTTCGACGGCGACGCGGTCGAGCTGGTGGAGGCCGAGCGGCGGATCTACCACCCGAGCAACGGCACCTTCACCACGTGGCGGACGATGGTGCCCGCACCGCCCCCCGTGCCGACCCTGGCCGCTCCGCTGGAGGAGTACTTTCCCGGCGAGCCGATCGCGCTCGAGCCCGGGACGCCTCTGGAGACGCCGGATCCCGTGCAGCCGATGGATCCCGTCGGCGATCCGGCGGCGGCGGACTTCCCGTCCGGCTTCGAGAACCTGGAGGCGGCGTTCGAGCGGTTTCACGCCGAGCAGGAGAGCGGCGAGGCCGCCCCGCCCGTGGCCGAGCCGCAACAGCACGCGCCTCTCGCCTCGGCCGCGCCCTCGCTGATCACGCCCGAGGAGCTGGACCTCCTGATGGCCGTCAGCAGCGAGCCGGTACCCGAGCTGCCGACCGCGATCGATCCGGAGGTTGACGCAGGGCCGGTGGTCGCCGACTGACGCGGGCTCGTTCGGGCGCGATCGACGGAAAGCGCGCCGTACGGACTCACGACGCGGCCGCGTAACAACCCGCCGTGACAGCGCCTTCGAACGCTCATTCCGCCGTCCAGCCCTCCCCAACCGACCCGCCCTCGACCATCACCGCGTCGAGCCAGGTGACGCCCTTGGACTGCGCGGCAAACCAGCGGTGGTTGCCATCCATCACGAAGTAGCGGTCGCGTCCATCGACCCCGCGCCCGCAGGGACGGACGACGATCGGCGGCAGTCGGTCGGCCGCGGCGCACATCCGCTGGTACATGTCGTACCGCCACCGGTTGCGCACCGGGTTGTTGTGCTCCGTCAGCGCCGGATCGACAGGCACCCGCAGTGGCGCGACCCGGGCCCCGAGCCAGCGCTCCACCGCCGCGGTGTAACGCTCGTCCCAGGCCGCCCGCGCCGGGTCCGCCACCGGCGGGATGGCGATGCTCGGGACAACCACCATGTCGTGCCGCTGGATCGAGTCACCGTCGTTCCACCAGCGGTTCGCCCAGTCGACCGGCAGGCCGGACACCTCCACCAGCTGGCGGCCAAGGTCCATCATCGGTTCCGGTGTCGTCGTCATCGTCCCCTCCAAAGTTGTCGTCATCGATCGCTCCCCTTTCGCCTCGAAAGTCTGAACACTTCGCATCGGCCGCATGCGACGGCCAGCGCGACCGACGGATTCACGCCGCCGCGACGAACGTGTCGACACAGGCCTGCATGGTGCGCTCGTGGACGTCGAGCACGGGCGACGGGTGGCCGGCACCGTCGACGCGGTAGCCGCCGGCGAGGTTCCACGCGACCGGCAGCTGCAGCCGGCGGCAGGTCTCGAAGACGATCCGGTCACGCCGCTCCAGCTGGGCATCATCAAGAAAACCGCCGAGCGGGTCGTTGACGTGGGCATCCGCACCCGCCTGATAGAGCAGCACACCGCAGCCGCGGGCGTGCATCCCCTCGATGATCCCGGGCAGCGCCTCGAGGAACCGCTCTGCGTTCTCCGGCTGCAGCGCGTGCGCACCGCCGGTGTAGTGGTCGAGCCAGTCGAGCCTCAGCGTGCGGATGATGTCGTCCGTACCGTTGCCGTAGTGCTCGTCCAGGTCGAGCACGCCGACATGCTCGACGCCGTGGTCCTCGTGCAGCACGACCGCCGCCAGCGCCAGCCCGTTGAAGGTGCAGAATCCACCCGAGAACGCATAACCCGCATGGTGAAACCCGGACGTCGTGGAGACGGCCACGGTGCCGTTGCGCAGCGCCTCCACCGCCGCCTGCACCATCGAGCCCGAGGTGTAGGGCAGCGAGTCGGCCACCTCCTGCCGGCGGTTGCCAAAGCCGTTGGCCCGCAGCCCGGCCAGCACCTCGTCCACCATCGTCGCGTCGTGCACCCGCTTGAGCATCGGCGCATCGACCGGCTCCACCGCCAGCAGATCGACCGGCAGGCGCCGCTCCAGCCAGCGCTCGACGACCCAGGCCGGCTTGCGGGGCGAGAGCGAGTAGGCCAGCGCGTCGGCCACCATGCGCGGGGAGTAGTAGACGGGGATCCGGGTCATCATGTCGAGCTCCTGTGCGATCGCCGCGGCCGGGGTGACCATCACCCGTCGGCCCGTCGTCACAGGAGTCATCATCGCTCGTCCGGCCGTGGCGGCGTAGCCCCGGTCCGGCGAGTCTTATGACCATCTCACCATATCGATCGAAGAGGAATCACCCGGCCCGACGCAACCCGAAGAACGCCTGGACACGGGCCACCAGGTCCGGCGCCGCCTGATCGATGCGACTGCGTGCGGCGGCATCGATCTCCCCCATCGCGCCCTCCAGCGCCTCCCGACGACGCAGCAGCAGCCGCGCCATCGCCTCCGCCAGCTCCGGACGGCGCGCCATCAGCTCGCGTGCCACCGCGTGGTCCAGCCGATACGCCGACACCCCGTCGACAGCGACGATCGACGCCCGCCGCGGCTCGCCTGTCAGCAGCGCCATCTCCCCGAACACCTCGCCCGCCCCCAGCCGCGCCACCTCGGTCTCGTGACCGTCCGACTCGATGCGGACGGAGACCAGCCCGCGGTGGAGCATCACCAGCGACGAGGAGACCTCGCCCTGCACCGCCAGCACCTCGCCCGGGGCGAACGGTTGCCACTGCAGCCGGGCCGACAGCCAGGCGCGGTCGTCCGCATCCAGCGCGGAGAACAGCTCCACCCGGTCCACCACCGAGCGCCGGGCCTCGGCGCCGGCGTCGGCCGGTCCGGACGCCTCCCCGGAGTTCTCGGCGATCAGCCGCGACGCCGGGGCGGCGAGCGACATGCCGGCCCGGATCAACGCTGCGACCAGCCGCTCCCGCACGGGGCTGTCGGCCAGCTGGCTGAGGTCGGTGAGCCAGTACAGCGCCGCGTAGCGTGCGAGCCCATCACGCAGCTCCAGGCACTCCACCTTGGGCGGCGGGTCCGACGCCATCATCGGAATCGGCGCCGCCCGCAGCGCCTCCGTCACCACCCGGATCACCTCGGTCGGCAGGTGTCGGTTGTCGACGTCGAACAGGATCGTCCGTCGCACCTGCTGCGCGCGCCCCTCGCGGCGGCCCAGCACCAGCACGTGCGCCTTGGTGATCTGCGCGTTTGGGATGAGGATCGTCTCCCAGTCACGTGTCTCGAGCGTCGTGCAGCGCCAGTTGATCGACACCACCCAGCCCTGGCGACCGTCGACCTGGATCCAGTCGCCCTCGCGGATCGAGTCGTCCAGCTGCAGCGCGAGGCCGCTGACCGCGTTGCCCAGCGTGTCCTGCATCGCGAAGCCGATCACCGCCGTCAGCACCGCCGAGGTGGCGAAGACCGACGTCACGTCCACGCCGGCCCGGCCCGCCATCACCAGCGAGGCGACCGCCGCCGCGGCCACGGTCGCGAGGTGACGCAGGATGGCCGGCGCCGAGACGCCCAGCGGCGGGAGCAGCCGGTCGAACAGCACCGCCGCGACGCCGCCGACCGTCACCCACGCCCCCAGGAGGCGCGCGATCAGCTCCAGCCGCCGAGGCCACGCCTCACCGGTCGCCAGCACCGAGGCCAGCACCATCGCCGCATGGAGCAGAAACAGCACGGGGATGAGCGGCAGGCGACGCGTGCCCTGCCGCCGCCCCGCCCAGCGCTCGACGGCGAAGGCCAGCAGCACCCAGGGAAGGCCGGCCTCCAGAGCCTCGTGGATCACTCGTTCCAGGACGTTCATCGCAGCTCCGATAGCGGTCACAGGCGGTTGGCGGAGGCTAGTCGGAAATGATCAGGCGCGCACGGGGCGCATCACTCGCAGCGAACCGAGCGAAACGGGCCTGCGGTGTCGACCTCGGCAAGGGACGTCGCCGTCGCACTCGATACCGCGCCTTCATGCGCGAGAGCGGAGCCCGCCCCGGCGGCGATCTTCTGGTATAGGGCCGCTCCCTCCGGCGGGATGCCCCCGACCGGCCGCAGCCATGGCAGCCCACCGATGATCGACAAGCTCGAGGAAATTCAGCTCAAGTTCGAGCGGCTCACCGCCGAGCTCTCCGACCCGGACGTCCTGGGCAACGCCGAGCGGCTCCGTCGGGTCTCCAAGGAGCGCTCCGACCTCGAGAAGGTGGTGGAGGCTTTTCGCGAGTACAAATCCGTCTCCGGCCAGCTCAAGGACACGCTGGCGATGCTGGAGGAGTCGGACGAAGAGCTGCGCGAGATGGCCAAGGAGGAGCTGCCGGGCCTGCGCGAGCGCAGCGCCGCCCTGGAGGAGGAGCTCAAGATCCTCCTCCTGCCGCGCGACCCCAACGATGACAAGGACGTGATCCTCGAGATCCGGGCCGGCGCAGGAGGCGACGAGGCCGGTCTTTTTGCCGGCGAGCTGCTGCGCGCCTACCTGCGCTACGCCGAGCTGCACGGCTGGCGGACGGAGCTGCTGGACAGCTCGGAGGGCGGCGCGGGAGGCCTGAAGGAGGCGTCGGTGGCGATCACCGGCGACGCAGTTTACTCGTCCCTCAAGTACGAGTCAGGCGTGCACCGAGTACAGCGCGTGCCGGCCACCGAGGCGCAGGGGCGCATCCACACCTCGACGGTGACGGTGGCGGTGCTGCCCGAGGCGGACGAGGTGGACGTCAAGGTCAATCCGGCCGACCTCGAGTGGGACGTCATGCGCTCCACCGGCGCCGGCGGTCAGAGCGTCAACACCACCGACTCGGCGGTGCGGCTCACCCACAAGCCCAGCGGCCTGATCATCAAGTGCCAGCAGGAGAAGAGCCAGCAGAAGAACCGCGCGATGGCGCTCAAGATGCTGCGCGCGCGGCTGCTGGAGCTGGAGACGAGCCGCATCAAGAACGCCCAGGACGCCAGCCGCAAGAGCCAGGTGGGTACGGGCGACCGCAGCGAAAAGATCCGCACCTACAACTTCCCGCAGGATCGCTGCACCGATCACCGCATCGGCCTGACACTCCACAACCTGCCGGCGATCATGTCGGGCGAGCTGGCCGAGCTGCTCACCACCCTGCGCACGCACTACCAGGCGGAGCGGCTCCGTGAGGAGACGGGCGGCACCAGCCTCTTCCCCTCCGGCAGCGCCGACTGATGGCGACCGACGAGACCCGCGCCCGCGTCTGGACGGTGCGCGAGCTGCTGGCCTGGAGCCGCAACTGGCTGGAGGAGCGCGGCGTCGAGAGTCCGCGGCTCACCGCCGAGATGCTGCTCTCTCACGTACTCGACTGTCAGCGGATCCGGCTCTACGTCGACATCGACCGCCCCCTGCAGAAGGACGAGCTGGCCCGCTACAAGGAGCTGATCCGCCGCCGCGCCGCCGGGGAGCCGGTGCAGTACGTCGTCGGTGCGACCGAGTTTTACGGCCGGCGGCTCCGCTGCGATCGACGCGCGCTGATCCCCCGTCCGGAGACGGAGCTGGTGGTCGAGCGGGCGCTGCGGGTCCTGCCGCGGGACTCGGCCGTACGGGTCGCGGACATCGGCTGCGGCAGCGGCACGCTCGGGCTGACGATCGCCGCCGA
>Ga0172373_10007871_pt1 | contig 13661 bp, 14 predicted proteins | sample Lak10m_2_FD_114546 | JGI IMG/M metagenome (GOLD analysis project Ga0172373, IMG submission 114546) | Freshwater microbial communities from Kabuno Bay, South-Kivu, Congo - kab_092012_10m | ecosystem: Environmental > Aquatic > Freshwater > Lake | place: Democratic Republic of the Congo... | reverse complement strand
CGTATCCATATGAAATGAGCAGGATCAATGCGCTACCCCAAGGAGCTGCAGAAACGGCCGACATGTGCTGATTGCCGCCCATGGGAACCACGGAATGACCCGGAAGGAACGGAGCCAAATGCTTGGCAACACCGATCGGACCCATTCCGGGACCACCGCCACCGTGTGGAATGGCGAACGTCTTGTGCAGATTCAGGTGGCAAACGTCAGCACCGATAATTCCAGGATTGGTAAGTCCTACCTGAGCATTCATATTGGCCCCGTCCATGTAAACCTGACCACCATTGTCGTGGATGATCTTGGTTACCTCAATGATGGTTTCCTCAAACACACCATGGGTGGATGGATACGTAACCATCAGACACGAGAGGTTGTCCTTGTGCTCATCGGCTTTCGCTCTGAGGTCGGCCATGTCAATGTTTCCATTCTCATCGCAACCGACCACAACCACTTTCATTCCGGCCATGACGGCACTTGCAGGGTTGGTTCCGTGGGCTGAAGACGGAATCAGCGCCACATCGCGGTGGCTGTCTCCCCTACTCTTGTGGTAGCGGTCTATGACCAACAACCCAGCATATTCGCCTTGGGCGCCCGAATTGGGTTGAAATGAAACGGCATCGAAACCTGTGATCTCGCATAGTGCCTTTTCCAGTTCGTTGAAAATCATTTGATAGCCTTTGGTCTGATACAATGGCACAAATGGGTGGATGTTCGCGAATTCGGCCATGGTGATCGGATACAGCTCGCTTGCCGCATTCAGTTTCATGGTGCACGAACCCAACGAGATCATGCTGTGAACCAACGAAAGGTCCTTGTTCTCCAACCGCTTGATGTATCGCATCATTTCGGTTTCGGAATGATAGGAATTGAACACGGAGTGCTTCAGAATCTCATCCTTGCGCAGGTCGGTATCGGTCAGATTCCAAGCGCTGGCCACGTCTTCCAACTTCACCGTTATCGGGTCTTTGGAAGCAACGGAAGCAAACACTTCCAACAATTTCTGCAGGTCGCCAAGCGTGGTGGTCTCATCCAAACTTACGCAAACAGAACGGTTGTCAATGTAGCGTAGGTTAATGCCATCCTTCTCCGCAGTTTCTCTGATCTCCGTAACCGTAACTCCGTTGGCCATGGCCACCTGAATGGTGTCGAAATAGCTGTTTGTGACCACCTCGTACCCGAGCGATTTCAGCTTGGCGGCCAATGTGGCGGTTTTACGATGGATGTTCCCGGCAATGTCCTTCAAGCCCTGTGGTCCGTGGTAAACGGCATACATGCTTGCCATGATGGCCAACAGCGCCTGCGCGGTGCAGATGTTCGATGTGGCACGGTCGCGTTTGATGTGCTGTTCGCGGGTTTGAAGCGCCATGCGCAACGCAGGACGTCCCTGTGCGTCCAACGACACACCGATGATACGACCCGGAATATTGCGTTTGAACTCATCCTTGGTAGCGAAGTACGCTGCATGCGGACCGCCATAACCCATCGGCACCCCGAATCGTTGCGTGTTGCCCACTACCACGTCAGCTCCCCACGAACCCGGGCTTTTGAGCAGCACAAGGCTCATCAGGTCGGCAGCCACGGCAACTTTCGCACCAATGGCATGCACCTTTTCCACAAATGCTGAAAGGTCTTTGGCCTCACCGTTCAATGAAGGATACTGAAGCATCACTCCGAAGAACTCCTCAGAAAGGTGCACATCTGTATGAACACCGATCACCAACTCAATGCCGAGCGGTGTTGAGCGTGTTTGAAGTAGGTCGATGGTCTGCGGAAAGCAATCGGCCGAAACGAAGAACTTGTTCACACCTTTCTTCTGCGCTTCGCGCGAACGCGAGTTGAAAAGCATCACCATGGCCTCGGCAGCAGCAGTGGCCTCATCGAGCAACGATGCATTAGCAATTTCCAACCCGGTAAGGTCACTCACCATGGTCTGGAAGTTGAGCAGTGCCTCCAACCGACCCTGTGCTATTTCCGCCTGATAAGGCGTGTAGGCCGTGTACCAGCCCGGATTCTCCAGAATGTTGCGTTTGATGACATTCGGTACCACACAATCGTAGTAACCCAACCCGATGTAGCTCTTGAACAATTTGTTCTTGGCACCGATGGAGCGGATGTGAGCCGCATACTCCACTTCTGTCATGGCCGGTGGCAGATCCAATTCGCGGTTCAAGCGAATGGATGCCGGAACCGTTCTGTTGATCAATTCATCGAGGCTCGAAACTCCGATTGTCTGAAGCATTTCTGCAAGGTCCGAAGCGTTTGGGCCGATGTGTCTGTTGACGAAAATGTCCTGATTCATGTGCTGCTTTTTGAAACTTGGCGCAAAAGTACCACTGCTATCAATGCTCCGTTGAACGGGCCGTTCATTTTATGCACAGCATACTGAATAAGTTGCCAACCACAAACCCCGATCACCGCCAAAGCAATTGGATATATTTGGAACCTTGAAAATGCTTCGAAGCCTCCCGACCGTTATGCTGCTTTGTGTGCTGATGCTGAATGCCACGGCACAGGACAAGTTGCTGTTGACCAACGGCAAGTACCGCAAACTGAAGGGCAAGGTGGTTTACTTCGACCACGAAGTTGTGCTTTGGCAAACCGCCAAGCAGGTGGAAAACCTCAAGAATTTCGAGGACAAACGGGCAGAACGCGAATCGACTCCTGAAGCCAAGGCAAAAGCCGAGGAGAAAGCCAGAAAAAAGGCCGAGAAGGAATCGGCCAAACAGGCCAAGGCAATGGCCAAGTTGGAACAGCGCAAACAGGATTTCGAATCGGATGTGAAGTTCAAAATGGAAACCCTCTCGCCTGCCGATTTCGAGAAATGGATGATCCGCGAAACGGACAAGTTGAAACAGGCCGAAACCGACCGCCAACTGAAGGCCGTGATGGCCGAAAAACTGACCGCCATGCAAGCGCGCAGAAAGGAATCGTTGCAGCGCGGCCGATTTGCCAGTGCGGTTCCGCGCGAAAAAGTGTTCTCCATTCTGCGCCCCGACAGTGCAGAACAGGTCATCTACACGGCCGATACATTGGGGGTATTTGCCGATGGCGCTGCCGAAGTGGAATATGGCGTTGCTGAAATGCGCATGTACATCAAAGGCCGTCAGGACGGACGGAAGCATAGCGTGCACGACATAGGCATTGGTGCAGGTGTAGGTTTGGCAGCGGGTCTGCTCAACACCTGGTACCTCGATGCTTTCTATGCGCCCATTACACCTGCTGTGTGCATTGTGGTCATGTCCATCATCAACACGCACCCAAGTCCGAAATTGGAGCTGACGGCCAACGAAATGCAATCGCTGGCATACATTGATGGTTACGAACGTTCAGCCAAGGGTCGCAAGATCCTGATGTTTGCCATTGGTGCCGTGGGCGGCCTTGGCGCGGGCATCTCTGCCGGATTGGCCACTGCCCCCATGATGCGTTGAGGCGCTAAACCGTAACTTCACCCCTGCGGTGAAAGCCTTTTTCCAATACTTCGTTTATGGCAGTTGGTGGGTGGCCCTGTGTGCAGCGGCTCTTGGTATGCTCACGTGGCACGACCTCTCGGGCAGTTGGTGGAACCTGCCGACGGCATTTTTTATTCTGGGCGGCACGCTGGTCATTTACAACCTCAACATGCTTTCGGGGCTTGCCGAACTGCGCCAACGCGGTACGCACTCCGAGCGGCACCACTGGTGCATGCAGAACGAGCAGCTTATGACCACTACGCTGGGCATTGGCATTACCATGGCCGTAGGTTCGGTGTGGTTTCTGAATAGCGCCATCTGGCTCTTCATGGTGCCACTTTCCATCATAGCGGCCGCCTACGTGTTGCCGCTGCTGCGCACCCAGAACGACCGCACCCGCTTGCGCGAGGTGGGCCTTTGGAAGATCTTTCTGATAGCCGTGGTTTGGAGCGGCATGACGGTGACCCTTCCGGCCGTTCATCTCTACGGCCTCGATCAGTTCTCAGACCTTAGCTCGTGGCAATTGGCTGTGGAGCGTGGCATTTTCATACTGGCCATTACGCTGCCGTTCGACATACGTGATCTTGTGAACGATGCCAAGAAAGGCGTGCGCACCATTCCATCGGTCATTGGTTGGCAACGCACGGTCTGGCTTTCGGAAGTGCTGATGGTGGCGTTTCTGGCCTTGGTCGGTTTCCGCTTGGGAATGGACAACCCACTTTTCGTGGCGTATGCCATCAGCAGCTTGCTTACCATGGCACTGCTTTCTGTGGCTACGCCCCACCGCCAAGACATGTACTGCTCGTTCTGGGTAGAAGGCGCCATGATGCTGCAATTCGCAGCGGTGCTGGCCGCGTGGTCATTCCTTGTTTGAAGGAACCGAAAATCCAAGCAGAATAAATCTATCTGGAAACTGAAGCAAGCACCGGGTGCCTACATGCAAGTGCAGTAGCACACGTGACACCTACTTGGTGCCGTAATGCACGTGCATTAGCATACGCGGCACCCACTTAGTGTCATAATGCACGTGCAGATTGACACAAAGCAGTTCCTTTCCATTAAAGTGCACGTGCCGAATGCCACAAAAGAGTTCCTTTCCATGAATATGCACGTGCGAATTGGCGCAAAGGAGTTGCTTTCTACCGATTTGCATGTGCGGACAACCGCGCAGCACTCGCTCCATGTCGAATGGAAAAAAGAGGATGCCGCCTTGTTGAATCGTGCAGTTGTCTAATTTAGAGGGCGTTGAAACAATTGAATTGAGAGTTGGCTAACTATAATCTATTATCATTAGCCATTAGTTGATGCGGATTTGATGTATTTTTACACCAAACTCGTTAAAATGGCACGGCAAAGCATTTCTCTTACAGAACCAAATGACGAATGGCTCAAAGATCAGGTTGAGAGTAAGGAGTACACAAGCAAGAGCGAACTGGTTAACGACCTTATCCGACAGGCACGGCAACAGCAAAGTCGGATCGATTGGGTGCGGCTGAAAATAGAAACAGCCGAAAAAAGCGGTTTCACCGAAGACAGTAAAGAAGCAATACTGAAAGCCTCCAAGGATCGTTTGAATGGCTAAGTACCGACTTAGCAATCAAGCGAAGGAAGACCTGATACGCATTCACCAGTATGGAATAGTGAAGTTCGGTGAAACTCAGGCCGACAAGTATTTCTATTCCTTCTTCGATCATTTTGAGCTGATCGCTGAAAAACCACTGGCATTCGAATCCGTGGATTACATAAAACTTGGATACCGAAGATGCGTCTGTGGCGTTGACAGTATTTTCTTCCGTGTGAATGATGATGTAGCAGAGATAATGGCCATCATCGGCCGTCAGAACATCGACCTGATTTTCAGATGATCGAACGGCTCACAAAAGGAAAGATTTCACACTGTCCTGACAACGCCAACCTTCACTCTTCGTCTTTCAAACAAAACCGCTAGCAATGAAACACATTTCCGTCCTTGTTCTTTTTTCATTTTTCCCCATTCTCCTATTCGCTCAGGGAACCATTCTGGGCATGCAGGTGCAGCCCAGCAACCCTACTGCGGCAGATGATATTCGGGTGTTGGTAGACCTTTCGTTCACCAGCACTGGGTGCCCGGTCGATAACCAAGGGCATGCCGTGCAGGGCAATACCATTGGGGCTTCGGCCATGCACTGCCTTGGCTTTGCCACTGCCATCTGCAATACCACTGATACATTTCAGATTGGCCAACTGGCGGCTGGCACCTACACCTTCAACTTCACGCTGTCGAGCGGGTTCGGCCCATCGGGTTGCAGCCCGGGCATTGTGCCGGACGACAACGGGCAGTTGCAGTTCACCGTGTCGCCAAGTGTGGGCGTCATCGAACATTCGGGTACCGACCTTGCCGTTTACCCCAATCCGTCCAACGGTGTTTTCAAATTCACACGTTCGCTGCCTGCGGCTGCCGAGGTGGTGGATGCCACGGGCCGTGTGCTGGTCAGCATCAACCAAGGCACCACCAGCATCGACCTCAGCAAACTGGATGCGGGCACTTACCTGCTTCGCAGCAAGGAATTCTGCATCAGTCTGGTGAAGCAGTGAGTTGAAGACGCGTTATTTCCGCACCGCGTATTTCAACAGAAACTGTTCGGCATCCAACACTTCAATGTCCGAAAAGTGAAAGTCGTGGCGGTCGTACGACACAATGCACTTGGCCCCAGAACCCACTGCCGAAAAGTATTGGAGACCGTCTTCCACATCATCCACCTTCGGGTTTGAAGCGGCTTCGCGGGTCATCGCTTCATCAATGGTGGTAATACGGATACGTTGGGTCAGAACGGCCATTTTCTTCTTGGCCAGTTTTCTACCTCCCTTCTTCTCAGCAAAATAGGCCGAAATGGCAATGCTGATGGGAGACGTGTACACCTCGAAACGCGGGTCATCGCACAGACTAAGCACACGCGAACAGGCCGTAAAACGAGGATACTCGTTGCATAGAACGGTTACAAGCACATTGGCATCGAGAAAGACCCGCATCTACTTGCGTGAACGGTATTCTTCTTTGAGTTTTTTGTTGGTGCGCGGCTTGCGCACGTACTCCACTTTGCCTTCGCTCACCTGATTCACCCAATCTGAAACAGGCAGCTCATCTATGGAATAAGAACTGGACGAAGTAGCCTTGATGAGAAGGAACTCGGTAAGGCGCGAAAGGCTGATGTTGTTGGCTGCCGCAAACTCCTTTGCTTGCGCAATTACTTGCTCATCGAAACTGAGTGTGACCTTGACATCCATGACCTTTTATTTATACGGCAAAAATAATAATTCTTTACGTATAAATACGATATTTCATCACGAAAACGCCTCATCGAGTGCCAATTTGAAAATGTCGGCAGCCCTTTCCATATCCTCAGCGGTATGTGCCGCACTGATGAACCCTACCTCGTAACCCGATGGGCCGATGTACACGCCATGGTTGAGCAATGCGTGGTAGAAGGTTCGGAAAATGTTCATGCTTTCGGGGTCGATCTCGGCCGATGAGCGGATGCTCGGCCTGTCGGTGAAAGCGATCCAATAAATGGAACCGATAGAGAACATTCTGACCGCGTAACCGCGCTCTTCCACATGCTCAAGCACGGATGAAACGAAGTTCTTGGTCTTGCGCTCCTGTTCCTGATAGAAACCAGGTGCAAGCAATTGTTCCAAAGCCGCTTTTCCGGCAGCCATTGCCACCGGATTTCCGCTCAACGTGCCCGCCTGATAAACAGGACCGAGCGGTGCAACGGTGTTCATGATCTTCTCGCTGGACGCGAACGCCCCAACAGGCATGCCGCCCCCGATGATCTTTCCAAGCGTAATGATGTCGGGTTTGATGTCGTACAGACCTGCCGCACCTTCAAATCCCACACGGAAACCGCTTATCACCTCATCAAAGATCAACTGAGCATTCTCATCCGAGCATATTTCGCGGAGCGCACGGAGGAATTTCCCGTCCTGAAGAAGCAACCCGTTGTTGGCCGGAATAGGTTCGATAATGACAGCCGCAATGTCACTCTTGAAACGTTCGAAGGCGTCCTTCACGGCTTCAATGTCATTCAAAGCAACAACAATGGTCTCGTTTACGAAACTCTGTGGCACGCCAGCCGAACTCGAATTTCCGAATGTGACCAGACCAGAACCCGCCTTCACCAAAAGCGAATCCACATGGCCGTGGTAGCAGCCTTCGAACTTTATGATCTTATTCCGACCTGTGTAGCCACGTGCCAAGCGGATGGCACTCATGACGGCTTCCGTTCCCGAACTCACAAATCGGATCTTCTCCACATATCTGTGGTTGCTCAGAATGAGTTCCGCCAGCTCGTTTTCCTGCACGGTGGGTGCACCGAATGACGGGCCGTTCTTCACTGCTTCGATGATCGCATTCTCTACCTGCTCATTCGCATGACCAAGGATCAGAGGCCCCCATGAAGCACAGAAGTCGATGTATTCATTCCCGTCAGCATCCCAAACCCGGCTTCCCTTTCCTTTGGTAATGAAACGGGGCGTTCCACCCACACTTCCGAATGCCCTCACCGGACTGTTCACTCCTCCTGGAAAAAGCGTTTTCGCCTTTTCGAATAGCTGCTCCGATCTTTTTGTGCCCATTTGCGATTTGAGGCGGCAAATGTAAGCTGCAATGCCAGTTATGGAAATGTACCCCCTTAAACAATGTACATGGATTTCAACGGTGGTGAGCCGAAAAAGTCTGTTGCCTTCCCTCCTGCTCATCTTCCCTATATTCGCGCCTCATTCGAAACCGCATGTTAAGACACAAGGCCGATATCCGTACACTTCTCTACATGTTGGTCACCACAGCCATATTTGCTTATCAATGGCAGGCGGGATTCGAGCATTTCGGAGTTTGGAATGTGCTGCTGTACATCATTTACCTTCATTTTGCGGTTGCCGTTTCGGTCATCACGCACAACCACAATCACTTGCCGATCTGGCATAATAAGACCTTGAATATTCTTAGCGATTGGTGGTTGACTGTATTCTACGGCATTCCGATCTTCACGTGGATCCCAACGCACAACAGCAATCATCATCGCTACACGAACAAGGTAGGAGATAGCACGGCCACCTACCGGAAAACGGAGTTGAACAACCTTTTCACGTTCGTGAGTTACCCCGGAATGAGCAGTTATTATCAGATCACGGAGGGCATCATTCCGTTCATGAAGGAACTGAAAAAGAAGGACAACAAACGCTATTGGCAATACCTTACGCAATGCTTTGTTCTGATCGCTTGGTGGGCGTTCTGGTTTGCCATCGATTGGCAGAAGGCCATCGTCTTTGTGGTCATTCCACAGCAGGTTTCGGGCTATATCGTTCAAATATTCAATTACGTTCAGCACGTGCATGCCGATGAGGAATCAGACTTCAATCATTCGCGGAATTTCATGGGCGTTAACCTCTTTCTGTTCAATAACGGCTACCACACGGTTCACCACCTGAAGGCGGGAATGCACTGGAGCGAAACGCCAAAATACCACGCTCAAGTGGCCGATAAGATAGACCCATCGCTGATCGAGAAAAGCTTTTGGGGATACGTGATCCGTACTTATATTATTGGTGCCATCTGGCCCAAATACAGTTCGCGGTCCATGCGCTTGGACCGCATTTCGCGTCAGCAGGAAGCAAAAGCACACCCTGAACTGAGCACCGCTGAAGCATAAAAAAAGACCCTACTGAAGTTCATCACTCCAAAAGGGTCTTCTGTTGTTTCGAATTGTCTCTTAAACCAATTCCGGCTGCTTGATGCCGTAGAGATCGGCCCAGACACCTGTGTATGGTCGGTCGTGGCGGATAGGGTTCGTGAGGTCGGCACGTAATCCACTTTGTCTGTTGGTGATGTATTTGTTCCGGTCGGTCCGGTCGAGGTTCTTGTGGGCCGTGATGCTCCAACAGGTTGAATTTCCTTGAGCAGCAACATCCACACTCCATCGGAGAAACAACTGCCACAGTCGGAACCAGCGTTCGCCATATTTTTCCTTCACATATTCCTCGTTCCGCATCCAGTTGTAGTACCAATGGTGGATGGTGTGCGAATAGTGGATGCCGATATTCTCAACGTGCGCCACTTCGAAATTCGCGTTCTGCAACGACTCCACCAAAAACGCCAATGGTGTAGATGCATCAGCTCCCGGAAAAATATTCTCGCTCATGAAAAGTCCCCAGATCAGGTCCTGCCAGTGTTCGCCCTTCTTGAACAGACCCGGATTGGCCCTCAGACCTGCCTGCTGAATATAGAACATGCCATCATCCTCCAACTTATCGTAGATCATTTTGATGAAGCCACCGAATTTGCGGATACCCACGTGTTCGCCCATTTCGAGGCAGGTGATCTTGTCCCACTTCTGGCCTGCTGGGATGTCGCGGTAATCTTTTCTGAGCACCTGCGCCTTGTCGCTCACACCGAAATCCTTGATCTGCTGTGTGCCCCAGTCCACTCCGTCCTGTGCAAGCGTCACGCCCGTTCCGGTAGTTCCATAGTTCTTGGCAGCGTAGGCCACCAAGGTTCCCCAACCACATCCGATGTCCAAATGGCGGTCGCCCGGTTTCATGAACAATTTGTTGCATACCATCTGCATCTTGCGGTCCTGTGCCAATTCCAGCGATTCGGTCTTCGTATCGTAGAAGAATCCGCTGGTATAAACCATCCGCTCGCCCAGAAAACATGCAAAAAAATCGTTGCCACGGTCGTAATGCTCGCGCACAATGCGTTCGTCCTGACTTTTGGAATGGATCAACACTTCGGGAATGAAGCGCGATATGAAGAAGTTGATGTGGTGAGGCGTCAAACGGTAATCGAAATACGCGTTGCGCACCTTCATGAACTCCTCAAAATCTCCTTTGATATCCACATCACCGTTCAAAAAATCTTGAACGAAATAGCCGAAGGATGGTCGGTTTCCGGTCTTGTAGCGCGAACGTGTCGCGTCTGTCTTTGGGACAATAAAATCGAGTGCTGTCTGTGTCATTTTCGTTTTGGTCAGTTTATTAAGGGTGGCGAATGTAGCCGAAATATTCCCACTTATTGAACTCGTTGGGTGGGTGTTTCCCTTAAGATCACGAATTACCTTTGCCCCCATGCAGTTTGAAAACTCAAAAACCTTCGCCCAAAAACTCGATGCGGAAGACCCGCTGAAGGAATGCCGCAACCGTTTCCATCACCCCAAACTGAACGGAAAGACAGCCACCTATTTCTGCGGCAATTCCTTGGGTTTGGAACCGAAAACCGCCAAGGAATTTGTCAATCAGGAGTTGGACGATTGGGCCGAATTTGCCGTGGAGGGACACTTTCACGCTAAAACACCTTGGTTCAGCTATCAGGATATTTTCCCTGAACCACTGAGCAAACTTGTTGGAGCCTTGCCGAAAGAAGTGAGCGTGATGAACGGACTGACGGTGAACCTCCACCTCCTGTTGGTCTCGTTCTACAACCCGCGCGGAAAACGCTTCAAGATCATCTGTGAAGCAAAGGCATTTCCGAGTGATCAGTATGCCTTGGAAAGTCAGGTGAAATTCCATGGTTATGAGCCTGAAGAGGCCATCATTGAAATTGCTCCGCGAAAGGGCGAAGACCTGATCCGTGAAGAAGACATTCTAAAAGCGATCGCTGAAACAGGCGATGAACTGGCGTTGGTCATGTTCGGTGGCGTGAACTATTATACAGGGCAGGTTTTCGACATAAGAACGATCACCACTGCTGGCCATGCGGTCGGGGCGCAGATTGGGTTTGATCTGGCGCACGGTGCTGGGAACATTCCGCTTCAATTGCACGATTGGAACGTGGATTTCGCCTGTTGGTGCAGCTACAAGTATCTTAACTCAGGACCGGGGAACGTATCGGGGATCTTCGTTCACGAACGTCATTGCAACAACCCCGAACTCCACCGTTTTGCAGGTTGGTGGGGCAACGATCCTGACGAACGTTTCAAGATGGAACCGGGTTTTCATCCTGCCGAAGGAGCGCGTGGCTGGCAGTTGAGCAACGTTCCTGTTTTCGGAATGGCGGTGCATAAATCTGCGCTAGATATTCATGCCGAAGTTGGCATGGATAAGCTCCGCGAAAAGAGCCTGAAACTCACTGGTTATCTGGAATTCCTGTTGGACGACCTGAACACGAAAGACGTTCGCATTATCACGCCAAGAGATCCGAGTAAACGCGGCTGCCAGCTTTCGCTTTATGTGGATAAGGAGGCCAAGAAATTGCATCAGGCACTATTGAATGAAGGCGTAATTACCGATTACCGCGAACCGAATGTGATCCGCTTGGCACCCGTTCCGCTTTACAATTCGTTTGAGGATGTTTGGACGTTTGTGGATGTGCTCAGAAGGCATTTGGGCTAACCGCAAAGACGCTAAGAAGGCGCAAAGAGCGCTGCGATTAAAATCAGTTCTTTGTGTTCTTCGCGAAAACTTTGCGCCTTTGCGGTTAGATCATGCTGATCCAAACCTTTCAAACCCAATTCCTCGAAGCCGGCTGCGATGAAGCAGGCCGTGGCTGCTTGGCGGGACCTGTGGTGGCGGCTGCCGTGATCCTCGACCCGAAAAAACCCATTGAGGGATTGAACGACAGCAAGCAGCTCAATGAAAAAACGAGAGAATTGCTTCGCCCCGAAATTGAAGCCAAGGCATTGGCCTGGGCGGTCGGGATCGTTACCAATGTGGAGATAGACGAGATCAACATTCTGAAGGGAAGTTTTGTGGCCATGCATCGGGCGTTGGATCAATTGAAAACCCGACCTCAGCTGATTGTTGTAGATGGCAACCGCTTCATTCCTTACAAGAAAATACCGCACGAATGCATTGTAAAAGGCGATGGCAAGTACCAGAACATTGCGGCAGCCTCCATCTTAGCAAAAACACACCGTGATGAGATCATGCGGAAACTGCATGAACAGTATCCGCATTTCGGTTGGGACAGGAACAAGGGCTATCCCACCAAGGAACACCGTTTGGGCATCCGGAAACACGGCCCGACCGAGTGGCACCGCATGAGTTTTCAGTTGTTGCAGCCGGAATTACCATTCGCAGAAAAATGAGATTGCTGAAGAAGCTTATTCTGTTTCCGTTGACCATCGTCATCTTACTGGTGGGTGCGATCTACCTCTACATTCAATTGGCGGCAAGGAGCTTTTCGGAAGAGGAAATTGCCGAAATACGGGTTGCATTGAACGCCCCGTTGCAGGAAATGGTAGGCCAAGAAGGTTATGCTGAAAACAATGGAGTACGGATTTGGTATGACGTTCACCGCCCACAGGACACCATAAAAGGAAGCGTGCTGCTCATCATGGGCCTATCGGCTGATGCATTGATCTGGCCAGACTACTTCTACCAACCGTTGGTCGACAGCGGTTATCGGGTGATACGCATGGACAATCGCGGTGTGGGAAACAGCGATTGGGATGCATTCGATTCGTCCGATCCGTACACATTGAGCGACATGGCCGAAGACGCTATCGCTGTTTTGGACACGCTCGGAATTGAGAAAGCGCATTTGGTCGGTGCTTCAATGGGCGGTATGATCGCTCAAACGATATGCATTGAGCATCCGGAACGGGTGCTGAGTCTCACTTCCATCATGTCGACCGCTTGGGCAGACGACCCCAAAATGCCACCGATCGACCTGAACGTTTTCAAACATATTGGCATCAACACGGTCAAATACGGGTTGAGCGGAGAACTGGAAGATGCCGTGAAACTGCGCATCGCCATTCGCGAATTGTTGATGGGCTCGGAAAAATACGACCTAGATATTCGAAGCATTGCGCAGCTGACCCGCTACAATATTGAAAAACGGAAAGGCTACAACCAGAGGTCGGGGCGCGAGCAGACCGAAGCCATAAAACTATCGGGTTCGCGTATTGAAAAACTCCGGTCATTGAACGTACCAACGCTTGTGGTGCATGGCAAAACAGACCCGCTCATTCCATTCGAGCACGGCATGAGGTCGGCCGAACTCATACCGAATGCACAAACCCTTTGGATTGAAGGAATGGGACACGCGCTGCCCAAAATGTACTCGGATACGATCGTTGTGCGAATGCAGGACTTGATGCAGCTTTCCGAGATTCAGTGAAGATTTCGTCCGTCATTGACAAACATTTCGTTCCGTAGCGAGTAGATTTGGGCATGAAGAAACTGCTACCTGCTTTTTTCCTGTTGCTGGCCACGTTTGGTTACGCACAGAAAATG
>Ga0172373_10007867_pt1 | contig 13668 bp, 6 predicted proteins | sample Lak10m_2_FD_114546 | JGI IMG/M metagenome (GOLD analysis project Ga0172373, IMG submission 114546) | Freshwater microbial communities from Kabuno Bay, South-Kivu, Congo - kab_092012_10m | ecosystem: Environmental > Aquatic > Freshwater > Lake | place: Democratic Republic of the Congo: South-Kivu... | reverse complement strand
GATGATATTCCGTGAGCGAACTTTTTTTGAATGACCCTTTTTGCAACAAACTTTGAATACGGGCAAACGTATACAACACATACGGCCCGGTAAATCCCTCAAACACAAGCGACTCTTCCAAATCAAACACAATGGTTTTTTCCACATCTTGTTTGAGCATACCAAATCGCATGGCGGAAAACGCAATCGCTTGCGCGGTTTCGCGAATGTGTTTTGGTTTCCAGTCTGGATGACGCTTTTTGGTTTCTTCTTCAGCCCGCGCGATCATTTGCTCTTTAAAAGTTTCGTACCGGATGTCATTACCTTTTCGTGAAGCCATGGCTCCATCTTTGAGCGTAACAAAATCATACGAAAGATGCGTGAGTTCTTTTTTGAATCCCATCTTTTTGAGCGTAGCAAACAATTGTTGCATGGCATGTGCTTGTCTGGCGTCCACCACATAAATAGAACGAAGTGGATGATGGTCTGATTCTTTTTTGAGCGCCAAAGCGATGTCTTTGGCATTATACAAAAGCGTTCCATCGGATTTTACAAACAAATTGACGCCCAACTTTTGATCTTGCAAATCCACAATCCACGCCCCATCTGACTGAATCACAATCCCCTTTTTGATGAGCTTCTCAATTTCTTTTTTGGTGCGTTTAATGAGTTGGCTTTCAAAATACCACTCTTCAATTCCAATCTCGAGTTCATCATACACACGCTTCAAAAAATCCATGGACCAGGCCCGTGTTTTTTTCCACAACTTCACCTCAGCGCTGGTTTGATCTTCCAAGTGACGAAACACACCCGCGACCTGTTCTTTTTCATTTGGATGGGTTTCTAAATAATTGGTGGCTTCGATATACACGTTGCGCAAAAAAACCATACGATCATCCGGTGCGATTTTTTCTTTTGCATGAAATGTTTGAATGGCCCAAACCGATTTTGCCACATGCGCTCCCAAATCATTGATGTAGGCGGTCGGGATCACATCGTAACCATTCGCACGCAAGACGTTCACGGTCATTTGTCCGACAAACAAATTGCGCAAATGTCCGATGTGCACATCTTTATGCGTGTTCAAATTGGCATACTCAACCATGATGCGTTTATCCTTTCCTGTGTGCGTGGTTCCGTAACTGCCACGCTGGCGCAAAACTTCATGTATAACTGATCCGCCAAGCACCCCGGTATCAAAGGTGAAATTCACGTACGGACCAACCGCTTTCACATGAGACACAAATTCCTTTGGACCAATTTTTGCTGCAATCTCTTGCGCAATTTCCGCTGGATTACGCTTCAACTTTTTTGCCAAATCAAAACACGGAAACGCCACATCGCCCATTTTTTCATCCGGTGGTTTTGTGAGTTCATCCGCTTGTGGAACAAACCCGCTTCCGACCGCACGTTTTAATTCTTGCAAAACCTGTTGTTTGGCTTTTTGCCATGTATACATATTAGACGGAAAGTTTTTGTAATTTGGATGTTGCGTCCGCCAACTTTTCTTCCGTTTGGGTGATAATCTTTTCTGGCGCTTTGGAACGGAATTCTTCATTGGCCAATTTTTCTGTGAGCGATGTGATGTAGGAGGTCAGTTCCTCTTTTTCTTTTTGCACGCGCGCGGTTTCTTTTTCCAGATCCACGACGGTTTCAAGGCGCACAAACAATTGCACATCTTTTACAACCACGGACACATCCGAAGCTCCAGGTTCAAACGTTTCTTGCATCACAAAATCTTGTTTCACGCGTGCAAGCGCACAAACAACATCTCGATGCGCTTCAAGAAACGCTTGCCGATCCGCTTTGGCAACCACGATTAAATCGACCATGGTCTTTGGTTCGATTTTGTATTGCGAACGCATGTTACGAATTGCAATCACCACTTCTTGCAAGGTGACAAATTGATCCTGGGTTGTTTCATCCAAAAACCCATCAACCGCTGGCCATTTCTCTACCATAAGAAGTGAATTTGTTTCAAACTCTTTCCAAATCACTTCTGTCACAAATGGCGCAAATGGATGAGCCAAAATCAAACTTTGTTTTAAGACGAACCATAAAATTTGATCGGTTGATTCTTTGAGGGACGCATCTTTCTGTTGAACTTTTGCGATTTCAAGATACCAATCTGCAAAATCATTCCAAATAAACTCACGAAGTGTTTCAAGCGCAAGAGAAAAATCAAATTGTTCAATGAGTTTTCCCGTTTGTTTAATAACGGCTTCAAGACGACCAAGGATCCATTTATCGGCAACCGTTTTTCCTGACACAGAATCTGTGAAAGATGTTCCATTCACAGACATTAAAATAAAACGGGAAACATTCCATATCTTATTTACAAAGTTGCGGGCGCTTTCCACTTTCTCTGCATAAAAACGCGAATCATTTCCCGGAGTAATTCCAATTAAAACACTTATACGAAGCGCGTCGCAGCCATATGTTTCAATAATGTCGATTGGATCAATGCCGTTTGCATCAGATTTGGAAAATTTTTTTCCTTGTTCATTGCGAAGCATGCCATGAATGTAGGCATCCTTAAACGGAATTTCGCCAAGCGCATACGTGCTCATAAGCACCATGCGCATGAGCCACAAATACAAAATCTCATCTCCCATTTGCATCCAGTTTGTTGGATGAAATGTGTTCAAATCGTCTGTTTTGTTTGGCCAACCAAGCGTCGAAAACGTCCATGAACCTGAACTAAACCACGTATCCAGTGTGTCCGGATCTTGTTCCCAACCATCCCCTTCTGGCACACCATTTCCCACAAACGTTTCTTCACCACGATACCAAACCGGAATGCGGTGCCCCCACCATGTTTGGCGAGACAAGCACCAGTCGCGCAAATTTTCTACACGATTCAAATACAACTTTGTAAACCTCTCCGGTGTGATGACCACTTTTTGTTCCGGATTTCCATCCAAACCGGTTGTGAGTGCTTCGGCCATGATTTGACGCAAACTCTTTCCCTTTGAAGGAATCACCTTTTGTACATCAAGCCACCATTGCGTCATGGGCAATGATTCAATCACATCTTTAAACCGATCCGAGGTTCCAACATTCTGCACAATCTCTTCCGGCTCTTTGGTCAAAAGGCCTTGCCCAGACAACCATGCAACAAATTTTGCTCGCGCTTCTTCAACCGTAAGGCCGGCATACGATCCGGCTTCTTTTGTCATGCGACCATCGGTTCCAATCACCTGAATCATGCCAATGGGATTTCCCGCGGCCTTTTGTTTTTCATACATGAGAAAATCCACCATCGAATGTGCTGGCGTCACGCCAAGCGCTCCGGTTCCAAAGGTTGGATCAACAGATTCGTCTGCAATCACGTTAATCTCAAGCGGTTTTTCTGCGCCCACATCAACCGTAAATGTTTGTCCGATAAATTGTTTGTAACGATCATCGCCTGGATGAACGGCTACGGCTGTATCTCCCAATTTTGTTTCCGGACGTGTGGTGGCAATGGTGATCGGAAAATCTTTGCTGTACTTGAAGGTATACAAAACACTGGATCGTTCCATGTAAACGATTTCATCATCCGAACAGGTGGATTGTCCTTTTGTGGACCAGTTCACCACACGATAGCCGCGATAAATAAGACCATCTTCATACATCCGCTTGAACAATTCGTTCACGGCTACATTTCGTGGTTCATCAAACGTGTAGGCTAGTCGTGACCAATCGCAACTGGTTCCCATTTTTTTCACCTGACTCAAAATGGTCGCGCGAGAATCTTCTGCAAATGCACGAATCTTTGCAACTAACTTTTCTCGACCCAATTCTTGTCGAGGATTTTTCATCCCCTGTTCCATGAGCAATTTTTCCACTTTCGCTTGCGTTGGAAGTGCCGCATGGTCTGTTCCAGGAACAAGCAAAACTTTTTTTCCTTTAAGTCGTTGGTAGCGTGCCATGGCATCCATAAGCGCATTTTCAAGCGCATGCCCCAAATGCAAAACCCCTGTCACGTTTGGCGGCGGCATCATGATGGAATACGGCTCACGCAAATCCGGTTGATTGTCCGCCAAAGGCGGATGCGCCTCTGGCGCAAAAAAACCGCTCGTTTCCCACTGCGCGTATATTTCATCTTCAAACTGTTTTGACTCGTAGGCTTTTGCCATTTCGTTCTTTGACATAGGTGTTGTCAGTCTACGGAAATTCCGCTCTTTTTGCAACTATTTCCCTTGACAAAAGTCCCCCTTTCCGCCAACAATGACTCTACGTTCTTTTCAACTCAAAAAAAAGGAGAACCATGAGCCGTTTCCCCTCCCTTATGCTGACCATGCTTGTCATGTGCCTTGGTTGCCTCGAAGGGTGCCAGCGCCTCTCCCCGTTTATTTCTGATGCGCTTTGGTCGTCTCGACTTGATGTTGACCATGACGGCATTCCACGTCCGGATGATTGCGATGACCGCGATCCGAGCGTGGGGATCCGCATTTGGTATCGCGATGTGGATCAAGATGGCCATGGAGCCGGTACGCAAATCATTCAGTGTGAACTGCCTTTGGGTGCCACCAACACCAATGACGATTGCGATGACACACGCAAGGAATCCTATCCCGGCGCAACCGAACTCTGCGACGGTCTCGACAACAACTGCAATGGACAAACCGACGAGGGAGTAATCCCACGTTGGTTTGCAGACACGGATCATGATGGATACGGCAATGCGCTTGCGTTTGCAGACGCCTGCCAAAACCCACAAGACCATGTTTCCAATGCCGATGATTGCGATGACACGCACGCTTCGGTTCATCCAACACAACCGGAACTTTGCGATGGCCTTGATAACAACTGCAACGGACAAACCGATGAGGGAGTGATCCCACGTTGGTATGAAGATGCAGACAAGGACACGTACGGAAATCCGCTTGTGCACAAAGATGTCTGTGTTGCTCCCAATCAATGGGTGCTTAATCACACAGATTGCGATGACACCAATCCAAAAGTCCATCCTGGGATGACGGAAACGTGTAACAACATCGACGATGATTGCAACAATCAAACCGATGAAGGTGTCCTGCTTGTGTGGTACCAAGATGCGGATCATGACGGGCATGGAAACAAGCTTGTCAGCGTTTCATCTTGCCAAGCCCCGCAAGACTTTGTTGCCTCGTCAGACGATTGCGATGACACCAACAAAAAGGTGTATGCCTTTGCAGATGAACTCTGCGATAAGCTCGACAACAACTGCAACGGACAAACCGATGAAGGGGTGCAGCTCGTTTGGTTCAAAGACGAAGACCAAGACGGATTTGGCAACCCCAAAACCTCCATGTTGGCCTGCACGAAGCCCATTGGCTTTGTTGCCAACAACACAGATTGCGATGATACACATCAGAGTGCACATCCTGGTGCATCTGAAATTTGTGGAACAGGCGTAGATGAAGATTGCAATGGTCAAACAGATGAAATTCCACCAACCACCTGGTACATAGATGTGGATCAAGATGGATTCGGTGACCCAAACAACCCCATCAAAGCCTGCACACAACCTTTGGGCACCACCCTTGACCACTCGGACTGCGATGACACAAAAAAATCCATTCATCCGGACGCAACAGAGGTGTGCAACTATAGCGATGATAACTGCAACGGACAAACCGACGAAGGAGTCACCCTTCCTTGGCACAAAGACCAAGATCAAGATGGCTTTGGCGATCCAAATGATTCCGTACAAGCGTGCGCGGCTCCAAAAGGCTACGTATCTGATCATACAGACTGCAATGACACGGATTCAAGCACCTATCCACAAGCTCCGGAAATCTGTGACAACAACACAGATGAAAACTGCGATGGTGTCACAGACAATGCTCCCAATGCTGTGCTGTGGTATCAGGATGCGGACCAGGATGGGTATGGCAATAAGGCGATCACAAAACTTGCCTGTGCCAAACCAAATGGATTTGTAAGTGACAAGACAGATTGCGATGACATGAATCCGCTTGTTCATCCAAATGCAACAGAACTTTGCGGGGACAACATCGATAACGATTGCAACGGTAAGACAGATACAGATGCTCCTCTTACCATTTGGTACAAAGATGCTGACCAAGATGGATATGGAGACAAAACACTCACAACGCAAACCTGTTCCCAGCCTATTGGATTCGTGGAAAATGCCGCAGATTGCGATGACACAGATCCGAACATTCATCCAGGCGCGCAGGAAATCTGCAACAATGGCGTGGACGACAACTGCGACGGGTCTGTGAATCAGTGTGTACTCTCTGGAACAAATAGTGCCAAAGGTGCCATCACCAAAATTTACGGAAACGCGGACAAACTCGCTATAGACACCATGGTGTTCAGCGATGTAAACGGAGATGGATTCGATGACCTGTTGGTTGGAGCCAAAAACGATTCAGGAGCAGCACCGCTTGCCGGAGCTGTCTACCTCTTCTTTGGCCCCATTCCCACAGGAACGTTTTTGTTAGACCAAGCGAGTGCCAAATGGACCGGCGAAAACCAAGGTGACCAAGCCGGATTCAGTTTGAGCTCTGGTGATGTAAACGGGGATGGTAAAGACGACATCTTGATCGGTGCTCCAACACATGGTCAAAAAGGATGCGTTTATCTTCTCCTTGGTTCAGCAAATCTTAAAAGTGGAAGCTTGTCACAAGCAAACGCCAAATGGATTGGCGAAAACCAAGATAATCAAGCAGGGTCCAGTTTGAGCACAGGTGACGCAAATGGAGATGGCAAAGACGACATCTTGATCGGCGCTCCTGGCGACCCACAAGGAATCGTTTACCTCATTTTTGGTTCTGCAAATCCCAAAAGCGGGAGCTTGTCACAAGCAAACGCAAAATGGGACGGTGTTCTTGCAAAAGACCAAGCTGGTATGGTCGTAAATCTTGAAGGTGATGTAAACGGGGATGGAAAAAAAGACATTCTCATCACCGCCCAAGAAACCAATGACGCCTCCAATGGCCCAGGGTCCATCTACCTCATCTTCGGTTCTGCCAATCCAACAAGTGGAAGCCTATCTCAGGCAAACACAAAATGGGTGGGCGAAGTCAATAGTGACAAAGCAGGATATGCTTTGGCAACAGGTGACCTAAACGGAGATGGAAAAGACGACATCTTGATCAGTGCCCCCGGCAACACGACCAAAAAAATCGGCGTGAACACGGGTGCGGTTTATTTGATCTATGGGTCCACAACCTTCACAAGTGGAACCCTTGCACAAGCAAACACAAAGTGGATCGGGGAATCCGAGTACGACAACGCAGGACTCTGTATCAGCGTTGGAAACGCGGATCAAAACAATAAACCCGATCTTCTCATCACCTCGTATGGAAACATCCAGCAAGGAAGTAACCATGGCGCAGGGTATCTCATTTACAACTCCCTCATTCCTCAAAGTGGAGGATTGTCACAAGCGAGTGCCAAATGGACCGGAGAAACAAAATACGACATGTTAGGAAAAGCCTGTTCGCTTCACGGAGATGTGAATGCAGATGGATACAAAGACATAACCCTTATCGCTCCTTTGTTCGACAACACCCAGACAAACGAAGGTGTGATTTACATCTTCCACAGTTTGGGCCTCTAACCGCTTTTGAGCGGTTTTTTTAATTCTCTGGCAGTGACCAGAGGGGTTGACGCTTTTTTCCATCCAAGATAGACTGCTTTATTCTCATGCTTGTCTTGAACCGAATAATTACCTTGCATGGCCCTCACGTCATCACAACAAATTTTTGAAACCATTAAGCGGAGCCAACACCCGCTTATTTGTCTTCCCTCCGGTGCTGGCGCGGATCATTATGCCACTGCCATCGGCTGGCAACAGGTGCTAAAAAAAATGGGAACGTCTTGCACAACCGTTGCCGCAGATGGAACGACCCCAAAACAGCTTCACTTTCTTTCCGGACATGCAGACATCAAACCGCACTTGGATCATCTGCGACGTTTTGTGATTGAACTCGATGCGTCCAAAACAAAAGTGGATGAACTCACCTATGAAATGAAAGGTGAAACATTGCGCGTCTATCTTTCTCCCAAAAATGGATTTTGGGATGCAAAAGATGTTCGTACACTTTCTTCCGCTTATCTTCATGATTTAATTATCTGCATTGGTTCACCGGATTATGAATCCTGTGCACACCTTTTTTCTGAAAACACAGATTTCTTTTTCCGCACACCGGTTTTGAACATTGACCACTCTCCGGAAAATGCCCACTACGGTCAAATCAATATGGTTGATCTGACCGCTTCTGCGTGCAGTGAAGTCAGTTTTGATGTGATTGATGCTTTTGAACCCGAACTCATTGATGAGCAGGTCGCGACCGCGTTTTTAACCGGCATGATTGCCAAAACAAAACGCTTCCAAACATCGACCATTACCCCAAAAACTCTTCAAACCGCGAGTAAGCTTGTTGCCAAAGGAGCAAATCGCGAGCAAATCATTCAGCATCTCTATCGCACACGGTCGGTTTCAACACTCCGATTGTGGGGCCGTGCCTTGGCACGATTAAAAATCGATGCAACCATCCCCATGGTCTGGACGCTTTTGTCACAACAAGACTTTTTGCACGCCGGTGCCCATGAACAAGATTTACCGGATGTGATTGACGAACTTCTTTCCTCTTCGCATGAAGCAAAAATCATTGTGCTTATTTATGAAAATGCCAAGCGAGATGTGTGTGCGATTGTAAGAACCGAGCGTCCCATGGATGCCCTTTTCCTGTGCGCTCCGTTTCATGCCCAAGGAACACATGAAGAAGTCAGACTTGTTTTCCCGCAAAAAACCATTGTGCAGGTTGAACAATCCCTTCTTGAAACATTCAAACAAATGCAAAAAAAATAGACGGGTTGCTCCGCCTATTTTTGTTATGGTGTTTTGTTTTCGGTTGTCTCTTGCGGTAAAGGTTCGCTTCCAAATCCTGACGTATTTTCTCCGGCTTCCATTTTTTTTAATCGCTCCTGAACTTGTGCATTATCCGGATTTTTTTCCAAAATCTTTTTGATGGTCACCTGAGCTTTTGTCGGATCACCCACCTGCTCATACAAAGAGGCTAAAGACCAAAGTGCGTTTGCATAATCAGGCGATAATTTGGTGATGCGTTCAAGTTCAGCGCGTGCCTCTGCGTATTTTTTCTGATGCGTCCATAATTGTGCCAATTGAAATCCGAGTCCAACATCATTTGGTGTTTGATTACGCAAAGCGACAAGTCGATTGACTGCATCCGATAATCGACCTGATCGCTCATACACAGCCGCCAAATAATAATGTGCCGGAAGATAATCCGCTTTTGTTTTAATGGCGCTGTTTAATATCTGCTCTGCATTTTTTAGGAGCAACACCTCTTGTTCTCCGGCCTTCTTTGCTGTATCTGCATCCTTTGACGATTTCATGGCATGCGCGCGATCCGCCACAAGCAAATACACATGTCCTAATTGTGTTTGATACGCCGGATTTTTTGGATCCAATTGGATGGCATGCAGATAGGCTTTTGCAGCTTGATCTTCTGCGTTTTGGATGTACGGCATCACACGCTCATACACAAGCCCGAGGGCCAACCAGTTTTCTACGCGATTTGGCTCAGTGGCGGTTGCCTTATTTGCTGTCTCAAGTGCCTTTGTCACCAAAGACGAAATATCTTTTGATTGCTCAGGGGTTGGTTGTTTACCTTTGAGCTCAGCAATGTTTCCTTCGGCTTTTGCAAGATAGGCTGAACTTAAACGGCGTTTGTAGGTGTCGAAAAACGGATTCCAAGATTGAGCTGTTTCCAAAAGAGCCATGGTTTGTGAAAGGGGTTTTGCGGCTTTCTGACTCTGTGCGGCTTGAACAAACATGTATTCTGCCCCCAATTTTTGACCAACCAAACAAAACGACACAATCACACCAACCAGTGTCATGATAAAGACACACGAAGTAAACAATCCAAGCAAAGGAATTTCTCGGAAATCAGATTTCCACACATGGGTTAACACGTGCGCGGCCAACATACCGGAAAATCCCCAAAACAAAAACGCAAACGTCATGTTGGAAGCAGAAATACATTGGCCCATAAACACCATCACCCATCCAACAAACAATACATACAACACCTTCCAATCTTCATGTTGTCGTTCTTTTAATAATCGTTTGACGGTTTTTGCCCCAAGCCACAAAACAAACACCACCCATGCCAAAACCGTTAATACACCCATGGTTGTCAAAAGTGTGAGGAAATACGATGTGGCACGATCAAATCCAAGATCCCAAAATCGTGATTGGTTTAGGCTAAGTGGTTTGTGCAAAAGAAAATCCTCTTTAAAGGTTCCGGGACCTGATCCAAGAAAAACGTTTTTTACACTTGTGTTAAACGTGGATGTAACCACTCCCCAACTTGCAGAAAAGGATGGTACAACAACGGTTGGAATTGGCAAGGTAAGCGGAGAAGGTAAAAACAAGAACAACAAACTTACAAGCAAAATAAGGAGCGGAAGAAAAAATCGTTTGGTGCTTGGAAATTCATCGGTTTGCACAAATCCAAAGGTTGCGAGCACAAGCACACCCACGATGTTCATCACCCACAGCATCCAATAATCAATCGCAAGCAAAAAGATGAGGGAACAAACAACCAACAAAAAGACAAGGGCCCGCATCATCCATCCATAGACAGATGAAGGAAAAAACGCACGATCTTTTTTGTAGGAAACTAACCAGGCACTCAGCCCAACAAAAGAGGCGGCAGATAAAAAGGCGGCAAGCGCATTCATGTTTCCGATGGTGTTAAATCCGGATGGTAAAAACGGTAACCACGAACGAACCATTGGCACAAGAAAAACAACAGAACTTAACCCAATCAAAAAAGCAGAAAACAAAAACGCCACAAGATTCTTTTTTTGCAGCCCCACTTCTTCCGCGTTATTTGCAAGCAAATAATAGAACAAAACCAGACAGGCCGTGGTCAAAAAGCTTGTGTATTCCTGCATGTTGTTTCCCACCCAGGTTTGATAGCCCATCACAGAAAACAAAGACGAAACAAGCACAAAACCCAAAAACAAGGCTGGAACGATTTGAATCCATCCAATGGAAAAAATCGTTTTTTTGCGCATGGCCATGTTTCCAAACCACAACACAATCCCGATCAAGCTCACCAAAACAAACAAGGCTTGCTTGTTTTGTTCCAAGATCTCAGACGACCACGGAAGAAAAAACATGGGTATGAGAAAAAAAAGAACCGGCATCATCCACGCAAGCACTCGCTCGGCGAGAGATACCTGTGGACGAAAAGAAGAAAAAAATGACATAGGTTATGCAAATAACATTTCTTCTATCTTATCATCTTTGTGTATGCCTCACAATTTTCTCTATCAGATGATCTGTAAGTTTGCTATAATGTGTTTGTATGCTTGAGGTTGATGTTTTTGAGAAAACGCTTTCGCGCCTTCCCCATCTTTTTTTTATTGAATCTTTTTTGGCAGATCACCCATCAGCCTCACTTTTTTTGGTCGGTGGCATGGTGCGTGATGTTCTGCTTGATCGCCCAACCAAAAATGCGGATGCGGATTTTGTGGTTCAACATGTCTCTCCACAAAAAATTGAGATATGGTTTGCTAAACACGGCACCATCAAATTTGTTGGCGCCTCATTTGGTGTGTATCAATTCATGCCAAACGGTTTTCACGATGGCCAAATCCCCCCGATCGACATCGCCCTTCCAAGAACCGAACATGCGTTTGCGGATTCTGAGGGTGGGTATAAAGATGTGTCTGTAAAATTTGATCCGGAACTACCCATTGAACAAGATTTGGAGCGTCGGGATTTCACCATCAACGCCATGGCGTATGATATTCGGAACAAAACATTGATTGATCCGTTTTTTGGAAAAAAAGATCTGCTAAAAAAGGTCATCAGAACGGTTGGTGAACCAAAAAAACGATTCCATGAGGACCTCACACGCCTTTTGCGCGCCATCCGATTTGCTTGTGAACTTTCGTTTGAAATAGAACCTGAAACCACGAAAGCTCTTTCAACGTTTGGATCGCAGCTCATGAAACGAAAACGAGTGGATGGAACATTGGTACCGATTATCAGCAAAGAACGAAAAGGCAAAGAGTTGGTAAAGGCCTTGCGTGCCAACCCTTCAAAATGTTTTGCGCTTTTGCAACAAACCGATCTGTTTTCTCATTTGTTTCCACGCGTTCCGATCGCCTCACCGAATGTGGCAAGCACATTACAAAACTTACCGCCTCATCAAACAGAACTTGCGTGTCTTGTGCTGTTTCAAAAAAACACAGACGCGGAAATCGCGGCCATGTATGAACTGACTGGTCTTGGAACCACCCCAAACAAACATTTGGCGCTGGATGAAATCACGCACCTGATTCAAAAATTGCAACACACACCAAAGGCGCATGACATCCAATTCATGCGCGCTTCCCAATTTGAAAAATGGTTTTTGGGTCGCCGCGGGGCCCTTCTGTCTGACGCGCTCCATCATCTTCAACAAACAGAGGTGGTTGCGATGATCAAAAAACGAAGAGAGGAAATTTGCGCCAGATGGATTTGTGAAGAAGATGAACCCATCCCCCCTTTGTTAACCGGTGATGATGTTCTTGCCTCAGGTGTGAGCGCGGGCCCACGCGTGCGAGATCTACTTGAGCTTTTGCGAGATTTGCAATTGGATGGAACGATTATGACAAGAGACAAAGCCTTGCAATGGTTGAAAACAGAAACAACGAAATAATCTTGAAACAAAAAAACAGCGACCACAGGTGTCGTTGTTTTTTTGGTGGGCGCGAGAGGAGTCGAACCTCTGACCTCCACAATGTCAATGTGGCGCTCTAACCAACTGAGCTACGTGCCCGAATTTTTTTAGGCGACAAAAGCATAATACAAAGAAGCGTTTGCGTCAATCATTAAAAATACTTACTTTGCTTTGCGCTCTGGTGCACATATTGCTCTTCTTCTTCATCTTCTTGCTCTTGGTCCAACTGAATCCAAGGTTTTGTTTTTGTTTTAGACAGTTCCATAAACAGAAATCCGGCCAAAAGAAGCACACAAGCCCCGACCAAAAAAGAACTCATGATGCCACTGAATCCACATCCGAATAATCCAACGGTTTGTTGAACCTTGTCTGTGGCTTGAAGTGTGCAAGCCGCAATGGCATCTTTGGCATACTTGACCCCGAATTGAGCAGCCCCGATTCCGCAAACCAAAGCTAACAAGGTAAACAAACAGCTAAATCTAACTTTTCGTACTCGTCCGAGTCGAATAATGGCAATAACCGCAAAAAAGACGCCACCTAAAATCCAATACACAACAAACCAAAAAACCGACAAAAAGAGGGCAAACGAAGAAAGTCCGGAATCCATATAAAGGCATTGTAACGTACCATATGGACAGGAGCAATGGTATAATGTAAATAAGGGGGAAAGTAGTAAGAAGGAAGTAGTAAGGGGAAAGAGACAAGTCGAGTCATAAACTTTCTAAATTTGATGGGGTATCGGTGCGGAAGTTAAATGACAGTCAGAGTCATAAACGTTCAGAATTGGATGCAAAATTGATGCAGGCCGAGCACCGCAAGTGAGATGTAGGTAAATCCTACATTGAACGCGGAGCGCAAGGCCAAATCAATTTGGCGACAATTCCGGACGTTTATGGGCGTGTAGCTCAGTTGGTTAGAGCGCGGAGCTTATACCTCCGTGGTCCATGGTTCGAGTCCATGCACGCCCACCACCAAAATACCATTG
>Ga0172373_10007866_pt1 | contig 13672 bp, 7 predicted proteins | sample Lak10m_2_FD_114546 | JGI IMG/M metagenome (GOLD analysis project Ga0172373, IMG submission 114546) | Freshwater microbial communities from Kabuno Bay, South-Kivu, Congo - kab_092012_10m | ecosystem: Environmental > Aquatic > Freshwater > Lake | place: Democratic Republic of the Congo: South-Kivu... | reverse complement strand
GGAGGGTCCGACATAAAAAGTTTCGTTCAATTCCACACCCAATTTGGGACCAATACCAAAAGAAGAGCCTAGTGTGCCTGCAGAGAAAAATCCATCTAAATTTAGCTCTGAACCAGTTATTTCCGTTTGAGAAAACAAACCATTACTTGAAAAAACAACTAAGAAAATGTAGACTAATTTATTCATATGTATTTAATTTGTTTTTTATCGGTCATATGAAATTGGAAAAGAGATTTATTCATCCGTGTTTTTATGGAAAATCTCTATATGATTATTTCATACGAATTGATTCTGTTATGTTTAAAACACCTATCTTAATTAAATTAATTAAAGCGCCATTTTTAACAAAGATACGATGAATTGCATGAAATGCTAACCGACATTGTTATCTTTGTCAAAAGAATTCATATGCAACTATTAGATGGAAAAGCAACTGCGGCACAAATAAGACTAGAGCTTTCTGAAACGGTAAAAGAAAGAAAGTTACAAGGAAAAAAAATACCGCATCTTGCCGCTATTTTGGTGGGTAACGATGGTGGCTCCGTAACTTATGTGAATGCAAAAGTGAAAGCATGCGAAGAAATTGGTTTTGAAAGTACATTAATTCGATATGACGATTCTGTTCCAGAAGATATTTTACTTGCAAAAGTTCAAGCATTGAATGAAGACAAAAGTATAGATGGATTTATTGTTCAGTTGCCTTTGCCAGCGCACATTGACGAACAAAAAGTTACCTTGGCTATCGATCCTAAAAAAGATGTAGATGGTTTTCACCCCATGAATTTAGGTAATATGTTACTTGATATTCCCGGGTTTATTTGCGCAACTCCTGCAGGAATCATGGAATTAATGGAACGAAACAACATTAAAACTGAAGGAAAAAATTGTGTAATCATCGGAAGAAGTAACATTGTAGGAACCCCACTTTCTCTGTTATTAGGTAGAAATAAATCACCAGGAAATTGTACAGTCACATTGACCCATTCTAGAACACAAAATCTTGCTGAAATTTGTAGAAATGCAGATATTTTAATTGCTGCAATTGGTCAACCGGGATTCGTCACTTCAGATATGGTAAAGGATGGAGCGGTAGTAATCGATGTTGGTACAACTCGAATTGATGATGCTACTAAAATCAAAGGTTGGCGTTTAGCAGGTGATGTGAATTTTGAAGATGTTGCACCTAAAACAAGTTATATTTCTCCAGTTCCAGGTGGTGTTGGACCCATGACGATTGCTTCGTTAATGATGAATACGTTAAAAGCAATGGAACTTAAAGGAAAATAAGTGGAGGAGTTTAAAATCGAAGGAGATTACATCGAATTGATGGCGCTTCTCAAAGCGCTTGGTATTGCTGAAACAGGAGGTCACGCGAAACACATTGTAGATTCAGGTGAAGTGATTCGCAACGGTCAGGTTGAAACTCGTCGAAGAGCAAAGTTAATTCCGGGAGACTTAATACAAATTGAAAATATCAAGATTAAGTTGAGTTAAAATAATCTTACTTCAAATACCTAAAATCCTGTCCTGCTTTTATCGTTTTCAAGGTTTCGAAAATCAAACGAATACAATTTTCAACATCGTCTTTCTGAACCATTTCAACTGTTGTATGCATATAACGAAGAGGTAATGAAATTAACGCACTCGTTACACCTTCATTTGAATAAGCGAAAGCATCCGTGTCGGTGCCAGTAGATCGCGATACAGCTGCGCGTTGAAAAGGAATTTTGTTTTTATCTGCAGCTTTAATGATTTGTTTCAGAAAATTATTTTGAACTGCAGGACCGTAAGTTAATACAGGACCTTTTCCGGATTGTTGATCTCCATTTTCAATTTTATCAACCATTGGAGTTGCCGTATCATGGCATACATCTGTAATTAACGCAACATCGGGTTTTATTCGATGAGCAATCATTTCAGCACCTCGCAAACCAATTTCTTCTTGTACAGCATTTACAATGTATAAAGAAAATGGCAATTCAGTTTTACTTTCCTTTAGAAGACGTGCCACTTCGGCAATCATAAAACCTCCAACGCGGTTATCAAGCGCTCGTCCTACATACTTGTTTTTATTCAAAATCAAGAATTCATCCTCAAATGTAGCTACACATCCAACATGTATTCCTAACTTTTCCACCTCTTCTTTTGAAGAACATCCGCAATCCAAGAATATATTTTTCATACTTGGCGTTTCTTCCTTTGTATGACGCATATGAATTGCAGGCCAACCAAATACTGCTTTAACCGGGCCTTTTTCGGTATGAATTAGAACTCTTTTCGAAGGAGCAATCATGTGATCAGAACCACCGTTTCGTCTCAAATAAATAAACCCATCTTTTGTAATGTAATGCACAAACCATGAAATCTCATCGGCATGTGCTTCAATCACTACTCGATACTCTTTACCTGGATTTACAATTCCAGCAACAGAACCGTAATTATCTACAAAATAGTCGTCAATATATGGTTTAATGTACTCGAGCCACAACTTTTGACCACCTGATTCAAATCCCGTCGGACTTGGATTATTAAGATAATTTTCTAAAAATTTCTCTGATTTCGGGGTGATTACTTTTTTCATTGCTATTTCATTAACGTTACATTTCCTTTCGTAATTGACTTTAATCCACCAACACACGTGACATCCAAATAAAAGTCATAAACATCAGGATCCAACATTTTACCTCTGAATGATCCATCCCATCCATTCGCTACGTCAGTGGATTCAAATACTAATTCTCCCCAACGATCAAAAATTCGGAAAATCATTTTCTCGATCCAAATTCCACGAACATAAAGTACATCATTCTCATTATCTCCATTAGGGGAAAAAGCATTAGGAATAAAAACATAAGGGTCTTCGCAAATTATTTCATAGACTTTAATTTCAACTGTATCTTGTCTGGAACAAATACCATCAGAAACCGTTAACGTGAAGATAATATCTTCGTTAATAGTGGCGTCCGTTTGTTGAGAAGTAGGCGATATAACCAAGTCACTCGGGGTCCACAAGTAGGACGATAAGCCTGAAGGTTCACCAAATAACGTTACAACAGTACCAGGTGCCACAACATAATCAGATGCAGATGCAATAACTGTTGCAGAATCTATTGAAGAAACATTTATGAATATTGAATCTTCAACAAGACAACCATTACCACTCGCAGTAACATACATGTATTGAGAAAATGTCGGATTTATCTCAACTGAACTTCCTTGATTTGTTACAATTATCGATGAAGGGGACCAATTGTAAGAAAGGTTGACACTTGGTTGTAAATTTAGTACTGATACTGTTCCATTTTCACCAGAACATATTGAATCCTCAGCCAACATATCGATTTCTATGCTTATAAAATTCACAAAAACACTATCTTGCGTTGAACAATAACCATTAGATACATTTAAATAATAGTAACCTACTTGTGGTGCTTGAAGCATCAACGTATCAACAGCTGTATTTGTATTTAAGGTATCAGTGAATGCTGAAGTAAGTGACCATACAAACGATGTTGCGGTTGACGATGTATTTGGGTCAAAAGTCACGGGAATAATACTACACAATGAAACCGTATCGATCAAATCAACCAACTCTTGTGGCAAAACTGTGATTGTGAAAATGGCTGTATCAGCTGCAGGGCAGGTAGGGTCAAATATGGTGAGTGACACTTCATATTGCCCTGGGTTCGTATACGTAACTGATGGTTCGAAATTTACAGAATCTACTTGCCCATTTCCAAAATCCCATAGAAAAGACTGCGTTTGAACTGATGTATTATCAAATGTAACAGTTAATGGACCACAACCCAATGGTTGATTAGGCGTGAAACTAGCTTGAGACGGACTATTAAATGTGATTGTGGCACTTGCCGTATCGGAACACAAGCCATTTGTAGCTTGAATATAATATGTCCCTGACGTTGTTACCACAATATCGTAATCTGAAGGTCCACTATTTAGTTGGTTGCTGTAATCTGGCAAATCAGACCATACTACATTAGACGGTTGACCGGTAATTGTGGCTGTCATCGTGTATGGATCATTGTTACAGATGAAAATTGGAGTCAGTGTTGTAATATTAATAGGCTCAACAATATTAATATTGACCGATGAATTCACTGAATTTGGACACTCATTTAACGCCGTAACCGAAACCGTATAATTACCTGGATTTGTGAAACTGAAGTTTTGAGAAGTAACAGTTGAGGAGGTTGTTACTGTGGAAAGACCTCCAAAATTCCAAACCAAGGAGTCTGAATTCGCTGTTGTAGCTTGAAAAGAACTTGTAAATGGCGCACAACCGGCATTTCCGGTAACAGAAAGTGAAATGGTTGGCGGTGGCTGATAGGTCACTACAACGGTATCTATTTTAGAACATTGCGGATTTCCTGCTTGGATGTAATATGTTCCTGCAGTTGAAATTGAAATGGTTGAATCCGTTGGAGCGTTCAAGGCAGGTGAGAAAGTTGATGAGGTAGACCAAATAAAATAATCAGCGGTTCCATCTGAATCAGCTGTTAATGTAATTGGATTTGTCGAACATAAATTAATGGTTGAATCAGCATTTAAAATTATTGCGGGATAAACCGTTATGTTGATTTCTGCTGTATCAGTTAACAAACAGACGCTATCCGTAACGTATAAATTCACGGTATAATTTCCTGGCGCGGTGTAAGTAATAGATGGTTCAAAGGTTGTTGAATCGAGATTTCCATTTCCAAAATCCCAAAGATAGGTATCATCATCTGTGGAGAAGTTCTGAAATTGAACAGTGAAATCCGCACATCCCGCAGTCTGATCCGGGATAAAATCCGCAACAGGTATAAGACCCGTACTGAATTTATAGATTATATTATTACAATTTGAACTCTCGTTTGTTGCCGACCAAGCTCCAGGTGAAGTAGGAAAGTCTGAAAAACCTCCGCAACCGCCACATACAGATTGATAAACTACACCGTTCTTGTCAAAGCGAGAGGTTCCCCCATCCACATGTTCTTGAGCTTGGTTACCACCAATATAAGAGCCATACAATAGTGTATTGAAATTACCTTTCAAAACAAAAAGATAGAAGTCAAAACCATTCGGAGGCGTTGCTTGAAACGCATCAGAAGTTATTGGCATACCAGAGAGAGGTGTAGATTGAAGAATGTTTGCTCCCCATCCTGAAACATATATATTACCGCAATTATCAACTAGAAAGGCAGCGGGCGACATGTGAATTGCAGTTGAATTATTACCAAACCTGGTTGAATTCAAAACTGTAGACAACGTTGTATTGAACTTAACAATAAAATTACTGCTGTTTCCATTAAAATACGTCGCATTCGTTACCGGCATATATCCATTTCCTGCTGAACCGACACTTTGACCAAGCACATAAATATTGTCGTTTCTATCTAATTCAACGAAAAATATTTGATCATAACCTCCTTTTCCAGCATAAGTTGCAGCAAGAATAGAATTACCCGCCGAAGGCAATTTTACCACAAATCCGTCTACAGTTCCTCCTCCATATGTAGTCTGCCAAGTTCCAGAAATCCCTGTTAAATTATTCGATTGTGTTCCGCCTGCAAATATCACATTTTGAGATCCGTCGACCTTAACAGAATAGCACGCATCTCTTGAAGTACCTCCGTAATATGACGAGAACAAGAGAGTTGAAAAATTAGCATTTAACTTAAACACTATTCCATCTTGGACACCACCAAAAGCTGCTTGAAAAGGGTTAACTGTTGGAAAATTAGTCGATCTCGTACAAGATGCCACTAAAATATTGTTGTTTGCATCTAACATTATCTCACCTCGCGACTGATCTCCATAATTAGCATTTAATCCGGTGTAGTCAGCAGTCGCGTCATAAGGCAAACTAACTTGCTCATAATTTACCCCATCATTTCCGTTTCCTCCAACTAAAGTTGACCCCATTAGCGTATGTCCATTAGAACTTAACTTAGCAACATAAATATCCGTTCCTAAATTTTGAAAATACACGCCGTTGTAGTAGAAATTTGTATTGTAGGTTGTATTTCCTCCATTAAATGTTACATCAAATGCCCCTGGAGTTGTAGGAAAATCATTACTCGATGTTGCACCGAAGAAATACAAATTATCTTGTGCATCACAAATCATACTATGTACAGTCTCAGTCCCTTGGTTGTTTGTACCACCACCAATAAAGGTCCCCCAAATCATCTGGGTTCCATCAGCTGAATACTTAGAAATGAAAACATCGGTTATTCCATAAGAGCCATTTAATACCGTGAAATTTGAATTTATATCATAGGCTAATGGATCTGGATTTGGGTAATCATTTCCATAAACTGTTCCACCCGAATAAGCACTTCCATCGTTTCCATAAGTAGCAGTCATTCCGAAATTATCTGAATTTGCGCCGTCATAGGTTGCAAATATTAAAGTTGGATCAATAATTAATTCCAGCTTTTTATTAAAATCTCCTAATTTAAATTCTACCTTATCACCTTGCAGGTTGAAATCACACGCAACCTCAATTTTCTTTCCATTGAGTATTTGATAAGCAATAGGCTTATGCTCAATAACTTGTCCAAGTTCAGTTGAAATAATTAAATTTCCTCTACTGTCGATAGTCAATTTTTTCTGTCCTGCATAAGATAATTTAATGACAGAAGGGTCAGCTCCAGGACTGACAATAAATTCGTATTTCATTTCATCACCCCCACCTAGGTACCTCAAATCAATTTTATTGTAAAAATCCTGCAAGACAACCTCTTTATAACCATGAACATCTGACGCCCATTTAGAAGGATCTTTCCCTTTGAAAAAGTTGTAATACTCCTTTGTTTTTCCTTTTTTGTCCAAACTGTAAACTTTGTTGGAACCAACAAAATTCAAGTGAACAAGTGTTTCTTTAATTTCATCGTTTGAAATATCCGGAGTTTTCATGGCATGCGCCTCGTGCATCGCCGAATAATCTTGCAGATGGTAAATTAACTTGTGTTGTTGAATCCAAACTTTACCTCCATTCATATTTGATCTAAACAGAACACCTTCAGGCCATTGGCCATTATTTTCCAATAACATCTTATTTGGATTTGAAGGATTTTGGGCAGTATGTTTGTGGCCATTTTGCGCGAAAAAGGACAAGACATGAAACAATAATACCGTTGTAAGGAGAGACTTAAAATTCATTTTTATAAATTTGGGTCTAATATAGGTAATTTCAACGCAATATCATAACATTGAGTTAATAAATAGGGGTAGAATGTGTTGAGATTCAGTAGAATGTTTTTAAAAATCATGAGTTTTGAAAAAAAATAGAATCTGTGAATTATTTAAAATTGAATTTCCAATAGTCCAAGCTGGAATGATTTGGTGCTCGGGTTGGGAATTAGCTTCTGCCGTTTCCAACGAAGGAGGTTTGGGGATAATTGGCTCTGGGTCAATGTATCCAAATATCTTAGAGGAACAAATTATCAAGTGTAAACAAGCTACAAATAAACCTTTCGCTGTAAATCTTCCCATGCTCTACCCAGATATAGACAAGCACATCGAGACGATAATTAAATATAAAGTACCAATTATTTTTACATCAGCCGGAAACCCAAAAACGTGGACCGCAATGCTAAAAAAAGAAGGTATTACAGTTGTACATGTTGTTTCGAGTGTAAAATTTGCATTAAAGGCACAAGAAGCAGGGGTAGATGCTATTGTGGCAGAGGGTTTTGAAGCTGGAGGTCATAACGGTAGAGACGAAACTACAACCATGTGTTTGATTCCAAAAGTCGCAATGGAAATCTCAATACCTTTAATTGCTGCCGGTGGAATCGGTACGGGTCGTGGAATGCTTGCCGCCATGAATTTGGGAGCAGACGGCGTTCAAATTGGCAGTCGTTTTGTGGCTACTCCTGAATCTAGTGCACATCAAAATTTTAAGGATTATGTGGTAAAATCTACTGAAGGCGATACCCTTTTAACACTCAAAGAACTAACACCAGTTCGACTTTTGAAAAATGAGTTTTTTGAAAAAGTTCAAGAGGCATACAAAAATGATGCTTCCATCAATGAATTACAAGAATTATTAGGTCGAGGAAGAGCAAAAAAAGGAATGTTTGAAGGAAACCTTGTTGATGGTGAACTTGAGATTGGACAAGTTTCCAGTTTAATAAATGAAATAAAACCTGCTGCAGACGTTCTTCGAGAAATCCTTCACGAATTTGAAATAGCACGACGAGAACAAAATAGCGCTAAATTTACCTTTGTATGATTCAGTTTGAACGATTCGAATTACCGAACGGATTAAAAGTTATTTTTCACCCTGATTCAACTACTCCAATGGCAGTTGTAAATGTACTTTACGACGTTGGAGCAAGAGATGAGGAAGAAACAAAAACAGGTTTCGCTCACCTATTTGAACACCTAATGTTCGGTGGTTCTGTAAATATTCCGGACTTTGACACTGAGTTGCAAAAAGCGGGTGGTGAAAATAATGCTTTTACAAGTAACGATATTACAAATTATTACGATGTCTTACCCGCTCAAAACATAGACACAGCCTTGTGGCTAGAAAGCGACAGAATGTTATCTTTAGCTTTTACTCCAAAGAGTTTAGAGGTACAAAGAAGCGTAGTAATAGAAGAATTTAAACAACGATATTTGAACCAACCTTATGGGGATGTTTGGCTCGAACTTCGGCCATTAGCATACACGCTGCACCCATACAAATGGGCAACAATTGGCAAAAATATTGCGCATATTGAAGATGCGACAATGGATGATGTCAAAGCATTTTTTAAAGCTCATTATTGCCCTTCGAACGCTATTTTATGTATTGCCGGAAATTTTAGTCTTGAAGAAATAAAAGAGAAGGTTACGTATTGGTTTGGAACCATTCCATCAGGAAAAAAAATACCAAGAATTCTCAAAGCGGAGCCAATACAAATCGCTTTCAGAGAAAAAACAATAACAAGAAATGTTCCCGCGAATGCTTTTTATTTTGCGTTTAAAATGCCTGAACGTAAAAATCCTGATTATTATTTAGCTGATATTCTTAGTGATATTCTTGGTAGAGAAAAATCATCATTACTGTACATAAGACTACAGCAAGAGCTTCAATTGGTAAATGAAATTTCATGTTATATTCTCGGTTCAATGGATACCGGATTATTTGTAATATCAGGTAAACTTTCAGATGGAACATCTTTCGAAAAATTTGAACGCAATTTTTGGTCATCAGTATCGGAATTTCTCGAAATTGGGATAACACAAAACGAATTAAAATCGGTAAAAAACAAGTTAAAAACGTCAAAAGCTTTTCAAGAACAGGGATTGCTGAATAGAGCCATGAATTTAAGTTATTTTGAACTTTTAGGTGATGCAAACGGTATTAATGAGGAATTCGGAATTTATGACCAAATTCAAACAAAACATGTCCTTTCCTTTGCAAAAAAATGTTTAAAAAAGACGAATTGTTCCATGTTGCGAATAAACAAATCCCAAGAAGATGTTAGAAAAAAATAGCAATTCAGCAAACGTAAAAGATCGGAAAACACCCCCGAAAATAAGTGAGAACTATCACATAAAATTTGAATCCCCAAAGGTGATAAAATTGAGTAAATTTTGTAATGCTTTTTGGCTCAATAATGTTCCTAATGAAACTTCGAGAATTGACTTGTATTTCGATGCTGGAAGTGTGTATACGCAACCAGTTGTTGCATCAATAACTGCGGCAATGCTTCTTACTGGAAATGAAAAGCTTTCGTCACAAAATATTCATGAAAAATTAGATTTTTACGGTGCCTATTTTAATGTTGAAGTAACACATTATCATTGCATTGTTCATTTATATGCTTTGAAAGAGAATCTTGTAAATGTACTAACTACATTCATCGAGGCATTAAACAATATGGGGTGTCTTGAAAGAGAATTGAAGCTAATTTTAGACGAAAAAAAACAAAAATTCGATATAAATCTTGAGCGAGTAGGCGTACTTGCTCAGCGAAATTTTCAAAAGTTCGTTTTCGACGGCACAAGATTGAGCAGGTTAACAAAAACGCAAGATTTCAATAAGATTTCTGCTGAAAAAATTGAAAACTTCTTTAGTACTAATTTCCTCCAAGGATTGTCGAGAATTCATGTAATCAGCGCAATAAATGAATCGCAATTTAGCCAAATTCTATCCTTGGTAAAACCAATTTGTGCGTTCCGGAGAAAAACAAATATCAATAAATTCGAAAATAAGAAAATTAGACTTCACCAACCAAGAAAAAATGCGCTTCAAACGGCAATACGAATTGGGAAGATTTGTATCAACAAGCATCACCCTGATTTTATTGGCTTTACAATCTTGTGTACCATTCTAGGAGATTATTTTGGAAGTAGGTTAATGAAAAACATAAGGGAAGACAAAGGTTACACTTACGGCATCGGCTGCATGATTCAAGAAATTAAAGATACCGGTGTATTCATCATTGCTACTGAGGTTGGAGTAGATCAACGAGAACTTGCGATTGAAGAAATTAAAAAGGAAATAAGAATTTTACAAAGCAATCCTGTACCTAAAAAAGAACTAGATCTCGTTAAAAATTACCTACTAGGCCAAGCCTTAAAAGCAGCAGATGGACCTTATGCGCAATTCGATTTATTTACTGGAGTAAACCTCTTCGATTTAGAATTGGATTACTACTTAAAATACCTCGAAAAATTAAAAAATATCACTTCGAAAGAGCTACAGCAACTGGCCATAAAACATCTTAACTGGGAGGATCTTACCGTCGTTACAGTGGGATAGCAACTTAATTTTTATTCTTCCGTTATAATACTACGTATTATGATGCGTTACTAAACTAATGGTAAGAAGAATTTTAATTGTTATTATTCTATTTATTTCGCTTTCCGAATTGCGCGCAAGTCACGTGATGGGGGGTGAAATTACCTACACTTGCATTGGTGGAAATACGTTTGTTTTTGATCTTATTTTTTACAGAGATTGCAATGGGGCTGAAATCAACATGATTTCTGAGAATATTAAAGTTTGGAATCATCCTAGCATTTCTTCAATCAATTTACCTTTTATCTCAAGAGTTGACATCTCTCCCCTTTGTACTCAAGTTACTGGTGGACCTTCTCCCTTCGATTGCGGATCAGGAAGTGCCGGAGGAAATGGAATTGGCGCAATTGAAAAAATAACCTATCGCAGCTTACCAATTACCATGAATGGAATCCCCCCTGTTCAAGGTTGGATATTTACCTATGAAAATTTTTCAAGAAGTGGTGCCATAACAAACATGGTATCTCCCTCATCCTACGGAATTACGATAGCAGCTAAAATGTATGCCATACCAGGATTTGACGGATCAGGATGTAGCGATTCTTCTCCCCGTTTCCTTCAAGAACCAAACTTTGTAAGTTGCGCAGGTTCTCCCTATATCTACAACATGAATGCGGTAGATCCAGATTTAGATTCTTTATCCTTCTCATTCGGCATACCTTACAATTATTTCCCCGGAGCAACTGCTTATAATCCTCCGAGCGCTCCAATTCCTGTTCCTTTTGAAACTGGATTTTCATACACAAATCCAACACCAAGTAATACAATAAACCCATTAAATATCGGAGCTACCGTTGATTCTAACAATGGTGAATTGTCGTTTACAAGTTATACAACTGGTACTTATGTGGTGAAAATTAGTGTGAAATCATTTCGATCTGGAGTTTTAATTTCTGAGGTAGAACGAGAAATGCAGCTGATTGTTAACGGTTGTACGCAAGCAAATAATGCCCCGATAATCAATCCTCCATTTGCAGGAGGATCCTACGAGACTACGGTTATTGCAGGTAATGTTATAAATTTTAGTTTGAACGCAGTAGATACAGATTTACTGCAAAACGGAACTCTACAAAGTCTTACCTTAATTGCAAGCGGACCGATGTTCGGTAACGGTTTTAATACAAATACTGGCTGTGATATTGAACCATGTGCGCAGTTAAACTCAACCTTACCCATCGTTTCACCACAAAACGTAACAGCCAATTTTATTTGGCAAACAGACTGTAATCATTTGGTTAATCAATATGGTATTGTAGCAGATGTGGTTCCTTACAATTTTGTATTTCGTGTTCAAGATGATTTTTGTCAGGTTCCCAAAGTAAGCTATGCAACAGTTACCATTAAGGTAGTAAATCCTGGAGTGCTCCCTCCTACTTCAATTACCTGCATCCAAACAGCTCCAAATGGAGACCTTACGATTAATTGGAATTCTTCCAATAATCCCACCAACTCATTTGTTTCCTATCGCTTAAGATCTCTGCAAGGTTTGGACATTACAATTCCTGATATTTCTACAACTTCTTACACTATACCGGCAGTCAACGCTGCACATGATTTTTATATAGGAGTACAGTCCGGATGTAATGGGAACATCGTAAAATATTCCGATACACTAAAAAATATTCATCTAGTATTGACAAATCCAGGTAATGGAACGGCAGTTCTTCTGTGGAATACTCCAATTAATCCACAAGGACCAACTATGAATAATTTCGTACATATTTACCGTGAATATCCAACAAATACTTTCGAATTAATTGACAGTGTTCCGTATTCCACTTTACAATACAAAGACACAATAGATATTTGTTCAGACCTTATAGGCTACCACTTAGTTTTACCGAATTCTCCGTGTTCATATAATTCAAACTACGCCTATGATACATTCGAAGACATGATTACACCGGATATACCTGTTATTTTAAGTGCAGGTGCTGATACTTCTCAAAATGGGAATGTATTGATTACTTGGAATCAAAACGGTCAGGAAGATACATATGGTTATGTCGTTTATACATTTGACAGTAACGGATTTCTTTTTGAGCTAGATACTGTTTGGGGTTGGCAAAACACAAGCTATACCTATCCTGATAATTTAGCCAATGGTCCACTTTCGTATTCGGTAGCTGCTTTCGATTCCTGTTTTACTTCGTCATTTCCGGTAACCTATCAAACTTCTGCAAAAGCATACATCAATAAAACAATGGTGCTAGATGGGGAAATTCAAATGTGCGAAAAAACAGCAACTTTTTCTTGGACTCCATATGTCGGAAGGACAGTTTCAGCATATAGAATTTGGAAAAAACATAACGGTTCTTGGGAAAATGTTTTGTCGACAAACGATACCTCCGCAACAGTTTCTGTTGAAAATGGTGAAAGTTATTGTTTTTATGTTGAAGCACTTTTCAATGATGGAATTGGCGCTTTTTCGTCGCCGTCATGTTTTGTAGTTCCATCACCAGGACAACCATCTTTTCATTATTTCAAATTGGCAACTATTAATGTTGATGACGTAATATTAACAGATTATATAGATGCCTCTGTAGGAATTCAAGCTATTCAATTTGAAAGAAGGCGTGCTCTTGACGGTGCATTCGAAATTATTGCCACAGTGCCCGTTTCGAGTAATTTCACCTCATTTATAGACGAAACTGCAAATGTTAACGAATATTCTCTCGAGTACAGAACTAAATTTATTGACAGTTGTGGCGGTTTAGCACCCAATAATGCTAACATAAACAGAACAATTTTTGTCTCTGGAAGCTCAGATGAATACGACTTAATTAATTCTATCGAGTGGAATCGGTATGAAGGATTCAATGCAGGTGTTTCGCATTACCTCATTTATCGATCTTTAAACGGAAGTTT
>Ga0172373_10007864_pt1 | contig 13674 bp, 18 predicted proteins | sample Lak10m_2_FD_114546 | JGI IMG/M metagenome (GOLD analysis project Ga0172373, IMG submission 114546) | Freshwater microbial communities from Kabuno Bay, South-Kivu, Congo - kab_092012_10m | ecosystem: Environmental > Aquatic > Freshwater > Lake | place: Democratic Republic of the Congo... | reverse complement strand
TCAGACTGTTTTTGGCAGCGTGCAATCCGGAAAGTTGTTTGCAAACCGCACCACCGGATTTGTTTGTCTGGCGGCCCTACAAAATCAGGCGACCAACTTTATTGTCCGACAGGCTCCTAGGCTGGAAAAGAGAGTATCCCTGCGTTTACCCTCTGGCAACACCGCGATACCAAAACGCAGTTCTGCAAGGCTGATTGTCGAGAGGTACAGTGTTTCGATGACTTGTTCATCAATCCAAGAAAGTACGCTTTTATCGCAGGACGCTTTTAAAGGCTCAGAAACGACATTGGTGTCAAGCAAAATCATTCAAAATCCAAAGGTTCAGTAGGCGATTTATCACGCTCTATCTCAAGATCGACTCCGCCCACTTCAAGACCAATTTTGGCCAGCAAAGAACCAAGCTTAATTCGATTATCGGGCCTGACAGTATTATCTAAAATTGCCCTGATTTCAGCTTCTGTGCTATGACCATGCATAGCGGCACGCACACGCAAGGCGCGATGTGTTTCATCAGATAAGTTGCGGACAGTGACAGACGCCATTGCTTTCACCTCTTACGTTAAATATCAATGATAGCATTATAGGCTTTATGATGTCATTTTTATAGTGTCGTAAAACACTTGTTTTCCGGTTGGTTAGATAAAGTACAGCTATTGCGGCTGTCACTTTTCTAAGTCGATGTCAGCAGATTGTCAGAGTCGATGTCAGCGGCAATTAGTCTCGATCTGAGGGTGGCACAAATGTGCCTATTGCGCGGTATAAAGTGGCATGATGACAATTTAGGATGCGGGCGATCTCACGTACGGACGTTCCTTCGTCGCGAAGTCGATGACCCAGGGCAATTTGTTCGGCGCTTAATTTTGGAGGGCGGCCAAAGCGTATGCCTTTTTCCTGAGCCGCAAGACGTCCAGCGCTGGTTCGCTCGGCAATAAGAGAGCGCTCGAACTCGGCTATGCCAGCAAACACGGTCAATACCATCTTTCCAGAAGGCGAAGTCGTATCCGCCCACGGTTCCCCAAGTGAACGCAAGCCAACACCGGCACGGTTGAGAATCTCTGCCAACTCCAGCAGGTCGCGTGTTGCACGGGCCAGTCTATCCAGACGGGTCGCCACGAGTACATCGCCATCACGCATATGATCGAGTAATCTCGTGAGTTCAGGACGATCACGCTTTGCACCGGAAATTTTTCTTCGTAGATACGCTGGCAACCCGCCGCACGAAGAGCCGTGCGTTGGTTATCGAGATGTTAGTCGTTGGTCGATGCGCGGGCGTAACCTATCAGCATAGCCAAAACTCAAAAGTGTATCGTAATTATGTACTTTCGCGCCCCATTTTTGCGACAGCCAGTGGTTTGCAATACTTTCAAGCTCAGCTTGGCCTTCTGGCGTTGCTGCATATTGCTCCATTTCGTCCATGAGCCGGTTCCAAACGCGCAACAAGGTCATCTGCTCAAGCAACCCAACAGGAATTCCCGTGCCATCGGATAGTCGCCGCAGTATTTCCGGTGTCGGTTCCTGAAATCGTCTTGCCTGGCTATCGTCGGCAGGTATACCAAGCGCCCGTAGGCAAAAGTGTTCGTAACGTGCATCGTAACACTCAGCAAGTCGGCGGACATATCTTTCCAAGGTTTCGTAGGGGTGGGGCTTCGGATGCAGCGACCAGCGCTTCTGCATGCTGCCCGGCTCAACGCAATTCCCTTTCAACCATGTGACGGCGTACGCTGGGCGGATGATAATCGGCACGCTCAATGACGGCACAATTAATACGTTCTTCACCATGCAGTAATGCAGCTGCGGTGGCACTGGTCAGTAGAGCGGCGATTTCACCAATCGTACCTTCAGAACGGCGCAAAATCAGCTCGTATAGTGGTGCGGTTGATAAATGGGAAGGCTCACGCAGAGGCAAAATGGTTTCGAAACTTGCCAGCAGACGGACGAATTCCTCTCCTGGTTCCCAAAGTGGCAGTAGCAAAGGATGAAACCGATTCTCAAGCTGATCATCGCTACGAATCGCAAGATAAGCATCGCGGATGCCCAAACAAACGGTAGGAATACGCAGATCGTTGCCAATAAAGCGGAGCAAATTTAATAGCTCCCGTTGCCGCCTAGCTGTTGCGCCTAATAAATTATGTAGCTCGTCAATAATCAGCATGCGTACACCGACGGTACGCATTAGCCGCAACGTCAATGCCTCGCGCAGATCATGGCGACCGTAAAAGCCGACAGGCGTACCGAGTGTGATTTGTAGTGCCGTGTGGAACCGGCTAGCGGTTGCCTCGGCTGGCATTTGCACCATGAGCACGGGAATGATCTCGTGTTCACCATCATCGGAAATCCGCTGGGGATGCGCACGATGGAATTTTTCGGCAATCATCGTTTTGCCGTTATTGCTTGGGCTTACAATTAGGAGGTTTTGCGGACGCAGCTTGTCAGGTTCGTTGGCGAGTAACGTTTCGAGCTGCGCTAATGCTTGGTTAGCACGGGTGTAGCCAATCCAGCGCTCCATTTTGAGACGGGCAAGACGTTCTACTCCCGGTAGCATGGCGAGTACGCTTGCATCTGGCCCCAGGTGATTGAGGTTTACCATGGTTCGATGTCCTCAAACGGGTTGGCGGGCCCAATATCGACTGTCGAAGTGGGTGTCTCGGCTTGAGTTGCCACACTTTCCGATTTCGAATCAATGGCGCGGCGTGTTCGATTGCGGCGTGCTGTGCGCGTAAGCGTCCCGGCCTTACGCTCAATTTCACGCATTTCGTCAATGGCGGCGAACAAACTGGCCTCGTCAATGGCGGTGCGTCGCTGCTCGCGTAGGCGTTTTCGCGCAAGTTTGTGCTCCCATAGTGTGATCGCCGGGCGTGACAACACCCGATACGGCACCTCCAGGTAGGCATTATTTTCTGCATCCAGCACGAATACGCGTGACAAGTCACGCGGATCGCGGCGAATCAGCAAGGGGCTTGGCTGATTGCGCAGCTGTATCCAGGGTCGTAGCGCATTGCTGTAGTAAGTAATGTGATCAATCGTAATACCATCCCGTTGCAAAGAGCGGCGCACCACTGGCAGAAAGTCGATCAAAAAAGTACGTGGGTCATGCGCTACCGGTAGGATTTTGTTAGCCGCAGTGAGCGACTGGAGCCCCTGCTCGTAGCGATGCAAGGGTGTCTCGCCGTGTATCCCTTCATGTGACCGTAGGTGATAATACTTGGTGATCGCGACGGCCAGCCAACGCTCAAGCTCCTCAAAGGTCAGGCACGCGGCTTTGTCGCTGTCATAATTACCGCGCTCAGCTGGATTTGAAAAGGTTGTTCCGGGCAACGCGTGTACAAGCTGCATTAAAGTACCCATGACGCGCTCAATGACGCCGCCGAAGTGCGGCAGTCCAGGTGGCCGCCATTCGATGGTGGTGCCATGCTGCGCGCAACCGCGTTCAAATGCGGCCGAATGAAATTCTGAGGCATTATCAACGCCGACACGACGTGGCTTGCCAATGATTGGCCAGCTTGCTTCAATACCGCGCTGTTGCAACCATGGCACTTTATCACTAGCAACCAAGGCCAGGCAAAGACCGACGCTGGTTGCCGATGGCGCTTCAAGCGACAAATGGAATCCGGCAATGCAGCGGCTGAAGACATCAATTGCTACCGTTATCCACGGACGACCTATGGGTGAACGATCAATCGGGTCGACGATGATCAGGTCAACAGGCGTATGGTCAATTTGCAGCCAGTCAAGAGGAATGTCGGTGAGAGGCGTGGCTCCATAAATCGGTTGGGATTCAGGATGCCGCTCACCACGTTGGCAATGTTCTGCCAGAGATAGGGCTTTCAAGCGGCGGCGGATAGTGCTCTCTGAAGGGGGATCTAATCCAGCTTTCAAGGACTGGCTACGGATTGCAAGCACGAGATCGGATGCTGGGCGTTTTTGTCGCGTAAGGAAAATTTCGGCTATCAGGCGACGGAGCAAATTTTCGCGTGGTGCCGCCAATCGCTGTTTCCCCCGCCCGCCGTTGGAACCACCCGGCAATAGGGCAGTGAGCTCGCCGTCAGATTCGCGGAGCCGTTGGATAAGCCGGTAGACTTGCCGCTCGGATAGTCCCAACTCAGCGGCGGCTTCACAGGCTTTTTTGCGTGGGCAATGCTTAAATTCCAGCAACGGACGTATTACTACAGCGCGACGCCGCGCTTCATCCCATTCCTGCTCTGCGATTAGCGAAAGATCCGTCATAGTTCCCCATTATTTGCAACGTACTGACATGCACTTCGACAATTTGCAACGTGCTGTCATCGGGTTTGAATGCTGCTGACGCCGACTATGACATTTTAATTTTCAGATATCAAGGTGATACGCGGGGTTTCACGAATTACTGCTGACAACGACTTTGAAAAGTGTCAGATTATCAGATAAACCAACAACAGCGGGTTGTCTGGTATATTCTGAAAGCCGTAATGGCGATAAAAAGCAGATGCACGATCATCTATAGCATCAACAAATAAACCAACACCACCCGCTTCTTTATGGATGCGTCCTGTCCGTGAGAGGGCATCGACCAGAAGCAATTCACCCAATCTTTTTTTCTGATATTGTAAATCGACCGCCAATCGCCCCAATCTTACACCTGGGATTCTCTGTGGTAACCGCTTTTGATAAGCGTCAGGCAGAAAACGACGTTCCATTTCAGCGAGGGTTAGCGCATAAAACCCACAAATACATGTTGGTTCTTCGTCTTGTATGGCGACATAAGTTTTGGATATTCCTTTATCCTGATGCTGCCTGGCAACTTGTCTCAACCAATTGTTCAGCTCAGGTCGTCCACAATCGAAGTTTTGCCGATTATGGTTGCCAGTTAAAGGAAGAATTTGCATCATCGCACTTGGCTTCTTGGTAACGGTCCATTGCCGCTTGCAATTTTTCGTTGGGCTTAGGTGGGTTGTCAAATAGATCAAGTATCCAACCCCAATCGCGTGCTGACATACGAATAACTTGTTCGCGTTCAATGACGGCCTGAGCCTCTTTAAGAGCTGACTGTACCAGAAATTGATTGATGGTTGCGCCGCTCAATTCAGCGGCTTTGCGTAGGGTCTCGTAAGCATCGTGTGGAATACGGGCACCGATACGATTTTGTTTGGTAGTAACTGTTTCCATCCTGATCTCTCTTTAGTTTAGACTGGCAATCAGTTTAACATAGACGCCAAAATGGCGTCACACAATACGTCGCCCACTAAATCAATAGATTAAAAGTTAGAAGGTTTTCTACAATTATTGTCACAGCCGATTGAATGGCAAGATAAAAGCCATTAAATCACTAATCATTACCAATATTCCCTCGCCATCTACTGGCAAGGTTCACCCTGCGTATTTGTCCGCCAACGCTATCAGCGACATCCTAAGAATGAACCTTGACAACCTGTAGCAGACTAACCATACTTTAAGTATCAAATGATACCAATGGAGTAATAATATGGTTTTGGTGACACCTGAGAAAATCGCAGCCGTCATGGCCCTGATGCCCCTGCCCCATTCCTTTGCCGAACTCGACCAGTTAGTGTCCGGCGGGTTGCCCAAGAACGCGCTCAAGTCCAGCGTCGAGCGGGTATGTTATAACAATGAAGAACGTAAACATTTGTTGTACCGGATTATTCCTGAAGCGACTTATAAACGCCGTCGGGATAAGTTGACCGCTGAGGAATCAGGACGCGCCGAACGACTTGCCAGGATCTACGCAACGGCACAGTATGTCTGGAACGCTGATGATGACGCTAAGGCGTTCCTTCACGCACCGCACCCCATGCTCCAAGGCCAGACACCGCTTGACGTTTCATTGACGGAACTCGGTGCCCGCCGTGTCGAAGAACTGCTATGGAAACTGTATTACGGCTTGGTGGCCTGATGCGGATTTTCCGCATTGCTGACGAACGCCATCCCATTTGGGATGGAACTGGAGCCGCACTGGTGGGCGGTCGATGGAATAGTCCAGGCAAGCCCGTCATTTATGGCTCATTAAGCTACTCTTGCGCCATGCTGGAGATACTGGCCCACGCCAACATTGGACGCATCCCTTCGACACACCGGTTCGTGATTGCCCAAGTACCAGAAAGCGTAGCCATCGAAACACAAGATACAACAACCTTACCCTTGGGTTGGGATACTGAAGATACGACAGCCAGCAGGGCGTTTGGCGACCAATGGTTAGCTGAAAACCGGAGCGCGATATTAATTGTTCCGTCCGTAGTTGCCAGATTGGACAGCAACGCGTTGGTCAATCCTTTCCATCCGGACAGCCGCCAATTGCTTGTCAGCCCACCTGAAAAAGTGATCTGGGACAAGCGGCTGTTTGTAAGCCCATCGTCCTTGGTATAGTGGATGATGTGCATATGGTTTCGTCTGTTTTTTCGTTACCCGTTTAGTATTTTTTGACAAACCATTCTTTCGCGTGTACATTGCCGCGCTTTCCATCCATTAACCCGCATTTAGGAGGCTGCCATGTTAGATAGTGTGATGATTTTCAGCCTCGCATCCGTTACCCTCCGGTAATTCTGCCGATTCTTACGGATCGGGGCTTCCACAAAAAATAACCCAATTTTTTAACACGACCGGATACGGTAGGGCTTTGTTTTGCCCAGCGTTCTGGTCAGTGGGAGTAATTATGAATAACCAAAATCGTTGGACAAACAACGCTGCGTCGTTGTGTGCCGAATTTAGCGCAGAGGATGGCGTAGACCCACGCTATTTGACCCGCAATCAAGCGCGTAAAAAAACATCGCGCAAAAATCTACAATTATGTAAAGAAGCCGCCCGGATTGTCGCTCTGGTGCTGACGGGCGAAACTCAGCAACCCTTATTGCGGGATTTGCTAGTGTTATCGGTAGAGCCAGAAAATGATGGTGCGTGTGTCTGCGTCACCGTAGGCCAATACGCCACTGACAGTTTGGCGGATGAAACCGAAGTGCTGGCGGCGTTAGCCCGTGTGCAAGCTTTATTGCGTTCGGCCTTGGCGCACGCGCTGCACCGCAAACACACGCCGACTTTAAGCTTCCGCTATGTCGGCATCATTAGCCAAGGCGGTGTCTGATGCCTATCCAAACCCTCATCACCAAAGGCAAAGTCCCCGTAAAAATCTACACCGACACCATCGAGCCTGAAGCCTATCGCCAGCTGCTCAACATGTCGGAATTACCCTTCATCCACAGCCACATCGCCGTCATGCCGGACGTACACGCAGGCAAAGGCGCGACGGTTGGCTCGGTCATCCCCACGGCAGGCGCGATTATTCCGGCGGCGGTGGGCGTGGACATTGGTTGCGGCATGAACGCCTTGCGCTTGTCGATTAAAGCCCACGATTTGCCGGATAACTTGCGCTCTTTGCGTTTGTTTATCGAAGCGGCAATTCCGGTCGGCTTTAACCAGCACAAAAAAGATGTCGCCAAACCCTCGACCGTCACCGGTTTGGCGGTGGGCTTGCACAGCATCTTGGGCAAACATCCCAAAATCAACACGATGCAAAAGAAGCCTTACCAAACTTGGGTGCGGCAACTAGGCACTTTGGGCGGCGGCAATCATTTCATCGAGTTGTGTTTGGATGAAAACGACGATGTTTGGGTAATGCTGCATTCCGGTAGCCGTGGCATCGGTAACGTCATGGGCGAATACTTCATCGCTTTGGCGAAGAAAGACATGGGGCGGCATTTGCTTAACTTGCCGGATAAGGATTTGGCGTATTTCAGCGAAGGTGCGGCGTATTACGACGATTATCTGGAGGCTGTGGCGTGGGCGCAAGATTACGCGCTCATCAACCGCCGCGAGATGATGCAATTAGTTTGCGAAGCTTTGCGGAAGAAATTGCCCAAGTTCGGCATCACCAAAGAAGCCATCAACTGCCACCACAACTATGTCAGCCGCGAAACCCATTTCGGCGCATCGGTGTGGATCACCCGAAAGGGCGCGATCAGCGCGGCAGAAGGCGAACTGGGCATCATCCCCGGCAGCATGGGCGCGAAGTCTTACATCGTGCGCGGCAAAGGTAACCCGCAATCATTCTGCTCCTGTTCGCACGGCGCAGGCCGCGTCATGAGCCGCTCCGCCGCGAAACAGCAGTTCGACAGTGACGATGTCGAAGCGCAAACACGCGGCATCGAATGCCGCAAAGACAGCGGCGTAGTGGACGAGATTCCGGCGGCTTATAAAGATATCGACCAAGTCATGGAACATCAGCATGATTTGGTTGAGGTGGTGCATACGCTGAGGCAAGTTTTGTGTATTAAGGGCTAGCGTTTTTGCCTTTTGGATAGGAGTCCAAAATAGGTTTTGGACTCCGTTTGTGTAGTGCCTTTAATTAGGCTATGTTTGCGTTAATAGTTGAATCTGAACTTTCATTATAGCTCCCAGTATCGTCCAGATGAGCTTGCCGGTATTGCCGCAACACCCATTTGACCATAAAAATAATCACCCATTGACAAGTGCCAATCAGGTGTTGTCTTTTGGAGGGTCTATGAGTACGGCAAGAAATTCAGGTTTAACAAAAAATAATGTCGCCATGTCATTCATCGTCATTTGGCAATAGTGATTTAAGCCAAGCATCGCGTTGTTTATCAATTCGAAGGCTTCCTTTTCAAGGCCAGGGTCTTCTGATTCGACAATGCCCTCCCCGCGTTTTTTTAAGCCGATCACCGCGCTGAGATATTGCTTGTCATCGATCAGGCTTAAATCCTTTGCGCGGTACAAAATGGCGGCTTTGGTGGCTTTCCATTTTAATTTAATTTCGGCAAGCCCTTGCCAACTGATCCGGGTGCCTGATTTGCCACAGCACTGAAAATCTTTTGTAAAGGTGGTTCTCGGCATCAGAAATGCGGAAGCAAACCGGTTGGCTTGGGCCTCTGTCGCCCTATCGCCAGTCACTTGCCCTTCATGCAATATCAGATGCCCGGTTTCATGACCCAGGTCAAAGCGCAAACGGTACGGGCTTTGTTTGGCATCATTACGGATGATGATGGGTCGTTTTGCGGTAATGGATAAGGCATCCACCGCGCTGGAAACCCCGCTGAAAGACGTGACCACGGCACCGGCGTTTTCAACAACCCGCACCATATTGGCAATGGGCCCCGTGCCAAGCTCCCAAAGCCGTCGCGTGTTTTCTACAGCCCTTTCGATTTCTTCAGGCGTGTGTACTTCGTAAGTGGGGAAATTCACCGCAGGCAAGCACAGTTGGTGGTCGATAAACTTGACCAGCCGTTCAAAGAACTCGCCCCTGGCCTTGACAGTTTGCTTTTGCGCAACTTTCGAGGTCATGTTTTTTCTAAAATGAAACTGTTCGTCCGACAGGTAAGTTTGCCCCGCCGTATAAAAGAAATCAGGCATGACCCGTAAGAGTCTGGCCAATGCCTCAACCGTTTGTAGGGTAGGCTCAGTCCTGCCAGTTTCCAGTTGATGGACATATTGGCGGGATTTATCCAGTGAACCCGCCAGATCCGTTAAGGTGTAACCGTGATACTGTCTGGCGAGCCGTAATTCATGGCCGTTAAACATGGGTTCGGTGTTGCCCTAACGCGGCACTGTCGGTTTTTGGCAAGACCAATGCGGGCGGCAATTCCTTGGCGGGTGGTGTGGTATGGCCGATGCTGTGCAGCACGGTTGCCGAACGCTCATATTTCCAACGGCATAAAATTTCATTAAAGGCATTGATGCCAATAAAAAACACCGCATCGTCATGGTCATCGGTGAACGCGGGTTCGAGGATGAACCGCCACAACACCACTTCGTTATTGTTGGGTTCGAACAGGTTGAGTTGTGTGGATTCCGCAAAGGTAGGGATCAGCACCGTTGATTTTTTAGGATTGTTGGCATCATCGGTAAAAAACCGGGCCAGCACAGCGCCAATTCTAAACAGCAGGTCAGTGCCACGATGGGAGACCGAAAGCCACGGATAGGATTGGGTGTTCGAGGCTTTTAGGATGGCTTGGCGTTGACGGCCAAAGGCCAGGCAACTTTGGGTATAGCGGTCATCCAACTCAGTGTTCGCGTCATGTAAGGCTTTATAGCGTGCATCCAGTAAAAGACCCGCAATCACATTCAAGCGGTCATTGGACAGGTCTGAAGAAAATGATGTGGGATCGCTAATCAAGGCCGCTCTCCATAAAATGGCTAGAATTACTGTTTGTCAACTATGAAGATATTGCTAATTTAGCAATTTGTCAAGCTGGTATCAACGGCTTAATCTATTTAAGGTGAATATTCTCACCAAATTGAACCGGTTTATAATCTTCAGTGGCCTAGTTTGGTAGTGTAAAACCAGTACAGGTAATCGCCTTTCATGTCGACCCGCGTGACCGCCCGGCAATTAAAGAAAATATATCGGCTCTGACGTGTCAGATGTTTAGTCAGGTCTACCCGATTCCCTGATGATCTCCGCTAGACGTCTTACTCCGGGGCCCGCGAAGTCTGGATTGGCCAGAATCAGATAGAGGGTAACCTCGCGTGTACCACCTTCCCGCAAGGGGAGTGGCCGAAGTATCCCAGCCCGCAACTCCTCGTGGATGTGTTCCTCTGGTAGCCAGGCAAAACCATAGCCCATGCACACCGCCTGAATGGATGTGGCGACCTGTCCCACTGTCCAACGTTGATCTACCTCAACGGTCGCGGTGCGCCGATCACGGTTAGCGCCTGAATCCCGCACTACCACATGGCGATATGCACGTAGATCCTGGTAGCCCAATTCTCGGCCATAATGATGTAAAGGATGATCGGCATGCGCCACAGCACGCAAACTTATCCGCATCAAGGGATCACCTAGAAACCCTGGCGGTAATTGTGGAGAAATCACCAAGTCCGCCTCGCCCTTTAGCAGCGCATCCGACGTTCCGCCGAGTACCGATTCAATCAGTTCCAGCCGTGTACCGGGGCTTTCCTGACTAAAACGCTCCAGACACGTTAATAACAAGCGGGAAGGAAAGAGAATTTCGGCGGCAATATGTATTTCCGCCTCCCAGCCAGCCGACAGTGTGTGGGCGGCTTGCTCCAGACTGTTGGCTTCGTCGATTAACGCCAAAGCCCGCCGATAAAGCATCTGTCCGGTGGGGGTAAGCATCGCTTTACGCCCTTGAATTTCGAACGCTTTGACACCCAGCAAAGACTCTATTTTTTGTACGGCATAGGTGACGGCAGATTGGCTTTTGTGCAAGGCTTGGGCAGCTTGGGCATAACCGCCCGCATCGACGACGGTGAGCAAGGTGCGCCATTGCTCCAGGGTAATATGCGGCATCAGCAAAACTAATCAGATTATTAGATAATTAAAAGCAAATTATTATACTTTTTTATCAGTTCAATAAGAAGTCTAATAGCCGCACTTTCAGTGAAATAAAAAGCTAGCATGAAACCTAAACTGCAACTTAACCCAAGGAACCTTATTATGAAGCACCTCACCTTTTTGATCCTGGCCGCCGCTATTTCAACGCCAACCCTTGCTGCACCGGAAACGTATGTCATCGACAATACCCATACTTATCCACGGTTTTCCTACAGCCACTTTGGTTTCTCGACCCAGTTAAGCCGCTTCGACAAAACCTCCGGCAATATCGTCATTGATCGCGAGGCGAAAATAGGTTCGGTCAACGTCACTATTGACACCACTTCGGTCGATACCGGATACCCGTTGTTTAACGAACATATACAAGGTGCCGATTTTTTGGATACCGCCAAGTACCCAACCGCTAATTTCACCTCCAGCCAAGTCAATTTCGAGGGTGATAACGTTGTGTCGGTCGATGGCACGCTGACGCTTAAAGGCATCAGCAAGCCCGTGACCCTGACACTGACTTCTTTCCAGTGCATGCCGCATCCGATGCTAAAAAAAGATGCTTGCGGAGCCAATGCGACAGCGGTTGTTATGCGCACCGACTTCAACATGGGTAAATATGCACCCAACGTAGGCGACGATGTGACGCTGACTATCTCGGTTGAAGCGATCAAACAATAACGTTCCGATCAAAACCGAACCTTATTGGGTTTTAGAACGGCATGGTAACAAGGCTGTCAGTTAGTGTGCTGTGATAGTCGCCGTAAAACAGCAAACTTATTGCATTTATATTTTCCAGGAGAACAACATGACTAAAGTCGCCGTCGTATTTCATAGTGGTTACGGCCATACCCTTAAACAAGCCGAAGCAATAGCACTAGGCGCTAACGCCGAATTAATAGCCATTGATGCCGAGGGCAATATTACCGAAGCGCATTGGGCTACCTTAAACGAAGCCGACGCTATCATTTTCGGCTCGCCAACCTATATGGGGACCGTCAGTTGGCAATTTAAAAAATTCGCCGATGCGTCCTCCAAACCTTGGTTTAGCCAGCAATGGAAAGATAAAGTATTCGGCGGGTTCACTAATTCCGCCACCATGAACGGCGACAAGCATTCTACGCTGCATTACTTCGTTACCTTGGCGATGCAACATGCCGGCGTTTGGGTGGGAACTGGCCTGATGCCATCTAATACCAAAGCGGCTCAGCGTGATGATGTTAATTACGTGGGTTCCTTTGCGGGCGCCATGATGCAAACGCCATCCGATGCCAGCCCGGACGAGGTCAATGCCGGTGATTTAGAAACGGCTAGATTATATGGTGCGCGTGTTGCAGACCTTGCCAGTAAATTTAAAGGTAACTGATTAGAGGGGGAGCCATGTTGACGCTCAGAAAATCCGCAGAACGGGGTTATGCCGATCATGGTTGGCTTAAAAGCCACCACTCGTTTTCATTTGCCGATTACTACGATCCAAAGCATAGGGGCTGGGGGAATTTACGGGTGATTAATGAAGATCGTATCGAGCCGGATACGGGCTTTGGCAAACACAGTCACCGTAATATGGAAATTATCAGCTACGTTCTTTCGGGTGAGCTTGCCCATCAAGACAGTATGGGCAATATCAACGCGATTCCAGCTGGCGATGTGCAGCGCATGAGTGCTGGCAGCGGCGTAACGCACAGTGAGTTTAACCATGCCGAAGGCTGTCCAACGCATTTTTTGCAGATTTGGATTGAACCCACTGTGCAAGACATTCGGCCAAGTTACGAACAAAAGACGATTACGGCGGCAGAGAAACAGGGCGTTTTACGTTTAGTCGCATCACCCGCTGGAGAGCAAGACTCGGTAGTCATTCATGCCGATGCCAAACTTTATGCGGGATTATTTGACGGCGATGAAACAACCGTTCTGATGCTGAATCCAAGCCGAAAGTCTTATGTTCACCTGATCCGTGGAGAACTAAAGGTAAATGGTCAAAAAATCAGTACCGGCGATGCGCTATTGTTAGAGCAAGAAAATCAAATTCGGATTACGGATGCCAAGCAGGCGGAAGTATTGGTATTTGATTTGGCTCCTTAATTGTTCTGAAAGGCTTAACCCCGGATTCTAAGTGCCGGTTCTTAACCAAAGTTTATAGGTGTTGAGTGAAGCATGAACAACGAATCAACTCATCGACAAAGTTCCGTTTTGTACCTTTCTCATGGAGGAGGCCCGCTGCCCCTGCTGGGCGATAAAAGCCACCAAAACATGATAGATTTTATTAGCCGGTGTGTTGTTCAACAACGGCATCACCATCAGCATGGACGGACGCGGTCGGGCGCTGGACAACATTTTTGTCGAGCGATTATGGCGAACAGTGAAGTATGAAGAAGTGTATTTAAAGCAAC